>Ga0056128_1008232_pt1 | contig 13163 bp, 6 predicted proteins | sample WorMetLIZISLAND2_FD_71113 | JGI IMG/M metagenome (GOLD analysis project Ga0056128, IMG submission 71113) | Marine gutless worms symbiont microbial communities from Max Planck institute for Marine Microbiology, Germany - Olavius geniculatus... ...
AATCTTTGAAGTCTTTGACGCCCGCCTGCGCCGGGCTCCATGAACCTAGGGGATCGGGACTTAGACTGCTGAAATCTACGTTTAATGCTGAAAATTTCACACGCAGGTTGTCTTGGTCTATCTCCAGCCATTTCGTCGCAATTCAGTATTGAATGTGCGCAGCATCCAAATATTGCAAAAAATTCACTAAAAACCCCTTTTGGGAAGGTTCAAGGTCATTCAAGGTCATCGATGTCAATAAATTTAAAAAGCCTGTCACCAGTGCTTCTTATGATAAACAGCATGTCTGTGCCTATCTGCAACCATGTTCATGCTACACGTGATAATTGTGGTAAAATAACCACTTTTTAGGGGGGTAGCTGTCTTCGACGCCCGCCTGCGCCGGCCTCCTTGAACCTAGGAGGTCGGGACTTGAACTGCTAAAATCTACGTTAAATGCTGAAAATTTCATACGCAGGTTGTCTTGGTTTATCTTCAACCATTTAGTCGCAATTCAGTGTTGAAATGTACGCTGCATCCAGAAATTGCGAAAAATTCACTAAAAACCTCTCTTTGAGAGGTTCAAGGTCATTCAAGGTCATCGATGTTCATGAATCCAAAAAGCCTGTCACCAGTGCTTGTTATAATAAGCAGCATGTATGTACCTATCTGCAACCATTTTCACATTATTCGAGCCAATAACGGCAAAATGGCGTCTTTTTAGGAGGTACCCCTCTTCGACGCCCTCGTTCCAGAGGAACCCCTGCACCCAGTGGCACGAAATTTTGTCACGATAAACTAGAGACCTTGGGGCAGCTTACAGTGAAGATGTCGTGATCCTAGCTTGCACCGTTTTGATACAGCTCACGAGTGAGACAGACGGACAGACAGACGTCCAGACGATGGCAAAGACGCGTGAAGCATTCTACTTTCGCGCCTAAAAATTATACAGTAACCAAATTTGCAGCATTGTTTTACTGCGCATTAAGCAGCACAGTATGTAAAAATTAGTGCAGACGTAGAAACATGAAAGCTAGTCAGCTGTTTTTGGTTAAATAAGTGTAAAATACATAAAATACAAAACTGCACATCGACAGAAGGGAAAGTAAAGTGCAGGTAAATGCAAGTGCTAAATGGCCAGCGATGAGACGGAGTTTTTAACAAACGGTGTTCGTATTTGCAGTGTTTCATGTTATGCACAAAGGTTTAAAAGAGGAATCATCTCGTTTACTTAAACTGATATAAGTCCTCAAACTGAGCACACTACAACGTATAATTGTTACTTGTGTGCAGACGTCTGTAGAGCAGAACAGTTTACTGATTAACTAGATAACTCAGAGGAAGGCAACCACAGTAAACTGCTGCATAATACATGCACTTTCACTCCAATAAAGCAGTTATTCCAGATAGTTTTTACGCGCGAAAGCAGAACGTTTCGCGCGTCTTTGCCATCGTCTGGTCGTCTGTCTGTCCGTCTGTCACACTCGTGATCTGTATCAAAACGGTGCAAGCTAGGATCACAAAATCTTCACTGTAGGCTGCCCCAAGGTCTATAGTTTATCGTGACAAAATTTCGTGCCACTGGATGCAGGGGTTCCCCTCGAACGAGGGCGTCGAAGAGGGGTACCCCCTAAAAAAGACGTCATTTTGCCGCTATTGGCCCAAATAATGTGAAAATAAAGCAGTTATTCCAAACATTTTTGCTATGCTTAGGTGAGAGTTATTTGCTATTTTGTTTCATCTATGTGTTACCCACCATATTTGGTTTCCATGCATGACAGCCAGTGTGGTTTGTATGGTTGTACACTGTCCGGAAAAAAATAACCCCTTAGACATTGTACAATAAAAATGTCAAATCTGAACGAATTTAAATAAAATTTTGTACGCTTAATCAACAATAAATTGCTAGAATGATCACTAAATTTAGTTGGAAAATATTTTTTATTAACGAAGTTATTAATCGTTGATTATCGATAACAAAATATCTGCATTACCAGCATGGCGTTACATAAGTAAACCCCTCTGTAGTCTGTAAATTTGCGTAAGTCGAACAAACAACATCTGATTTCCACAAAATTCTACATCAACAATGCGTCATCTATTGATAATCAAACTGCCAAATTTTATTTGAATCTGCCAACGTAAACAATAGTTGCAGCGAATTTTGTGAGGTCACCTTAAAAAGTGAAGTGTCCGATATTAAGCAACCGCACTTACATGCGGATCTAACTGTCACACTGTAGGCCTACTTAATAAACTTTTTAGCATAATACCTTTCTCTTGTCTCAAGCTTAATTAAAACAGGAAACATAAGCGTCTGTAGAAAATACCATTTGTTATTCTTTTGGTCTTTTTTATGTTTGTTGTGTCGACAAATGTCACTCCCATTCGAGCTACTGCAGTATCTAACTACTGGTAATGCAGATATTGTGTTATCGATATTCAATAATTAATAACTGTTAGTAAATAATATTTTTTGGTAATCGCTTCAACAATTTATCGGCAATTAAGAGTACAAAATTTTATTCAGATTTGTTTAGATTTGACACTTTTATTGCACACTGTCTAGAGGGTTACTTTTTCACGGACACAATGTATAAAGGTATGCCTGAGATAACGATTGGCTTTGTTAGATTTAAGTTAGCGGTCATGCGATTTGATGTTTGTATTGAGTTTCAAATGTTGAGAGGTGCCAGAAGGCTTTCACTGGTTCAGCCGAAGTCCACGTTATGTATATACGCACAGAAATGAAGACTGAAACCAATCTTAGCCTACATTGGACAGTCTCGTTTATGGTGGTGGTTTAGCATAGTGGTAATGGGTTGGTATTGATTAACAACGTTACTTTAAATTGAGCCCAGTTAGTACTCGGATAAATGACCATATTACAGAGATAGGTAGACCATTTCAGCATATAATGAGCCAACCAGGTCAACTCAGCCTGGCCATCCCTCCATGGGCAGGTGCAGTGAGTCCCAGCACACCACACAATGATGCACTGGCTTTGTATCACTTGCGGTCTTGCAGTGTAAAATGGTGTTTTGCTTGGGAAGGCTATGCTGCTTTTGCTCTGCTGAATGTTCATTTTGTCACATTTCGTCGTGGCATTTGGCAGTTATGTTTTGTTGAAATAGACCAAGAACGTTAGCGAATGAATTATTTTGTTATGTTGTGGATGAATATTTATCATTTCTGTAGCTGTCTGTCAGCTTATATGTTGCCCTCTGTCTCTGGTTTCGATGTCATGTCATAAAGGTCATGTAGGCCTAATGTTGCTTGTTTTTATGCGAGTTACTGCTGCGTATAAATGGTGGCACAGAATATTTCGTGAGAAGTAAGTTAATAATATGCCGGTAATTATTAATCTATCCGATGTACAAGTTTGTCAAAAGTGTGTCTTCTGTTGCTGTACTTTTTTCACTTTTTTGATTTTTGTAGCCACTCTTAAGACTAGACTACTAAATTGATGAGATGGTGTAAACAGGACTTTTTCTCAAGACCGAGACTATTTCTGCAGCATCAAAAGAGGACTTCACTTTGTGCTTTCGTAGTTCTTACGTAAAACAAACTGTAAGACACAGCTAGACGCATAGGCAGATTTATGGGGAGCCCAAGGGTCCATGCCCCCCAAGATGCCAAAGTCGCTCTTTTTTGCCTTGCATATGCAATGCATTATAAAAATTTGTACAGTAAAACTAATAAGATTTATACTCAAGACATGTATTTTTATGGGGTTTTCATGCCCCAAAAAGCGTTTGCTTCCGGGGCTCCGCCCCGGCGACTAACCCCTACCCAAGAAGTTCACCTTCGTTCTCTGCTTTCGGCCTCAATTTTGGCGTTTGGGGCTAGTTTGCCTCTTGTTACTCCAATTTTTGGCTACGCCCACGTAAGAGTAAGCAAAAAATAAACAATAAAATAACGTCAGAGGCGTCTACACCATGCAAATGTTCCAAGAAAAAATAGAGGGGAGGTTTTTTGGGAAATTAAAGGGAAAGTTGAATATTATTATTGTTCTGCATTTTTGATATATTTATGATATCTTGCAAGCAGGAGTGTTCTGTGATTTTCTAAAAATAGTTTTTCGCTGGGGCTATACCCCGGACCTCACTTGGGGAGCTCACAACGCTCCCCCAGACCTCTAGTCAGCTAGGGAGGGGGATACCCGTTCCCCATTCCCCACCCCGTCGACGCCTGCGGCACCTCACCATGAGTTAGGGGAAAACTTGCTCCAAGGACTTAGAGGGATAGACACCCTTGAGTAACGCTCTTTGTCGCGTGCAAGTCAATCACCATGGCAGTCCTTGTATTCCAGGTGTATTTCTATACTGTTTTGGTCATAAAAACGAAATTTAGCACCTAGAGTCCACGAAAACACCAAAATCTCACAAAAATTTCTGGGGAGGGGACACCCCCTCCCCACACCTCACCCTCCTTGGCGCCTTCGGCGCCTCGACTCGGCTCGCGCCTTCGGCGCTCGACCTTGCCCCCCCCCAACTTCAACTCCTGGATCCGCCTATGGCTAGACGGATTGGTTAAGCATGGAGTGATGGGGTTTGCGGCCAGCGTCTGTATAGCGAAGTGATGAGTATTGGACGCGTTAGGTGCAGAGCTGCGAACAGGAATTAACTGCCATAAGCTTTCGCGCGTCTCGTGAGCATTAGCTCAAATTTCTTGTTGACAGCAGTGGTAAAAAAATGCGCAACGGCGCCGCATGGTAGCACTGAGTTGAGTCGTAACCTGAACTGCGGAAGAAATGTTTGCCAGCTGCTGCGATTGCGAGTACGCTATGTAGGCGTCTTAACACTAGTCACAGATAACCAGCCCTGCCCCTTTGCTTTCCCTGCTGCTGAATCTTCTTGACCGTATATCGGCACCTGTCTGCTTTCAAACGTGATGCTGCCTACGCGTTCTGTCAATTTGTCTGTCTGAATGTCTGTCTGCCACTGCCCGTCCGTAGGCCTACTGTACGGGATCTTAACTCAAAAACAAACTAGACGGTAGTTACGACTCCGTCGACTATTATGCCTCCGCTAACATATGACAACTACAAGGCCAAAGGTGCATTTTGGGCATATTTGACCCCCACCGTGACCTTGACCTTGACCTTTCGACCCTTAAAATTAATGCGTTCATCCTTGCCCCAAATTCTGTTAGTGGTAAAAGTTTGTCAAATTTTGTCAACAAATAGCCTTGTCCAAGATATCTTGGTAACAATGTTTGTTCGGGACTCACGGACGCATGAACACTCTGGAAACGTACGAATGCCTCCGGCCGCTACATTGGCGGAGGCCTAAAAAGCGTATGATAAAAAAGAAGCAAGTCCAATGTAACTTAGAACAAGTAATTTGAGCAAAGCTCACGCGAGACTCGCGAAAGCCTATAGCAGTTCCTGTTCGCAGGTAATCTTAGTCTACCTTTATCCATTTCGTTGTAATTCACTTTTTCGCAGCCAAAAATCGCCAAAAAAATCACGTTAAATCAATATTTTTAGGGTTCAAGGTCATCGATGTTCATGAATCCAAAAAGCCTGTCACAAGTGCTTGTTATGATAAGCAGGATGTCTGTGCCAATCTGCAACCGTGTTCATGCTACACGTGATAATTGCGGTAAAATAACCACTTTTTAGCGGGGTAGCTGTCTTTGACGCCCGCCTGCGCCGGCCTCCTTGAACGTAGGGGGTCGGAACTTGAACTGCTAAAATCTACGTTGAATGCTAAAAATTTCATACGCAGGTTGACTTGGTCTATATCCAGCCATTTCGTCGCAATTCAGTGTTGAAATGTGCGCTGCATCCAAAAATTGCGAAAAATTCACTAAAAACCTCTTTTTGAGGGGTTCAAGGTCATCGATGTTGATAAATCCAAAAAGCCTTGTTACGATAAGCAGCATTTATGTACCTATCTGCAACCGTTTTCACATTATTCAAGCCAATAACGGCAAAATGACGTTTTTTAGGGGGTACCCCTTTTCGACGGTCTCGTTCGAGGGGAACCCCTGCACCCAGTGGCACGAAATTTTGTCACGATAAACTAGAGACCTCGGGGCAGTCCACAGTGAAGATTTCGTGATCCTAGCTTGCACCGTTTTGATACAGATCGCGAGTGTGACAGACAGACGCCCAGACGATGGCAAAGACGCGCGAAGCATTCTGCTTTCGCGCGTGAAAAGGCGGAATGGCTCCTCGTTTCTATTCGCCAAGTGACAACAGTATATGCAATTGCAAGTTTTAGTTTAGGGCAGAGATGTGCACGAGACCTTCTGAGCTGAGACCGAAACGAGACCTGAGACGGATGTTTCCGAGACCGAGACGTTCGGAATTTTGCCCGAGACGAGACGTTTGAAATCCGAGACCGATACGAACAGTGGCGTATTTAGGATTTGGCAAAGGGGGGCATGGCGAGCGCGCAGAGCGCGAGCATATAACGGGGGTGAAGCCCCCCTGAAGCTGAAACACTTCTGAATACGCCACTTAAATCTTCCAGCTCATCTGAGACTAATGGTGTGATTACACGATCCAGCAAACGTCCAGCAAACTTCCAGCAAATGTATTCAAAATACACGTGAATTGCTAGATGTTTGCTGCCATATGTTATAATGGAGCTGGACTTTTGCTGGACGTTTGCTGGATCATGTAAACACTCCATATCTGACATTAACTTTGAACAGTTCAAGCGGCTGCTGAAGACATTTTTGTTCGGATGTTGAGAGCGCGGTGCATTGTGGCTGTTAAATTGCGCCCCCTAAGTCATCTTACTTACTTACTTAAACTTACTTACTGTTTGACAATGACTTAGGGTAGCTAACGATCGTTACGCCAACTATGCCGTAAACTTTCACTAATATTTCTCCTAAGCCTAATCAAACGTAACCCTCTCCCTAACCCCATTTTTAACTTTTTAACCATAAACCATATATGACGATACTGCAACATCCGAATAAAACTGCCATCTTTACTATGTTTCCGAATTCACCGGCGCGAGCTTCAACTGGCCCAATTCAGAAAAATCCTCCTCCGGATAAATAGCCGTTCCTCACCGGGCTGGCTATAGATTCGGCGGCCGTATCAATAACCCACAAGCTATATTAATCCGGCTGCCGGATATATAGGCACCGCGATTTGTGAAGCTTTTAACACGTATTTTTCGCTTATTTTATGTAAACCACTTTCCATTTTCCAGCCGTATGCGCTCGTCGTAAAACGTTCTGTGACATGATTTTTGTGCAAATATTTCTCGTGTTTTGCATTTAATCACGGCCTCAACGAAGCTAGTGCATACAGCAGCGTAACTCGTGCACACACGACTGCATTCGACCAATGCAGCTATATAAAGCTGGAAATGTTTTCATCGACGCAGAAAAAAAACAGCCAGACGCGTGAGAAGTGAAAACGGTAGCCTATCGGGACGGCGGAGCGTGCAGCAGCAGATGTGGAAAGGTAGTCGAGTGCGCTAGTCGCTAAGCCGTCAGTATATCGCACGTACTCAGCGTCAGCAGCACCAGTCACGTCACATCACAGGTTAGTACGTAAAACTGTAAATATAGAAGATTGTATAATCGAAATATGTCGGTTTTAGAGCGTTGTTGGCGGCAATAGTTAGGCAATAGGCCTACTACAAGGGCGCGTTACACAGTCAGTGAGCTACATCGTTTCGTGCTGTAGCACGGCAGTAAAGATTAAAAACAATTCTCTTAAGAGTTTTTCCCGAAGCACTAAATGACGTGCAGTCAGCGACGAAGTGTGACAGACTGTGCAAGATGTCAAAACTTCAAAAGCGCCGAGATTTGTGACTGTAGATCGTCGTGTTGCAGGTAGCACATGCAGGGTGTGCGGACGATCAGAGTGCCGACCGCAAACGACGACGCCGTGGCTTAAAAAAGGTGGGGAAGTGGGCAAGAAGTTGCAATTCTCGCACACACAGCTGCAAATTACCAACCGATGAGATGTCGATACGCAAAATTTAAATTTTGTTTAATTTTTTTTTTCAAAATGGGGCATTCTCGCTCCCAAATTGTCTGTTTTTGAAGAAAATTTTCCGACAGCTAAAATTTAGGGGGAGAGGCAATTCTCCTACCCTCTGCCATGACGCTATATATTGAACGCGTTACATATACGTTAATCCGGCAATGCATCAAAACATGACTTTTTGTATGTACCACGGATTCGAACGGATTTGACTAGGCTATAGATGCAGTAAACGATAGTTCGAGAGAAGAAAATCACGACATCTCTTTGATATGGGATAAGCCGCGGCTTGGAATCGCGGACTTAGAAATGAGCTGTGGAAACTTCGTGTTTGAAGATCTCGAAAATGTCACGCACTTTGACAATATTTTAACGGACATTTTGCAAGTTTCGTCGTGGCATCTAATCACTTATCTGTCTGTCTCATATAGTAGTCTAGTCCAATTAACAGAGCATTAATTGTCTGACTGTGCAGCTATACAACCAACCCCATCCGCTTCTGTAGGGCCGCCTAATCCCGTGGTCTGGACACCGAAGGAGATCTTCAGTTAATCCCGACACTAATTCTAGCGTCTTGATGATAATGATGACATGACTGACGAGTGATAAAAGCTGTCATTACGCACGTGCACACTTCAAACGGACGTTGACGCAGTCAGCGGCAGATTAATGTCGTATGTGCGCACAAAGCCCTGATTAATTTGCAGCTACCGATGCGACTCCGGATCAGTTGAACTGAGTTGAATTGAGACGGATCAGTCGCTATAATTACGGCTTAGGTCTAAGCCTCAGAATCTCAGACAGTGAGCACGTTTCTTGTCGCCTTTGGCTTTTTATAGATGCAACTGCGAGAAGCTTATGGTGTCGTACGGTGACGCTGAAAATACAGGACTGGAAAAAGCGATGAACAAAAAGTATGAAACGCCTTATGTCAAACAATAATTTGATATTAGGCATCTAGAGCACAGAAATTGAATAATGCAGCCAAAGGCGCCAGTTCTACTGGGGTCTACTTGATGATGATGATGAAGAAGAAGGCGCGTGGCGACTGGCGAGGCTTATTTATTTATTTATTTGTTTCAGCACTGACATTGACAACACCAGCAACACAAACAAAAACAACAAAATGCCAGCCGAGGATAGAAAGGCTCCAGAAGGAACACTAACATCTACCCTAATCAACACAATATAATATAATATAATATATATACTTGGCGTCGAGGTTGTCAGTAGGCCTACGCGACAAAGCGAAGTCTGACGACAAGGACGACAACCAGACGCTAGGACTAGAGGACGTCAAATCAGAGTCGGGAGTGCATGGCGACGACCCTAATGATCCGTCGACGACAGTAGCATTTCAGCATCTGAGCCAAGTGTGCCTTATGAAACAGCGAGATACACGACAAGCTCTGGTGCCCTGTGTTAAATATACTGCGGACACCAACAATTTTATGCTAGACATTTATTAGCTTTTCCGGCTGATTTTTTTCGCATTTTCTAACTGTGCATTTTGTTCTTTTGCCGCTTTTTCATGTCTCGCATTTTTACTCGACCCTGTCGTACTCGTATCGGTGGAAAGGGCAGCCGATTCCTTTGATCGGCGGCGCCGCTTGCCACGGAAAGCTCGTTGCTCTTAATGTTAATTTAACCCACTGCTGCATAGCAACCAACTTACTTTGGCCGTTGTTGTGTTATGGATTTTATCTTTTTTCTGCTGCGAAGTGCCAGTTCATCTCTACCAGAAGCTCAAAGCAAGTCAGCAGAACGTGGTTGTGCGTCGTCTTAACGACCGATTGTTCAATGCCGGGTGAATTCACGACGACTACAGTAACTGCTGCTGCTGACGATGACGCACACGTCAGAGCGGACCTCAGAATAGAGTGAGCCCTGCCAGCATGATGACCATTGACCTCCTGCGCGATTTTCCAGTCTGTCCACGAAAAGTGGTTTTCTGAAAAATCTGAAAATAACAACCATGCACCTGCATGTACTTTGACCTCTACTCGGTGATTTTTACAATTTTTATTACCTCGTTCATGCTGCTGTAAGCCTAATTAGATTCTGATAAGAATGGAGGACATTGTGTCCAGATTGTTGTTGCACGAATCCTATTCCATATCAGGCTATGCATTACGTCGATATTGTAATTATCCACCGAAAACAACGTTTTTGCGTTTTTTTTCTCAAAAACTGTAATCTGCATCTAATTGGACGAAACTTGACAAAGGGGTGGGAGAGGGGCAAAAAGTGAGGGGCTGCACATTTTCGAAAAAGTTGTTGCAGGGGTTTCAAAGCAAAGTAAAGTGTGTGCATACGCATCGTTAATTTTGATTACTTCTCTTCGGTGATTTCGGTGAAACCTAGCACGAATACGTAAATCGTTGTTCGCACGAATCGTTTCGTGGTTAAGTTTTGCCATTTTCCCGTTGATTACGGTAACGGGTCGTTTTCTCGTCCTTTTCAGAGTAGCGCTTGTTTTCATTTTGGGTACCCTTTTTCGCGCTCAGAAGCCACAACATAAAAACGTTAACTAAAATTTAAAAATTATTAAAAAGTTTTACAAATGTCAGTACGGTATTTTATTGTTTTACCGCAACGTTTAATGAATCAACTGTAGGAAACCATGTTATATTGCGAACGACCAACGACCATAACAAATAACTTATTGAGAGCAGTAATGAACAAGTAATGAACAGAAACCTCTGACAATAATGAACTGTGGGACTTCGTTGCTTTTTCTCGTTGCAACCAGCGGCGCTGGCGTCACAAGAAATGAAAAAGTCTATTTTCTGCTAAAAAAAATACTGGAAGAAAATGACACAAGCACTATAATAACGGCATTAAAAACTTGGCAAGCCGAAGTTCCACCTAATTAGTCTCGTGTCGTTCGGAGTCAAATTTCGAGTTTTTTTCGGTTAATTCTTGGGAATCTCACAGGCTCCAAATTCGATAAAACAAAAACGGGCGCTCTTTCTGCTAACCATGATTCTTTTCTGTTGGGTGCTAAAGGCGTACGGTATAAATTTTTATTATTTGTAAGCGTCCAAGGAGAAATAATTCAACAGCATTAGCTCGATAAACTACAGGTCACACGTATAAGCTATTAGGACGCAATAAAAGTCACATTTACGGATTTACGGTACGGACGTTTCGACTGCGATAAATTAACCGTTTTCCGTGGAAACCCACAAAGGAGCTCGGGCGGAAATTAGAACGGTGCCCCGGATATCACATGCCACGCAGTGCAGCAGTTGTCGATGCGACAAAGTTGCAAATCAGCTTCCTGCTCGTCATTTCTGTTTCCGCGCCAGCCGCTGCGTTTTTCTGCTGTTTGCACTCGAGAAAGCCGCACCACCGCAAGGAACAGCACGATGTCGCAATTATTTGATGCCATAGCCTGGCAAATGAGACGGCGCAGAAAAGTCAGCGAGATACATTTCTGCTGCTGTGTACATCTATCTTGACCTCCGCCGAGGAGGTTATGTTTTGCCAGAGTTTGTTTATCTGTGTGTTAGCAAGATAACAGGGAATGTCGGGAATGGCAAAAACTACAAGTGATTCAATTTGGGGGGTGATCCGGCAGGAATGCTGGATTCTGGTTTTCGGATTTTTTTTACCATTGGCCATTGGCAGATAAGAGAAACCGCTGCCAAATATGGTAATGCCATCTGGCGAACAACATGGCGGAGGTTTGCGGTCTTTGACTGCTTTTCTAGTTTTAGAAAAAATTTTGTTGGTTTCGAAAGATGCACATTTTGTGTGGCAGCGTGCGCAGTGGCCGTCAGAGGTTATCCAGTGTCGTTAATGTTTTCGCCGACTGTAACCCTTTGTTAATTTTTTTACGTTCGTTGTTTCTTTTGTTTTCGTAATCTAAAACAATTGCGAGCTGCTGTTTTTTTTTTAAAAAAATACTTATTTACTTGTTGTGAACCTGTAATATTTTTAGTTTATGTCGCCTAAAATGGAACAAAATAGACAAAGGAAACGCACAAAAGGAAAAACAGAAAACAAACACTACACAAACGACGCAAGACAGCTGAGAACAAAACTCCAAAATCACCGTCACAAATCAGTCTATTGAATGATAAACTTTAAACGTCTCTTTTGAATCTGAATCATAGTTTCACAAGTTTTTGCAATCGGAGAAATTGTCGGCGTAGTAACAGTTGAGTTCCGTTATTTAATTCTCTTTTATTCATTCAGTGATGGCATATTAAGTACTGCAAAAAGTAATTAAGTACAAGTACAAGTACAAAGTACTTATAAAATAATGTACTCATAAGTACAAGTGCAAGTACATACGTACTATATGCATATAGAAGTGTCAGCTCTCGCCAAATTAAAAAAAATATGTTTCTGCGTTGCTTGATCAGATACACTAAGCAAACTGTTTGTTTATTATTCTTAAGAATAATGTTTCATACGATTCCGCTGTAAGGTTATTTCTACGTGTTATCGGAATAAGTCCAGATTGGCTAAATTGGGGTGATGACTGATGTCGGAACATGCGCTGAGTGGACAGTCTGGCCAGTAAATGGGTGCTTCTTCAGCTGATCATTTGATGAATGGATAAAAAACAGGCGGTTAATGAATGGCGACGACGATGGTGATGGCAGACTTCTAAGACATCGAGTTACATAATAATTATTAGGAACGTTATATTGACGATGAATGAAGCACTGATAGCGCATGGTCGTACGCTATGTGCTTGCATCGTCATTAGCGGAAGGTTCGACACGAAACGCTGGGTCAATACAACTGCTTTGAGCCAGGCATCAAAAATTGACGCACACTGATTTTTAAAAAACGTAAACTAAAATAACTAAAGCTGTTTTAAAACGAACTAAAGTGAGATTAAGTACTGCTAAAAAATTAGGAACAGGCAGATTACGGAAAAGATAGAAGCCTGAGATCAGGAAAATAAAGAAGGAAAGAAATAACAAAAAAAACTGAAAAAATTGAAACAAAAAGGTCGTTTGTTTAAACAACGCATCTCACTAAAATAAGCTATTTCTGTGACTTAAGCTCATTTGCAGTGACTGGGTGATCTGCGATGTTTAGGCAGACTTTTATTTTACATAGGCCTAAATGTACAAAACAACAGTTTATACACTTGTTAACGGCAGCATTTAAGGACTTGCACATCGAAAACAGCAAAAATTACAAAAGGTGATATTGCCCGCATCACACTGACTGTGTGTCAATGTGCTGCTGAATAATA
>Ga0056128_1008233_pt1 | contig 13162 bp, 10 predicted proteins | sample WorMetLIZISLAND2_FD_71113 | JGI IMG/M metagenome (GOLD analysis project Ga0056128, IMG submission 71113) | Marine gutless worms symbiont microbial communities from Max Planck institute for Marine Microbiology, Germany - Olavius geniculatus... ...
AGGGAAAGGAAAAAGGGGGTGGGAAAGGGAAAGGAAAATGGGGAAGGGGAAAGGAAAGGGGAAGGAGAAGGGAAGGAGAAGGAAAAGGGGAAGGAGAAGGGGAAGGGAAGGTGGAAGGAAGATGGCTTACGAAATGTCGGACGCACGGACGCACGGACACAAAGGTGATTTTATACTCAGTCCAATGCTATGCATTGCATCGGACAGACAACAAGTGAATACAGCTGAAGATGTCGTGTATACACCTAAGTATCTAATATTGTTACACCAAAGCAATTCGCAATTGTCTCTGGTTACAAGACTGCAACAATCGGCTTTATAGCGCGGACCAATTCGAATGCAAACAGATTTCTTGTTATTTAATCGCATGTCCAACCAAGAAAGCTCATCCTCACACGTAGGCAGCAAAAGCTGCAGCGAGTGAACAGAAGGAGCGATTAGTACAATATTGTCTGCATACAACAATATACGTGTATGCATGTCATATTAAGATAACAACCAAGGCCACTTTTAATCACTCTGTCGACAACACTGTCAATAAAAATGGCAAACAAACATGGAGAGAGAACACCACCTTGCCGAACTCCACATGACAAACTAAAGTAATCTGAGTATACAAGACCCCATTTAACGCAGGTCATGCTAACTGAAAACCAAAGTTCGAGTAACGACAAAAGGTTGACGGGAATGTTTCTCTTCATGAGCTTAGTCAACAGAGCATGATGATTCATCCTGTCAAAAGCTTTTGACAGGTCAAAAGAGCAAACATTAACAGTGCTACCATAATTCACATAATGATCGACAACAGTTCTAGGTGTAAAAATAGCATGAGAACAACTTAGTCCACGCTTAAGCCAAACTGATTGTCAACTGTGCTCAAAAAATCATGATAACGGTCGAGGATACAGTGTTCTAACACCTTGGAAAGCACAGAACTAATGGAGACGCCTCTAAAATCACCAACAGTGATAGTTTTGCTATGCACGTTAGTGTTATTTTTTAACTACAGGGACAGTGTAGGATAAACCAAAGCAATGAGACACATAAGCCAATCGTAACATGAAATTATATAGCTTAGATAAGACACATGATAGCAATCAGTGACTAAATCTTAAATGTTCTGCACCATCAAGATCTGCTGCTTTGCCACGTTTCAAATTAAAAATTACATTTTCTACTAACTCAACGTCAAAACAATAACGTGCATCATCCGGACGACCACAATAACCGGCCCTCATTTGCACGTAATAACTCTTCAGTTGTGCCGCTCTACAATTAGAGTTATTCGTGCAAACAGTAGCAAAATGTTGAGCAAACTGTTTCGCTATTTCATTACCATCCGCTATGCCATTAACACAACGTGGGCCCATACTACTTTTAATGGTTTCAAATTTAGACTTAGCCTATAGCCTATTTTATAAAGTTAGTATACAGCACCACATAAATGAGCAGCTGGAGTAAGTAAGAATGATAAAACTTACACTAGGTAAGTCGTTGATATTTGTGATCGAATCATTTCTACACGCGTCAATAACGTTTCGCAGACACGTGCTGAGCTACAGTATATACTTTCTATCAAGAAGATGTCACTAATTCAAGCGACGTGATGACGCTCAAAAGCGTTGCTTAGCGACGTGACGTAAGTATGACGTCAAATGATGCTGCTGACTGCTGCAGCCGCTGCGTGCAGTGCGATGTGCGATTGGTCGTCAACAACGCGTGCACTGCATGCCAGCGCAACGTCAAGATCGAATGATGAGCATATATAGTGCATACTGACGCAGCTCAGCGGCTAGCTATTTTGGCTATTACTGTGCGGCCGTCCTAATGGGCCGCAATGCGTGTCTTGCTCGTCCGTGCGCCTGCAAGAGCTCATAGCTCCAAAAGTAAAAGGCGCGGAAAAAAGTTGGTTTGAACGGGTTAATTTGGCAAAGTCTAGCTGTAAACGGACGGCCGCAGAATACTTCAGCACTAGGCCGACATATTTTTGTAGTTCTTTTAATACATTTACGTCCAACTATGATTGTGTTTATCCAATAACCTTCAATAATTTTTCTTCTGTGGCAGCTGTTTCGATGTATGTTCCGCATTAGGCTATTTTGTATTAGTGATGGCAGTGTTCGTTTCAGATACAATTATGGTGACAGACGTAGGGAGTTTCACCGGATTTCCCAGTAGAGTAACACGATAGCAGAAAGCTCCCATCCCACCCCTCACATTTTTCAGTCACCGCTCCATCCCATACAGTAACCCCCACTTTTTCTGTCAATCCCCATCCACACAAACATTGCCTCGTCCAAGACTTTCTCACAATCACAGAAAGAAAGTTCTCCCGTAGTATGGCACAAAGATCTCTATCCCCGCATAACTCTTATTACTGCGCTAGTCCCGTAAAATTTACAGCCATTATCACTGCATACCGCCATTATATCACCCTTCATTTTCGAGTTGCCAAAGCCACGGCAAACGAGAGCTTTAAATTGTTACATAAACGGATAACGTATCGGTGGCTAGCATAAGCAGAAGCACGTTTATTCAATGCGTGGCAGAAAAGACCGCTGTAAGTAACGTGTTGTAGTGTGTAGTGATACGCACTTCCAAGAACGTTTGATACCATCTCGGTGAGTGTTGATAGTGTACTATTGATGAAAAAAGTCAGTGCAGTCGTGTTGGGACGTAGTCAGAATCCACATCTGTTCCTCTCCCCCTTTTTGTTTATCGGTGTTTCTCTCCGAAATCCAGCTAGGGATCAATAGTAAATAAATCTGAAGATAATCCATTTACCTTCAAGGGTTACTTTTGAAATAAATCTTGATCAGATACAGAATGTCTGCCGTCTGATTTAATGTGACCTGTGATGTAAAAAGGCTCAAACTGAGGCTAGCAAATTGGGGTACTACATCCATAAGTACACGCCTGGCTACGTTCCTCATTCACTCCCACTCTTCCGCCGGCGTGTTTCAGCTGTAGATAATATACTGAATTACTTAATATTTAGTATAAAATGCACATGATATAGCATGTCCGTAACAGCATGTTGCCGTTGTTAACGTTTGTTCTTGTAGATTGCATTTTACACCGTTAGCATCGTTGACCTGTGTCAGTTATGTATGCCTATGAAAATTTGTGTGCACAAGCCACAAGCTGACAAAAGTCCATTACAACAATCACTGGTTTCTGAACGTTCTATCCCACAGCACAGTTACGTTACATTACATTAAGTAACGCGAATTAGCAGATAAGCTAAAGACAACTTGAATTCTGCGAATAAGCACGTTGCAGGCAATAATTAATAATTAGTGTCATAATCGTCAATTATAGTCAGCAGTATTAAGTGATTAATAACAAACAACTTCATAATTACAAAACATGCAAGTATTGTGGTACAAAAGTTCTCATGCTTTTGCAATGACTATCTTGCAACTGTTATACACAAATAGACCCATATATTAACGGCGAAGTATAAAAAGTGTGTGAAAACAATTTAAACAACTGCTACATTAAACTGTGTAAATAAATGCCGAATCATTTTTTTCTGTCTCAACTCTCAATGCAACAATTTCGTAAGATGGCATAAAATCCACTTTGTCAAATTAGAAATTCTACACTTCATCAGCCTATAGCAACGTATCCAATTAACTAACTTACACAGTAGGCCTATGCAAAATGGGATATAGGGAACGTCGCGATCTCACCTAAGAGTCCCGGAAAGACTTGGTCAAAAATAGGCTTCAGACAAGACTAAGATACGGAATACAACTTTGGGATACAACTTAACCGGGATACAGCAACTCAGCGACAGCCAATCCGCTCATATGACACAAAGTTGGCGGCAAACAAATTTAACGCATAGAAGCAAGCCTGCACTGTTATGAAGTTAGGCAGATCGACATTATAGCTGAAGGCACATCAAAACGAGCAGCAATTACAAGACGCCAACAGCAATACAGACGACGCCTTAACAATACGGCGCGCCATGAAGCGTATAGCCACAACCCGAATAAACCGAACAGTTAGTACCAACTATAAGAAAACTTCCACGATCCATTCATTCCTGTATGCGGAATGCGGAGACACAAGGCCTGTAACAATCAACAATGCAAGAAACGTTGACAAACGAAATCTCATGAGAGTAAAAGCCAATTCAGTTATGATAACCACGTGACCACTTTTTGAATATCACGTCTTAAGTTACGGTTGGGGGTTAGGGTTTCTGGTTTCTATCACTGTGGTTGTATGATAACTTGTTTTGTTTGTTATTGGTTTTGACGGGAATTTGTTCTCTAAATGGCCCTGATTCAGCCAGCAGCATTGCCGTCACGTTTACTGCTAATTAACCATTCCAGTGTCACAACACACGCGGCTTTGCAGCTTTTACTCATTTAGACACCCAAGGTGGACATAATAAAACAACAAACACACAGCAGTTAACAAAGCATCTATACAGACCATTTTAGCAAACAAACATTACAGCAGTCACGACATAAAAAAAGTTGTTCAAAAACCCCAACTGCACGAAATAGAATCCCGAGAAGCGCAATAAAGTAGAACGTTTCATTTTCATTTTTTTGGTATATTGAGTAGATCATAAGCATGCAAAAAGCTGATGCAGCATAATGGAGCATATCGACATTCAACTTAGCGTTCAACATGCAATAATCGCGGCTCATTGTTTTTGTACCACACATGAGTAAGTGTTTACGTAAAACATGCACGTTCCACTTTTATGCGCCACCTTTTTTAGAGGCCTATATCATTTTTGATGCCAAAGGGAAACACTTGTTATGTATAAAACAGAAAGCTTAAGTCACGATGCAACAAGACTGTTATTCAACAAGTTTAACATTTTCACAGTTCACTCATATAAAACTGGAAATAAAACTCTATATAAATATAACTATAATTGCTCAGCGAATACAATATCAGCAGTTATGCATGCATTTAATGACATAATTGTCCGCAAGCATCATCAAAAACTTCAGGAATGCTTCGAGAATGAAAGTGGGCCACGCAAAGTGATGTATGCAAGCAACTTGCCAGTCAAACTGGAAGCAACAACAGGCATTAGCTGCACACTAAAGCATGCAGAAGATACATATAAGGCACTAAAAGCAAAAGGCACGGTACAGGTATACACAGTACACTGCGTATATTGAGACTGCTTTCTTTGGAAGAGTTAACAAGACTCCATGGCGTAGCTGAGACTTAAAATGCTATTATTTTGACGTATCATTCTGACCGTTAACAGTCCGCCGTCATTATCCAGCAGCTAGTTCCCAGCAAAACTATCAATCACTCTGTATTACGCCGTCAACACACTTCGAGTTATCAGTCTCACTGCTGCAACTGCCGCATTCTACGCTTGACGGTCTACCTTTGTCCGACAGATCGATCACATGCACGACGCTATTATCGTTATCGTTATCGTTATCGTGGCGTTGCGCGTCTTTGCTGTTGGTGATGCTGTCTAGTAAAGCGGTGTTCTGGACGGTGATGCACACAGCCGGCTGCTGATGCACGACTGACGTGGACGCGGGTGAACTCGCTGCAGTGCTGGTCGTCGGGTGATGTGTTGTTTCACGATGGACGCGGGACACGTGTTCGCTGAGAGACTGACTGTCCGCCAGGGCGGCGTCGCACTGGCCGCAGTAAACGTGCTCGCTGTGCTTCAACCGACAAGACTCACGGCCGCAGTCGACACCGGCACCGTGACGTGACGGAACGACCACAGCCGGCTCAACACGCGCTGACAACTCAGACTTGACTTCGCTGCCAGCTACGACGACCAGTGACGACGACGACGGCGGCAGAGCTGAGGATACGAGACCTCTCACGGCAGCGCCAGGAACAGACAGACCTACCTGGGACACTGGCGTCACCTGGACCGCCCCTCCTGCCGCTACGCTGATCGGCGCAGTCGGCAAGCCAGCGATGATGAGAGAAGAAACGCCAGCAAATGTCGTTGACATGATCTGTGTCGGTAGTGACGGACCTGTGAACAGCGCGGTTGAGCCTGCAGGCAGCAGCGCCTTGCCTAGAACGGTCGGAACGCCAACGGACGGCGACAGCAAAGACACGGTTTGACGCGGCACGATACGCACTGGAGGACGGCTGGGTGACGCCGTGGACGCTGAAGACATCAACGTGCCAGTCGTCAGCGTCTGCTTGTCCATCATGCGGTGTTTGGCTTCGTGCTGCGTCATCGTACTCTGACGCACGAACGCGTAGTCACATCCGGTGCGTACACAGTGAAAATGACGCAGTCCCGTCGGTCCCGTTCTCCCGCGCCGAGCGCTACACCTTGCCCGGCGACAGTCCACGTCAGCGCCGTAGAACTCGAAGCCATGTGCGATGCTGAAGTTGGCGTGGAACTCGCGATCATGGGCGACGAGTGCAGCGGGTTGTAGCTCGACGTCATGACAACGGGCTCGCACACAGTGGTAGTGGTCGCGGTAACGGTATACACAGCGTCTGTCGGTGCACTGGTCCGTGGCGCTGTAACGCACAAAGCCGTGAGCGATCGCTGACGACGGTCCGTCCACGGCGGCACGAGCCCGTATTTCGTCCTCGCTAAACTCGTAGTCGCCGACGTACTTGGGCGGTCGGCCTCGACGCTTCCTCAGTGACGTACCGCCGCGCACTCCTGGCGCACGGCGAGTTGTGTACTCGTGCGACTTGTGATGCTCGAGACGTGCGAACACACCGTGCGATGACGACACGACGTAGTTACAGTCAACCTGACAGCCCATCATCATCAACTTATCTACAGTCTCTCACGATAATAAAGGTCAGATATTTATTAGAACGAACGGTGAATGATTGGAGTGTTACAGTTTCGCAAATTACTGACAGTACACACTAATAAATACAAAAAAATATTCCGATATGGCTCTGTAAGCCCCAAATCTAACTTGCTAACATTTTAGCAAGGAACCATGTATGTCTTGTAGTGTATACAATAATGTATGTACTACTAAATGGATAAATCAATCAAATAATGTCAAAGAACTGGCAGTACATCGGACAGCAAGAAGCGTGTAAAAAGATGAAGCTATATACGACAGACAAAATAATGTAAATGTGTGGACATGATTCTTCATACCCAGTTGCAGTGATAGTGTAGCTGACTGGAGCTGTACCTACACAGTACGTCAGGGCACCTGTCAGCTGGCGAGTAAACGCTGTAAGTCATTGACGTCACGCGCTCCTGCTGATCATGCAATCTGTATACAATACGCACAGACACCACTTATTATAATCACAGTTTAGATGCTCTGAGAATAATATCGCTTGTAGAATACTGCACTGTTTATAATTTGTGTGAAATTATTACTACTACTGAGACAACTTTTAAGTTTTTCACTGATTTATTTACGCAATGTATTTGCAGTATCTGCAAAATTCCTCAAAGTGAATCTTTAAATATTGTCATAACATGATTTCACAGACCGGATATCAATTCCACTGGCATACCAACTAAAGCACTGAAAGATGATTTGTAATATAATATTTGGTATGTGTGTCGTTTACGTTCGGATTCGTAAACTGATTGATACATCGATCCGGTTCATTGGCCTTGCTCAAAAAATCATTACATCAGTTGATATTGTTGCACAATGTATTAAAAATCGTTTGAATATAAGTACATTATAAATTCATGCCAAAACGTCGTTACTTCATGAGACAATAAGCACAGTAAGCAGTGTTTACTTCGCATGGTCTCTGACTCCTTCCTTTGAGCGGAACAGCATGGCGCAGTCAGCGTTCATGCAGTGGTAGTGGTCCTTGTAAATAAGCTCGCAGCGCGGAAAACACACGTCATTCGCCGTGAATCTATGCAGCACACACTAGCCAAATGTACCTAGGGCTGTTAAGCCTTGACGTTGGCCTTAACGCTAAAATTTCTGGCTTTGTACATTGCTATCTTGTTAACATTACTGTATACATTTGCTTCCCTAATAGTTACAACTACACATTTGAGCAGTAATTGATTGATTGACCACTAACCCGCTGACCCTTTGTATTTTACGAACAAGTCAACAAAGTCAATAATTATTGCAACTCAATAAAGCCTGCATGCGCCAACTGATGAGCAAGAATCGCCAGAAGGATTCGCAGTCTTTTTTGAAAACAGACCAGCAAAATACTCACTAAAATGTGTGAATTAAAACTTTCTGAGAAGACGCCGCAAATTGCATCAAATCGTGTGTAAATTCCGTTGAAATATTGCATTGTAAAGCCTGTAGATCCAGTATGGTTATTTATAAGTTAATTCATTAATATTCACGCAGTAAAACAGCAGCAGACCTTTTTATGTACTTTTGCCACGAATCGTCGCGTTCTTTCTGCTCGCCGCCACGGCGTGGACACTTTGTCGTTATAATCGACTTTGACCGCATGACCGATAGTGCTGGCGCCGACGTGGCGGTCGCTCGGCTGTTTCTCAGAGTCAGATCGGGTGTTAGTGGCTTAGTGTTAATGCCACAAGAAGCCATGACATGTGTTGACTCCGGTGCAGTTCTCTTCTCGTCCGCTCTTTGCTTCAACTTCGTCATCTTGGCCAGATCCTCCAAGTCTACGTATTCCTTCCTCTCCAGATTTTCCAGCTTCGCGTCATCCAGCTGCGCCGGCATGTCACTGGACTGATCGACAACGTTGATCGGAGGAAGGTCGTGGTGGACTGGTAAACTCCTGATGACCGTCGGTACTTCATCGTCGTTGTGCACTGTGATAGCTGCTGGACTTGGACGTGCTGCCGATAGATCGACGTTCTCTGTTGCTAGGCCCAAGTCAGCATGTGCGCTGTCCACACTGGTCGACGCGACTGTCTCCGGTGTCTTCGTTTCACTGATCTCGTCTGCGACTGCCGCAGCTGTGGCGGGACCAACCGGCTCAGTGTTAAGCGAACTGCTCTGAGTCGCTAGCTGTGAAACTGCGGACAGCTTGGAGACAGACGACTGAGTACTACCAGCACAGTCGCCGGGAAGTGCGTTCCTGCCATTCACTGGTGGTCCACAGCTCGTTAGCGTGGACTGAGTCAGACCGGACTGGGCGCCACACACCGAGGTCACGGTGGTGATCGATGGATCAGCAACAGCATCAGAACCACACGCGGCTGCTTCAGCAGATGTCGCAACCGACGTAACTTGCAGTTTTGGCCGTTTACTGGGCGCACTGTATTCCCAGAAACGACGCTCGTGCTTGCGCTTGTGTGAAAATAGCTGTCCAGACGAGTGCAGAACGTAATTGCAACCTACATACACACAGCCAACAGACTGTGCTACCACAGCTGACTGACAGTTCATGAACGATTACAGATTGGAATCAAGCAAATGCATCACTTGTACAGTGAATACTATACAGTAGCCCAACGACAACCGACAACTAACCCAACAAAAATAGACGACATACTGAATACTAGAAGCAACCAGAGCTCGCAAGCCTGCGCCAAGAACAGTGCAGCAGCTTCAATCTCAGTTTACGCCCGGTCCCTTTACGGTAAAAAATCGTGCACGAGCTAGAATGCACAAAAAACTGAATCGTTACTCGCTAGTCGCCACCAAAATCTCATTACTTCCTTCTTGGCTCAATCTCTCCAAAAATTTCATTAAAATCTGTTTATAATTTCCGAGTTATCTTGCATACAAACCGGCACCTCCAAGAACATATTCGCCTCCCAGAAGCAAAATGTTTCAGTATTGACGTAATAAACATATATATTTCGTTTACGCAATATACGATTATTAACTGGATTTGCTGCAATGCAACTATTCACTGTAAATTAATAATACGTCTACAATTTTCGGTCTACCGCAAAAAGTAACGGGGCTGAGCGTTGATTTATATGGGCTTAACATTGTAGTAGATGCTAATAAGACAAAGCCTCTGCATAGCAAACTGACGCAATGTAAAAATCGAGATCTTTCCTCAAAGCACTGACTATAACAATCAACTTAAACCTGGTCGAATGCAGTGAATATGGTTGCTGATGTGACTGTATATACAGCCAGCGAATTGACATTGCTCGTACTTCATGAACTTCTTGAACCCGTCACGACTTAAAGCTTCGTCTTTCTGGTGGTAAACTTTGTGTTTTTCTGAACAGCGCGCCAAAATATTTGTAAACAGTGAAACAGTACACGTGACATATAAAAAACACATTTTTCCTTGACGACGCTATATCAAAACTATCGGACTTCGAATACAAGACTGTATGAAACGTGAACTTCTCAAAAACTATCGGAACATATGAGTGGAGGCAGTGGCGGTTTTAGGCCGGGGCCGGGGGGCACAGGACCCCTAGTTTTGCTCCAGGCCCCCCAGTTTCGTGGCAATACATAATTTTTTTTGCAAAGATAACACAAATATGTGACTTAATTTGCGTTTCCAAATTTTATAAAAGTGAGCAAATTTGCGACTTCCATTGAAAGTCTGAAAACCAAAAGTGCTTCAGCTTCAGGAGGGCGAAGCCCCCCTGACTCCCTAGCCAAGGGCTCTGCCCCTGGACCCCGCTGGGGGCTCTGCCCCAGGCCCCCCTTATAGGCTTGCGCTACCGCGCTCGCCATGGGGCCGTGCCCCCCAGATATTGCGGGCTAGAACCGCCACTGAGTGGAGGATTAAACAATAAATAACAAATAAGCTTGATTATATTTAAAACATACTTGATAACCATTTGATAACCATCTACCACATTACATCTGCATGTAATCGTAAAAGGGAAAAATTGGGAAAAACCGCCCCTCACCGCTCCACCTCTTGAATACGTCCATAGTACGCTGTCTCCTGACGTACACAGACCCACAGCTAAAGCAATGAATGTGCCTTGGCGGCAGTAAGAGATAGAGAAAGTGCTTGGATGAAGTTGATTTTAATCACAGTCAAACGTCGTTGCATACGGCAAGTTGGCATGTGCACATACCCATGTCAGATTTATTCTTGAAAGTGAAGCTGCAGCCGGCGCGACGGCAGTGAAAATGCGTCGTTTTCTGATCGGCGAAGACGCACGTCGGCGTGTTGCAGTTTTCCGTGGCGCGAAATCGTTGGAATCCTTCCTGAATGATCGCCGAGTCTTTGCGATGGTAATTGCCGTGCATCTGCACGTCCGACGTGCTGATGTACACCTTACTGCAGCCGTCCTGCCGGCAGAAATATGATCAAAACAAAATGCAAAATTATTCATCATAATTCTTACCGCCACATGTCAGAAAACATTGTGCTGTTTGAAAGCAGCACATATACAAGATGTCACAGACCGGCTAAATGAACGTACAACTTAATGTGGCTTTAAACTCAGTCTATAGTACAGAAGAAGAGAAAGAAGAAGAATTGTCCCTGAGACTAAGGTCAGTAGTTAGAAAGTTTATCGCCATGCCTTTCCTTGTGACTTGTGAACCAAAGTGGGTTATCTGTACTATTAAAATGGTATAGAAAACTCTGAGTGCTGTACAGTGTACACTGGCTGCCCACAGACAATAAGCTTAGTGCATCATAGAACACGTCGCCAGTACACATTGCGCCTATTCATGAAGGGATGGCTATAGGCTAAGTTAGTTCAAGTAGTTGCTTAAATACATAAACAGTACATTTGACAACGTCAAACCATCATCGTCACTAAAACATCGCATTCTCTTGTACGAGGCGACAAATAACAATAATATATTTGAAGTATTATCAAATTAGAATGACGAACTTGAAGGCAGTGGTAGTGCGTATGTTTGCCATTATGTACGCAGACGGCTTGATGAAACTTCTGTGAGCAATCCTCCGTCGGACTGAAGCGCATGAAACCGTGTTGCAGCGAGTCTGATCTCTTCTTATGCCACTTGAAATGGCGAATTATATCCTCCTTCTTCATACATACCTAAAACATTTGACAAAGGTAGCTAGGCATCACGAAGACAGTATCGGCTCACCAACAAATCAGACGTGACCATACAATGACTGCAAGCCGTAACACAAAGACCAAGAAAACCAAAAAAATTTAACAACAAATAACCTATGTAAATCAAAAATACAAGTAAATAAATTTCAACATAATTTTCAAACCAAAAAAAACAGCAAAATACCTGCGGGATGCAGGCAGTGCAGTGAAAATGTTCTCTGAAATCTCTCATGTGATACAGCGACGAACATCCTTTTGTAGAACTGTACACACCGATGTATATAACACTCATGAGTACACACTTCAACTCAAAATAAAAACAGAATCATATTTAGAGTCATGTAGCTGAAACATTATTGAATACAAGCCGATCTGCTGTACGTATCTATACTGAAATACCGTTTAACACGATACAAATTTACTTAATTCATATTTTGGGATTTCGGGTTTGACATGAAGACCAGCAGGAAGATTATCACAGAAGAAAGGGTGATCAAAAATAGGTTTTACTTCTTTAGATATCTAGGCCTTGATGTCATATATTTGGCCGTTTACTTCCAAAAACTTATCGTGAGACCGAGTTTTTCAATTACACGGATGCATGAAACATGACTGTTTCGTGTAAACTCACGTAACTGAAGCCAAAATATAGTGACAAAAATAAGGTCATTGCAAACTGAAAACGCATTGACAACAGCCATTCCCTCATTACATAAAACTATTAGAGCATTTGCGGAAAACCTCAACTGAGTAAACAACATCGCAAGCAATACACATTAGTGAAGTAACTGGGAAAGCACACCGGAAAGCAAATGCTATTTTACGTTGCTTTGTTTCACGTAACAATACTAAGCTTTCCTCACATATGTTAGAACCTTACTTAAATATAATTGCGTTATATGGTCACCTACCCTAAAGCAAGATATTGTTGCCATTGAAAAAGTCCAAAAGCGTTTCACTAAAAGGCTTGTTGGCCTTAAATCATTGTCTTATCAACAGCGCCTAAAACAATTAAACCTGCCTAGTGTTGAGTTACGTCGTTTACACGTCAGTCTTATATGGTGTTACAAAATATAAATGTACAAAACATTGGTTTATACACTTGTTAACGGCAACATTTAAGGACTTGCACATCGAAAACAGCAAAAATTACAAAAGGCAATATTGCCCGCATCACACTGACTGCATGTCAATGTGCTGCTGAATAATATCACCTTTTGTAATTTTTGCTGTTTTCGATGTGCAAGTCCTTAAATGTTGCCGTTAACAAGTGTATAAACT
>Ga0056128_1008240_pt1 | contig 13152 bp, 4 predicted proteins | sample WorMetLIZISLAND2_FD_71113 | JGI IMG/M metagenome (GOLD analysis project Ga0056128, IMG submission 71113) | Marine gutless worms symbiont microbial communities from Max Planck institute for Marine Microbiology, Germany - Olavius geniculatus... ...
CGTTAGCATGGCGTTAAAGGGGGCATAAGGGAACCGCTGGCAAAGTGAATATGGTGACGCCACCTGGCGAATAACATTGCCTTGGCGGAGGTACCTGCGGGCTATGACTGCTTATCTAGTGTTATTTATTGCTCAATTTTTCATGTACATAGGGAGTTTCTATGGAGTTTTCGTTTGCCGGGTGAAGCTCAGAAGATTGACAGAATGATGGAGTGTTTCGCTGAGCGATACTGCGAGTGTAATTCCGACATGTTTAAGTGTACAGGTAGTTCTTCTCTTTCTGGTTTTCTACTTTTACTGATTCTGATTTATTGTGATTTTTTAGCCAGATGTTTTGCATTTTGCCAGAGTGCCACATTACAACATTGAGCTGTGGATCAGCATTTTTAAGTGTTAATTTATACTTTTGATTTTTATCTAGCATTCTGACACTAGCCTGCCAGTGAGTTTGGGACTGTCGATGTGGTGTCTAGCTTCCATTAAATTTTTCTGTCACTGTGAGCAGGTACCGTATCTGACCGATTACAACAAACATGTTTTTAAATTCTATTTATTTCATTATTTTTTAAATTTTTTTTGCAGTGTGTTGTTACTGCAATATCTGAGTATTAAGCATCAGTATTATATTCTGTTACTGGCAGTGGTGTTATTACTTCGACATCAATAGCTGCTTTATGGGTTTTGTTCGTCCGTCCATTTGTCCTATACAAACTTCCTAACTCAAAAATGAAAAGGCATAGAATAGCCAGAGTTAATGTGAACGTTTCCTAGGGCAGGAGGCATGACTGATGTGTTAGATGAGGTTTCAGCTCAAACGAATTGTTAGCACTGGAACCAAACTTCAGTTGCCATTGTACTTACTGCCATTAGCATTATAATAGTTGTGATATGTTGCCACGTTGTTTCAGACACATGTTATGTGCTGTCGTTTGCTATCATCATGCTCAATACCAGCCTTCACAACCCATCGGTCAAAGATAAGCCGACTGTTGACCGGTTTGTTGCCATGAATCGTGGCATTAACGAAGGCGGTGATCTTCCTCGTGAGCTCCTTGAGGTACCCACTGCTCTTTATCACTGGTCTACCACTCAGCCCATTATCTGAAGCTTGACGTTAAATGTCTTCATATAAGCAGATTTATCCTAAAACTTTGCAAAGTTAAAAATTGTTCACCCAGGAAAAATAAAATAATTATTGATCTTATTCATTGTTGGGACATAGCCAAAGTGCCATGTGCTCCATGGAGTGCTAACATTTACTCTTATGAGCTTTGAAGTTGTTATTGTAAGGACATATCAATGTCATAAGTGTTTAATGAGTCTTTTTGTGCAGTTTGTTGTACTTTCTGAATCAACTAGTCATTAAATCTCTTGATAAATGTAAACATTCTGTCTGAGGAACTAAACAGTTTAGAAGTTGAAGCTTTGAATATAGATAAGATAATGCTGTGTGATTGCTGGGAGGCTGATAACAGTTATTGTTTTGGAGTGCTTTGTCGAAATCAGTAAAAATTGCAGAATTTGTCTGATGGTTATGTGCTCAAAATGAAAACAAACTGCTGCAGTTAAGTAAGCAAAAATTATAGTGTAGTCGGTTCAGGTATAGCTGTAAATTCCTCAGCACATAAGTCATATTTGTCTGTGCAGCCAAACATCTACTGAGGACTTTTGAGGCATAGAGACTTTACCTTTACTTCCATTCATATTGGTTTTGCTGTTCTTGTGGTTTAATTAGGACTTATACAACAACATCAAGAAGGAACCTTTCAAGATTCCTGAGGATGATGGCAACGATTTGATGCATACATTCTTCAATCCTGTGAAAGAAGGCTGGCTCTGCAAGCAAGGTATCACACTAAGTCATTTGGTTAATGTCAGTTTATGCAGAAATTCAGTGAATGTCTTGACATATTCTTCGATGGAGTGTTATTAGCTGGGCAACAGAAAGTTCTGTTCTGCAGTATGAAGTTCAGGCTTCCTGTTAGATATCGAAAGTTCCTAAAAATTCATTTTTGGAGACCTACAGTACCAGGAAGTGACTCCAGAAAAAGTTGACCAGTTAAACAAGAACAGAAGTAACAGTAGTCTGTAGTTTCGACATTGTGATTGTAATCGTAGTGGTAGCAGCATCAGGTAGACTCCTGCTTTACGATTCTAACATATATATGTAATGTCTGCATAAAATGCAGCATTAGTTATGATGCTAATTTTGTGTGTTTTTTCGTTATGTTCATACAAGGGGCGTTCAAAAAGTTTTGCAAGGCGATATGTTAAACTGAAAAACTTTTCAAAATTTATACAGCAATAAAACGCATGTTTCTTCTAAATACGTGTGAGTCTGAAGCAGATATGACATCATTCTATGACGTCATAGAGCATTAAACAGGAGCGATTTGGAGTGCCAGTGCAATCGACATAAAATTGGGCTTGCTGTTGCATGACATTTCTTTAGTCTACCGTCAGATTTTTTAACACGAGGCCTTGGGACATGTGATCTTATGAGAGCCCTAACAAGTAGGCCCGTTAATTTCTCATTTGCGATTATAAATATTTAATAGCCAAAATCTGTGCCAGCCGTGAGAAAACTATACATACAAGGAAAATTAGACAAAGTTTACAACTTGATAGGCCCCTGTATATTAGACTAAAAAACTTTTTAAAATTATACACCAGTAAAATTTATATTTTCCCCATATTTGTATGAGCTTAAAATGGATGTGATATCATTGAAATTTATGATGTCATAAATTGTTAAACAGATACGAATTAGAGTGTTAAAGCAAGCAGCACAAATATACACACAACAGTTCTCTAGCCTGCAGCTGGATTTACGAATGTGAGACCCCGGGATATGTAATTTTGTGGAAGCCCTGACAAATACATTTATGAATTCCTTATATGCAAACACAGTAGCCGAAATCTGCGCTGGCCATTAATAAGAATGCTTCTGTTGATTACGATGTTACGTCAAGATTTGACATTGTCTGTAAAATTTTATTAAAAAGTTAACAGTTAGTGATATCCGTCATTTTTGTGAAAGGTTAGACAATTTTTACAATGTACAACCTGGGTAGCCCTGATGTGTTGGGGGCCTGAAAGCAAGCCCTGAATAACTCGCCTAAATCCGGCAGTGCCTGGCAGCCCAGTCCTAAAGTTAAAATTAACCAGCAAGCTTTTCGCGACTTTGGCTTCGTACATTAAGACCACCTTACATACAGCAGAGACTTGACTTACAGTAACTATTATTATTTTCGAAATTTGGAAAATTTTCTCTGTGGTGTCCGCTATCCAAACAATCAATGGCTCAGGTCTGTGGTAGAAGCCTGGCTGGAGGGACCGACATAAAACGCCTTAAGTTACAGTGCCATCATATTTGCTTTAAGCTCACATTAGTTCTGGAGAAATGTGCGTTTTATTGATGTATATATATATATTGAAAAGTTTTTGAGTCTAACATAATGACTTGGAAAACTTTTTGAATGCCGCTTGTAAGATGTTTGGCCTATGTGGAAAATATAAGCTTACCGATTATGTTGAAGTAATATCCAATAAGCTTACTGTTCTACTCTGTAGCTGAAAAGTGCAGTAAGTAGAGTAGGTTTTTATTCCATAGACATTTCTGCCTTCATTGAAGTTTTTTTCTTAGAATTGATAGACGTTATCTCCATTCTGATGGATTGCTAGTGAACTGAATGTGCTACTACTAGACCTGTAAGCGAGAGCGAGTGCTAGCTAGCATGAAACGGGATGAGTGAGAGTGAGCGAGATTTTTCCCGTGAGTGAGTGACAATACATATGAGCGAGTCGAAGCAAGCAAAATTTAAAGTGGCACGATTTTTCACATGCGACAGTTTGTAATGCTTTACGCATCTTAGCTGTCATCGAGGCATCTGTCTTACTGTGTGTGTCTGTCGCTCTGTCTGTCTGTCCATCGTACTCTGCGACTGTATCAAAACGGTGGAAGCTAGGATCACCAAATCTTCACTGTCAGCTGCCACAAATTTGACTTGAGTTTCAGGATCTCAAAAACGGTGCAAGATGGGCCAAGGTTTACTATTAATCAGTTATAGAAAGTCCCATGAGTCCTTTCGATCGACACCAAAATCAGCGACCTTGAACAACCTTGAAACCCAGAACAAGGGGTTTATTAGTGATTTTTTGCGTTTTATGCTGCAAAGAACATTTAGAAAGTGAATTGCGCCAAAATGGCTGGAAATAGACAAAGACAACATGCGTCTAAAATTGTCAGCAATAATCATAAATTTAAGCAGTTGAAGTTTAGACTTTTTGACCCCTGATGTTTAGGGAGACCTCGATCGCTTTTACCTTGGGTGTCACACACTTAAATTTAAAGGAAGCCAACTATGGAATCGACTTCCATGTGATTTAATAAAGGTCGTAATTTCTTTTATCATTTAGGAAATTATGAAAGAACTACTCAATATATACAGGGTGTGACAAAAAGTAATCCGTGTTGTATTTTGCGGAACTTTAAGCATCGACTTGAAATTTTCTGATGGAACCTTGCAATTTCTCGCTGAGCGATTTGAGATTTGTTTTACGAGCGAGCGAGAAAACGGCTGGTGAGTCGCTTACGGGTCTAGCTAGTACATTGCTTTGTCTCTTAATTCTAATGCCAGCGTGTACAGTATGCAGAATCTGTGTGATATGCACAGGTGGTCGAGTCAAGAGCTGGAAGCGTCGATGGTTTATACTCAATGACAACTGCCTCTACTACTTTCGCTATACAACTGTATGCATTCAAGCTGGCTTGCATATATCTTAATTTTTTGAGGGGTTTGAAAGGGTTAAACTATGTATAACTCTTTATGGGAACCCACTCATGGAGTTATGGAGCATTGTTTGTTGTGTAGGATCACACAGTGTTACCTGCCACCTGATGCAGGTGAACACACACCCCCCACATTAACTGCAGCCTAGGAGGTTGGTACTCGGTTTACCTACTGCTATGGGATGGAAGGCTGAGTTGACCTTGGTTGTTTGTTATATGTCAGGATTGATTACCTATCCAAATACAGTCACCTGGCCCAGTATTGGCCAGCACTTTATAGTTTATTTATATGGCCATTTTGTGGATATAAAAGGAATTTAGCCAGGAAGCAAACCCACAAGCTCTTGATACAGTAATTCCGACGCCTAATAGTATGCTGCTCATTGTTCTCATCGTAGAACACAGAAGCATCTCGGGTCATATCCATCCTAACTTTTGAGTTATTTATCTCAGATGTTGAACATTTTTATAGTCCAATGAAACCACTGTTCTGTTGGGCCTCACTCTTAAGCAACAGGTTGCAGATATGCTGTAGGCTTTCAATAATTATTGACTGAAGTATCACACATGAACCTACTTCACTTCTCATTGCCAATTGTGATGCATTTTTGCTTCCCACTGCAGTTTATCGAGTCATTATTTGTTTTCTTTTAATATTATTAATGACAGAAAATAAGACGATAGTGTTTTGTATTATATGTTTTTTGTATTATTTCATTTATGTACTATTTGTTTACTTTGGTCATAACATTGATAATAAATAAATCACATGTTAGTGATACAGTACTTGAAAGCTTAATTGGACACGTCATGCTTGTAGCGTCGAAAAATGGCATTTTCTGTAACTAATGTGTGCAGGATAAAGAGCCAAAGGGAATAATACCACTGGAGAACGTGCAGGTCCGTGAAGTGTCAGCGAGTGGTTACAAGCCTCACTGCTTTGAGATTCATTCTAGTGGCAATGACGTCATCAAGGCATGCAAGACTGACTCGGAGGGGAAAGTTGTCGAAGGTAGCTGCTCCCTTTGATGGCCATTTCGCTCATAAACCATTTTTTTCACTGCAATGTTTGTCCTTGAGTTTGGGCAGTAGGGCCTTTGATGCTTTGACACATTTGGTTGGCTGACAGAAAGGGCATCTTATCTGTAAGCAGTATTGTGTTTTAATGGCTCATGGTGGAAGCTTGCTATTTCGACGTCAGAAGCTGTTCATTTATTTCTGGAGTTATTGCAATTCAGACTGATCCACAAAAGTGAAGGATTCGTTTTTACGCGCGAAAGCAGCTACTGCTTTCAGCGCGTCTTAGCCATCGCAATTCTGTCTGTCCATCTGTCACACGGGTGGATCAGTCAAAAACGGTCTAAGCTAGGATTACCAAATCCTCACCATCGGCTGCCTGGAAGACTCTAGGAACCGTAAACCTTTTCCATAAATTCGAAGGGGGTCACCCCAAACGAGGGCGCTAAATAAGAGGGGGGGCAAAATTTGAGATTTTTGGCCAATAAGTCGGTGTATCTCCGTAACGTTGCAAGATAGGGCCTAGGTTACTATTAATCACTAATAGGAAGTCGTACACTGGCTCTCGATTAGCGCCGAATTCACTGACCTTGAATGACCTTGAAGCCAAAATAGGCGGTTTTATGGATTTTTTTTGGCAATTTCAGGCTGCGAGACAAGTCTATATCATTCACAAGGTGGCGCCACGGAACTATCGTTATGTGATCCAGATAGAGAATTTGGTATTTGTATATTAACTTAGCGTGAACACCCCAATTTTCAACTAAAGCGCATTAGAGGTTAATTTAACAATATGCGCTATATAAATTTACATTTTACTTACTTACTTTACTTACTAAACTACTGAACCGGAACTGCTATAGGCTTTTGCGTGTCTCATGAGCATTAGCTCAAATTTCTTATAGGTTAAGGGATAATATTTATGCTTTTTTGACATTAAGTAAGGAAGTAAATTTAATTTATAATGCGCACAATGTTGGCGAGAAACTCGCCAAATCTGAGGCAGTGTACATATATCACACGTTATTGACAACTTTCATAGACCTATTCTATTTACACTGTTGTACATGTTTTTCTGTTTTGACAAGTCATTCGAGTTAATGAATGTACAACTGCTGCTGCTTTGCAGGTAAACATACCGTCTACAGGATGTACGCACAGACGGATGAAGACAAAGAAGATTGGATGCAGTCAATTCGGTAATTAACATCTTCTAGCTGTTTTCTGTGTTTCGGTTCTTATAGCTATTAAATACTATAACTGTTGCTGTGCTATTGAGGATGGCATTATGAATGTTACGTCTAGTTTGCTTCAGTCAATCAGTCAAATCAATTAATACAGCGTGACATGTTGCGCTGAGTTAGAGACATAGTTTGATATTGATCAAGAAAAATTGCTCTGATCCACTGCAGTGCCTGAGTTTATTAATATCAATTTCATGTATCAGTTATCAGATGTAATCAAGAATTATGTTTGTTTTCGTAGTTGAAGAAGTATACAAAACTGTAACTAGCATCCAGTAAACTGTGTAAAAACAAAAGAACTAAAATATCTCTGGTTCTCTATAGCAGTATTGTTGCTTGTGCGTGTGCAGTGCCAGTATCAGCGAGAACCCATTTTACAGCATGCTGGCCGCTCGCCGTCACAAGGCCACTAACCAGTAACTGCTCCCGCTGCTAACAGGCATTCTGTGTACTTAATGTCACAGTATTATGTTGAACTAGCAAACTTTGTCATCAGCCCAGTACTGACATGAAGCGGCCATCCATCTTATTTTAAATGTCAAATCAAAGTCCAAGCATTGGGGCATTGGTCATTTACGGGAGAGGTTGTTCATGTCCAGTGATCTTGCTCTTTTGACTTTTGTCATGTCAGTTACTCTGCAGTGTGGAAGGTTCATGCAATTTGGTCTTCTACGCTTGTTAGGATGGCCGCATAATGACTTCTGCTCTTTTTGCTGGATTTTCTGGCATAAAAGCCTTGGTTTTATTGTATCTGTAGCAATAGTGAATTGTTATAACCATTCTTCAGAATTGGAAGAAAATGCACTCTTAATGCCACTTGTACAAACCGTCTATATAGTTGTATTATATGATATGCTAATAATATAATGATTTCTGGTGCATGTATCATAGTAAAATACACCTAGTTTTTATTTGTGTTGTCGCATTTTTTACCTTTGTGGAAGTAACAAAAAATTACTAATAACATGATCTTCGTTGGCGAAATATGCAGTTCGATTGTTAGTACAGTTATTTTGTATAGTAATAACAAAATATTTTTGGTTCATTGCATGCTGTACACAATGTAACTTGTGCAGTTGTTTGATAATATTCATATAGTACAGTGTTTTTAATGTGTATTGTGTGTGACTGTCAATTTTAGCTGTATGTGGTCAGCAAAGCATGTTTCCGCAATGTGTCAGTTGTTGTGTGTGCATAGTCTTTTTGTGTTATTTTACATACATTTCTAATTATTTTTTGCTACCATGTGACATTTAACGTGAACATTCATAATAGAAAAGTCTACAATAATCCGTACAAAGTGAAAAAGTGCACCAATTAGTACAAATCTTGCCAAATTGTTAACTAATCAAGATTGTAAATTTATTTGTGCAATGAATCAAGTCTTCTGTGCATTGTGCTGTAAGTTTGGTACAAAATGTACACTGATTAAACAGTTCCTGAAGTTTGTCTGTTCACCACTACTTTACGGTTTAACGTCCAAACTATGTTTAGAACACAGGTATCTTAAATGTTTATATCTCATCTGTATCTTGAATGTAAATAACTGACGTTTTGTTACCGATAATTCTAACTGATGGTGCCAGCTTTTTTGTACATATTTCTTCAATTTCACATTTTACTCTCGTGATTATGATTAACATTAACAAATGACATTTGAACTGTTTGGTTTTAAATTTTTGATATTTGTCATGTACTGTACAGTGTCATACATTGCTCAACTGAGCGTGCTTTTATTCAGTTGTCAATTCTTCTGTAACTAAGATTATGTGAAATACTGTGGCTGTAATATTTTATACTAGTGTAGGATTGATTATAAACATGTAGCTAAGGTATGGTAGGCAAAACAAAAAGTGTACACTTTACACTAAAAGATAAAATGGTTTATAACATTCATAATTAGTGCAGTCCACATACAAAACAATAATGCCATTTGAATCAGCACTTCACTGTACTGGTTTGAAGCTACATTTCAAGTACAGCACACATCAAGTCAAATAGTTTTATGTTTCACACTCAAGAAAAATATTTTACTAAACTATGTTTATTTGACAATCAAATAATATTCAAGTAATTAAAAATTGTTTTGTTGCCATTCCATCATTACTGTCGAAGATCTTTGGCTTTATTCCACCCAGCTCGATAAGTCCACCTACAATATCAGCAATATTTATGGTGTGTGAAAAAAATTAACGCAATGCTCTATGTAAAACACAAAATGCTCACATTGCAAATTGATAATATTTTCTACAAAATCATGGACAGTCGCAGTTTACCGTGCAAATGTTTAAAATTACGGTGATCACATATTATCAGTGTGATCATGTAAGACCTGAGAGAGCACAAAGGTCAGGCGTGAGAAACTCTTTAGCGACAGATAGGCGACAAAAGTAAGTAATGAAATAAGCTTGGATAAACCTCTCTCTCTCTCTCTATATATATATATATATATATGTGTGTGTGTGTGTTCATCAACGGTGTATTTTGTAACGTAAAAGAGAAAACTCAGTTCCAAAGTAATTAAAAGGTGTTATTAAACCGTATTTTCATATGTGATATAACTAATGGTTGGCATCAGTCAGTTTGGAAGATATATCCGAATTTCGTTTTATAAAAAATAAAAACTGCTCGTTTCGTTACAAAAAGGCCCTACGCGTTGATTTGCGCTTAATAAATGTAAAATATAGTTTTTTGCGCAATTCAAGGGCTATTTTGTATTCATATCTATCCATCCAATTACCTTTTAAAGTCAACAACGAATTAAAAAGTACAAATTTTGTTGGCAAAAAAATCGACTAAGTTGTATAGACGAACGAGTCGAGTGGAAGTCGGAAATCGGTAGGGATACGTATCTCCTTAAAATCAAAATAAGTCGTCACAAAACTGATTGCCACTCGTCATTTGTTTTTATAGTAAATTTTTTTTATTTATAAAGCCGCCCGTAAAGTTTCAACCGTTTAAAACGGATTTTAGCAAAGCTATTAGCTCCTTCTCTTGTATAGGTCAACTTGTATACGACTAGCCCTATTCGAAAACGCGAAGAAAAAGCGTTATCATGTCGTAATTACACCCTAAAAGTGGGTCGTTAGCACACTAATATTAAGCTTCGACATGACTGTCTTTATGGAAAAACTGTTTACACGCAAATTACAAAGAAAAATAAAGTTATACGACTTTTTTCTGACGTTTTCTATAATCTTTTGTAACGTAATTTAACGTGCCCGAAAAATTTTGTAACGTTACACACAAGTTGGAAACTGGTCGCAGAAAATAATTTATTTTGTCAACTTTTTTCTAACGTAATTTTTACCATATTTGCTCTCAACGTTAATCAGTATTTGTAGCCCTAATTTAAGTACAGAAATATTAAAAAATATCACGGAAATATTATTTATTTCACTTTAACCCTAACTTGAACAAGTCTGGCGCTTTTAGTCGAGTTTTGTCTATTACGCATTATTTGCTAGTTTATATGGAGGGTTCATATATCTGAAACTACTTAATTTTCGAGCTATGGCGTTGACGGAAACTGCTTTAGAAGTCGTAAACAATAGAATTTTTATATTAAACTTATCCGATTTTCGGGCACATTGTAACCCACAACCCTCGAGCTCTCACTTTTTTTCAGCAGAGAGACATTTTTGGCATTTTAAAATTAATACAGCTACATCAATAAGTGGCCCAGAGCAATACAGTGATATGTGACACTTTTGTACTTTTGGACATTTTACACAGCTATTTGAACTTGCAGGCAGTTTTATCGAAAACAAGAGTAAAATAAAAAAATAAACTTTACCAAGTAGTAGCATGTTTAAAAAAATAATAAGCCTTATTTTGTAATTTAGAACACTTTTATGCTAACATCAGTGAGGTTTGTTTGAGTCAGTACAGTGGTATGTGACTTTTGTGTGCAAGATTAGCGTAATGCATGTTCATTTTACTTATTTTACGCCATTTTTTGTTCTTACCAAAAATCTACTTTTCACTGAAAGTGATGCATCCGTTTCCATGAAAACATCTGTGTGTTAGATTAGTCTGTGGATTAGATAGTCGTGAAAAGCGAATAATTCAACCAACAAACTTGTCTGGCTTTGTATATGAACAACACAAGGCATGTTGTACGTGTGTTATTTTTTATATGGTCAGTGCTAGCGGTAGATCGGCGATCTCGCACTAGATAGCAGAAAATTACTAGGGGTAGATTGCCACTTATCTAATTGCATTTATCTCATTGTTAATGTAAGAATGCAGCCTCATTTCTTCATTGCTAAGACTGTGGTTGGAACTGAAAGGTTATCAGTTACCAAGCATTAAATAAAATTTATTCAAAAACATTATATAGTTCTAAGTCCGTGTTACAAACAAAAACAGCTTCTACTTGAGATGGACTCTGATATAATACTGAATGAGCCTGATTTAAATGTTGGACAGTGTCATGGGATAGTTTATAAACCTTCTATGTCTACCAGGAATATAAGTTCTACCATCTTCCCAATAATGTATCTATCCTATCTACCTGTAGCAATTTTCTGGTGCTAACAGCAATATCGCCGAACTACCGCTAGAATTGTTGTCATTATATATCATGACGTGTATCGTGTAATTAAAGTTTAACGTAGTTACGTGTCAGAACTTTTTAATTTTTTTGATTATTTAGTCATGTCTGTAATAAACATGACATTCATACTGAAAAAATTACACAGGCCAACCTGTGCTTCACCGGGTTTTGGCAGTAGAGTAATTATGCCATATGCTGATAATAACGCAAACATTTAACTGAAAACTGGTTTATAAACTGCTCGTGAATGGCTACCGTTTTTTTGGCTTGCAACAAAGATGAAGAGATACTATTGTGGTATCATCTGGTAGCATACAATCTGTCTACAAATGCTTCTTTTTGTGTGCATTTAAATATTAGGCATAAATAAATATTAGGCAAATAGTATTATAGTAATAAGCAGATGGTTTATGTTGCATATTATTAACAAACATAATTTGCTTGACTTGCAGAAATGTTTATCACGAGAACCAAGGAAAAAAGTTAAATGAAAAAGTGGCTGATGTCGACTAACCAGTCTGTTATCCAAGTTGACCAGCACAGCAGACTTTTTTGAATTTATGGATGACAGCAGCAGTGTGGACTAATGTTGGGTGTTACAAGTGTTGTGTTTTACTTTCACAGCCAGATGATATGGGACATTGCAGTCATCTGATGACAGTCTATACTTGCACAATATGTCATTGTTTTTTTGCTCACATTTTTTGACATTATGTACACCTACTCTACTTAAAAGATTTATTGCATTGGTTGTCTGAGGTGCATTTATTAGTGTCACTGCATTTTATTTTTTTGGTTTTATAGTACTTTAGTTATTCATTGACACTGAATTCCTGTTGGTTGCAATGCTGTGTTATTTTTTCACGCTTTGACAGAGGTTGCATTACTTATTAAACAAGTTTAAAATAATAGCTGCATGAACTATGTTGACATTTTGTGTTGTGTTGCATTTATTGCAGTGAGCAGTGGTGATGTAATTTTTATTCAGATTTTTAGATAGTTTTTGCATTCATTGTTTTTTTCGCTGACATCTTTCTGTCATTATGTATGCCTACTGCACTTAAAGGATTTATGGCATCGGTTGTCTGAGGTGCATTTATTAATGTCACTGCATTTTAATTTTTTTTAGTTATATAGTACTTTAGTTATTCATTGACAATGAATTCCTGTAGGTTACAATGCCATTTTTTCGCACTTTGATAGAGGTTGCATAACTTATGAAACAAGTTTAAAATGACTGCTGCATAAACTACGTTGACATTTTGTGTTGTGTTGCATTTATTGCAGTGAGCAGTGGTGATGTAATTTTTATTCAGATTTTTAGATAATTTTTGCATTACATATGATTTAATCATTTTACTACTATACGGTTGTCAATAATTGCTGATTGTTATATTTGAAACATTGGTAGACTGCAGATATAACAGTTTTAGTAGTGCAAGACTTCACAGTATTATTCTAGTGTCATTTGCTGCAGTATTATTGTTACATTTTATTAGATTTTTCATAGTTTATCAAATTAGTCTACAAATTAATGTCAA
>Ga0056128_1008241_pt1 | contig 13151 bp, 9 predicted proteins | sample WorMetLIZISLAND2_FD_71113 | JGI IMG/M metagenome (GOLD analysis project Ga0056128, IMG submission 71113) | Marine gutless worms symbiont microbial communities from Max Planck institute for Marine Microbiology, Germany - Olavius geniculatus... ...
TTGACTGATAGCGGACGCCGTACCCACAAAGTGGTCAAGCAGCCATCCATCAGTCTAGCGCAGGATAAGGAAAGTCTGCCGGCCAGGACCGACGTTCTAACCACTATGCTACGCCACCAATTTGCTGTCACTGGCTTTGCTAAGCTTGCTGCACTTGATGTAATGAAGTGAAATGATGTGCTTTGTGTGCAGTCTTGCACTGAGCATTCAGATATTGCTGAAGATGGACCGCGTTGACATTGCAAAGTAAGTCGTTTCCTATTTCCAATGTGGACACTGGTCCTGACAGGGCAGGCAACACGTGGGTGGGCTGACATTTGTTTCCATCAGCCAGCCCCCTTAAGATACATCAGTTATAAAGTCATTGTACTTACATGATTCTGCGATATTGGTGAATGATTTTCAGTCATCTGTTGCTTTATAAACATTGTAGGGGTCTTGTTGTAAGTTGACAGTGAATTCCGTTTGCGGAGCTGGAGGCATTGGCCTACATATTTGAATGTTGTCTGTCTGCATATCACTTTGTATTGTGTATTCATCCATCTGTGATGTCGTTTCAGTAATATTTTTTGTATGCATCTCTGGGTTTAATGGATTATCATCAAACAACTTCTCTCAGCCTTCAATAATGTACGTCCTGACAGATGAACTGATTTTTGAGGTCAGAGGTTAAGGTCATAGGATGATCAGGTACATGAAAAATGCTGGTACCATTTCGGGTATTTGGCTTTGCATCATTTTTGTGTCGAGGTAATTCACAAAAAACAGCATAGTGAAGAAGAATTGGTCGGTGAGAGAATGACAGTGTGCAGTAGTGTGTGCGGTCTTGATTATATTTCCGTGATGTCTGCGTAGGAAGGAGCTGAAGAGAATGCATGACATTGACGAGGACAACATCATCTCACAGCTAGCCACTGCATGGTTCAACCTTGCTGTGGTCTGTAGCTCCATCAGCCAGTCTCATTCTTATCTCTGCGTTAAGAGGGTTAGGTTTCCAAATGAGTTGTAGAAAAATTTGCACCAAGAGTACCAAATTTCGAACATTATTGGGACTGCGTTTTTCAGATGGTGGACTGGGACTGGGAGCAAAGGTGCAAGCATGGAAATGTTAGGCAAAACTAGCTAAAGTTGACAATATGCAGCTAGTTTTGTCAAATGATATTTCAGCAACTACTATAGTGTTGAAGCTGATACCTGTCCTATCTACGACATGGATTATGTCCAGGAAATCAAAAGAATCAAAATGTAAGTAAACTACAGGGGGCACTGCGCTGTGAATGACAAATTTTTCTGCATAGTTAGTTTGAGTTTGGACTTGGGCAGAAATTCCTTAGTGCATGTTCAATTTTGCTCATTCGGCCAAAAGCTGTTTATGTGAGAACTTTTGCAAGACAGAGCCTGCCAAACGGCACAGTTTAAATATTTTTGCGCACTGTGTGTGCATCAGTTGTAGATCAGTTCACTCAGATGAGGCAGTCTCTGCAGCTGTCAGCAGAATTTTTTTTAAATATCGCAAGATAGGAACATGCCAGGCTTCTGCACATTGTGCAGGTCATACAGATGCAGGAACAGATGTACCTAGGTCTTCTGTGTTATTGTATCATGCAATATGCACCACATTTGTAGGGTGGAGAGAAGTACCAGGATGCGTACTACATATTTCAAGAGCTGTCTGACAAGCATGTCTCGACACCACTGCTGCTCAATGGTCAAGCCGTCTGTCACATGGCACAGGGTCGCTTTGACGATGCAGAGGGCGTTCTTCAGGAAGCACTTGACAAGGTTCTTGCATTACTCTTTGTCGAGGCTTGGAGTGCAAAAAATGAGTGCCTGTTTGGCAACTGTCGGAGTGTTGGTCACAGGTCTAATATTCTGCGTTGTGTTTTATTTTATTGCCATTTTACAAATTGTATGATTTCCAGGCAGCCAAGGAAGGACTGTTATATGCTAAACCGACACATACTGTCCTACTTCAAGCCATGCTGTTTATTCATCCTTGAAGGCATTGCTCAGATTTCTCATGCTCATCTTATTCCTTTTTTGGACTTAAAACTTTTTAATGTCTAAACTTAAGTTTTCTGCATGTATGCTGGCTCTATGTCAGTCTGTCATGTTAATCTGATCAAGTAGAATAGACAGACATGTTATGATGAAGATTCAGAAGAATAATTATTACCTGTGCAGAGAGAGTACTCGAGGAGGTTAGTTTATGGGTCTTTGGGTTTGTCTCATGATAACTTGAGAGATTATGCACAGATCTTGATGATATTTTTGGAGATGTTCAAGACTCAAGAAGGAAGTGATTAGATTTGATGGAAATCTGTTTTTTATGTGGATTTTGAATCACATAGGATTTTTTTACCATTTATCGATATGGCACAAACTGAGTCCTACCACTGGCATTGAGTGTGCATGTTGTTGCGGGTAACTGGTTGTAGGACAGCAACAATCCAGAAACGTTGATCAACATGGTCGTTCTAACACAACATCTCGGAAAATCTCCAGAGGTAATGTCAACTGACGGCTTACAGTGGCTTATGGCAGCTGGCCACGGCTTACAGATACTATTCCAAAAAATAGCTGCAAAAAATCAGACAGCCACCTCAATTTGTCTCATCATTAACACCTTGACACTCACAGGTGCCAGATTGGTACAGCTTGAGACATTTTTTGGGAGACCGAGTTGAACAGTTACTTGTAATTTTTGCCATCCGAGGCCTGAGCATGAGAGTGCCCAGATGTCAGAAATTACAAAGTGATGGCTCAACTCAGTTTGTCACTGTATTACATTGAGTTTCATTATTGTTATTTCAATATTAAATAAAAACATGCAATGCACAATCAAATACAAACCAAGTTTGACTGCATTAGACGCACATAATTTGATGCCGAGTGGTGTGTTAAATTTCAGTGTAATCACGCCAATACAATAGTTTAGTGTGACCTAATATTTCTGCCAATGTTTGTTATCCTTTGAAGTATTTTTGTTTACAATTCTCGTAGCCAGTAGTAAAGTTTGATATCTGTCTCTATCTGCTTACTTTGTACTTTGACTGACTTGAAATAATTGAAAGCTATAAAAAAAAGCAACAAAATTTCACTTTCCAAAAGCTGAACCATGGAAACGGAACTTTTCAGTTTTTGAAAATTTCAGGGCGATTTCATATTCAGATAACTGGAAACCAACATTTTCATTCTATTCTGCACAGCCATAGTTTTTTGAATGCAACTAATGTGATCATTGAATAGTAAGGTTGTTATATTAACCGTTTTGCAGGTTACAAATCGCTACATAGCGCAGCTAAAAGATGCTCATCGCAACCATCCTGTCGTTAGAGACTTCTTTACCAAGGTTCGACTTTTGCATGTGTATAATAAATAATGTTGTTTAGTCGAGACCTACCTCGTGTACCAAGACCATGACCTCAAACCCACATGCATTGACTGTTGACTTTAGCACAGCTAAAATTCCGCCTGTAGCATGAGCCAATATGAGTATCATTTCCTGTCCATAAAAGCTCTCCCTAGAGCCTTCGGTCTCAGCTGTACCTATTAATTATTTCAGAAAATTAGCCCAGATAAACAGAAAGCATAGAGAAAGCATTGTAGTTTGGTTATGCTGGCAACAGTCTCACCTGCAGCAACTGAAAGCTGCACTGATTAGAACAAAAATAGTGTGCATTATCACTTCTGCATTTACCGGATTCCAGTCCATGGAATTAAACAAAAAAATGAGCTTTTTGACAGAAGAGTGGGGCGTGGCAGCAAGTGATTTTAAGACTTTGCTATTCGTATTAAGCAAAAAATACCAACTGGACAGTGACAATGTGACATTAATTTGCTTGACCTAAGCACCATAAATGAAGCACTTTCTGTCATCCGATTGTTTCTATTTGTTTTCCAGTACTTAAGTAGTTGATGTGGTGTTTTGTTATTGACAGGAGAGTGAATTTTATCGACTTTGTCGTAATTATGCTCCGACGGTCATGGTGTGACTCGCATCATAATGTGTTACGTGTACAGTGAATATTAGTAGTTAGGCATTATCAGCTGTTGGACATTATTAACTGGTGTCTATGGAATTCAGTTGCATCTCTGTGTATTATATGATTCCAGTATACTGTGTGATCCATAAAATTAAGCTGCCAATTTTCATGGCTTCAGTAGATATTCGCTGTCGTAAAAATCAGTTGGGCAGATGCAGCAGTACGACTGGAAAACAGTGATCATATAAGTTCCTAACAAAAAACATGGTGCTAGACCAACTTCGTCGTAATTTTTCAAGTATATACACTGGTTATTTTTGAAGTAGTGATTTACAGATCCAATGAATGATTACTGTGTAACTTATTAGTTTTTCATAAAAAAGTAAGTGTACCAGACAGACGGGTTCAACAACAAAACCTGTCTGAAACTAGACATAATTTGTGCATGGTCATTACTCCATGCAACTGATACTAATGATGTCGGGCAGACAGATAGCACAAACTGTAAACACTGCATAATGACTATAACATGTACTGTAATGTGGGTTAACGTTTCAAATAGGGGCAATAAACAACAATGTACTGTGGATGGAACGTTTTCTTACAAACGTTTTGCACAAGAGTCAACTGCATGAACTACCACAGCGCAGTAGTACTTCTAAGAACAGAATTTGTACAGACATTAAACTGCTAGGATCATGTCACACAACACAACAGTTGCCCAGCAATGCATTTGAACAGTTTTCTCTCACAAGACTGCAGAGGATCACTAGCGACCAGTTTCCTGCATAGAATATTCCTAATTCTGGTGTCCAGTTTAGCAAAGTAAACTGATCACTTGTGGGATTATTTTTTCAATTTGAAAACATCATTCTCTGTCAAAGGCTCAATACTGGTATTCACCGATCATGCTATACCACAAAAACAGTGTGGACATTATTTGTGCTGCAGTAAATCTTGCTGATTGCTGCAGTAATCAGTGAACTTAAAAAAGACTAGCAGCTGTGTTAGAAAGCTTTGCAAACTTAAATATGAATTGGAAAGCAAAAGTAATCACTAGCCAGTATCAAATTCCATGAAAATTGGCAAATTCTGTGGATAAGCTCAAAATGCAGAAAACTGTGGCACCTACTGAACTGCTTATCAGAGTGCAAAACCACATGGATTTAGAATGTGAATAAATGGGTATAGAATGCAGCAGTAGTAATGTGCATAATGTCAACAATAATCCCACAGGACTTCCTCAGAGTTGACTGGGTGGACAAGGTGCACCAAGATTCTGATTAACTCATTCTCATCAATGCCACAGTAATGTTTAAATTGGCAGCTTGGTGTTTCAAAAGTAAGAGTATATGCTGCATAAAAGAACTCAGAAGCTGTAGTATGTCTGTGGAATACTGCACGAACAAAATCCACTGCTACAACACGATGTTGACTAGACATACACGTACATCTACGACCCACGACCATGCATTGAATAGAATTATACTTTTCGTCACTGTCATATAAATTTACAAATAGACAAGAGCACTAAAGTTTTCGTTGGCTAATTCAGTTTCCAAAAACAAGCACTTAATTTTTTTGCACAGAGCTTGTAAAATGTGAACACTATTTCAGAGTATTTCTTCAGCAACAGTTTCCGACATACTGCTTTATATTGCCAATAAGAATACCACAAACAGATAAACAGTAATCTAAAGCTGAGCAAGTCCACTCATGTGACGGACGGACAGACAGACGGACAGAATTGCGATGGCCAAGACGAGCTGAAAGCAGTAGCTCCTTTCGCACATAAAAAATGAACAAAGTACAATGCTAATAATATCACAAAAACCAATTGAATGAAATTTAACTGCAGAATCTGTTCAGGCGGGAAATGTGATTTGCAAACTGAACTAGACGGTAGTTACAACTCCATCGACTATTATGCCTCCGCCAACATGTGACAACTACAAGGCCAAAAAGTCTATTTTGGGGCATATTTGACCCCACCATGACCTTGACCCAAAAATGTGATGCATTCAACCTTGCCCCAAAAGTTTGAGGTGAAAATTTGGTCAAATTCTGTCAACAAATACCCAAGATATCTTGCTAACAATGTGCATCCCGAACAAACACTTCAGAAACATAATCCTATCTAAGTTCCGTTTACTGGCAACACAGTTACTATACCCATTCCATATTCAACTCGCAGTCCTAAAGCTATCGCCTACTATTTAGCACATTCACTAAATCACACACGATGGCCTATGTGTAACCGTAAGCCGTCACAAAATTGTAAGCTACAAAACAAATACAGTTGTGTCTTTACCAAACAAAAAAAAACTAACAAAAAGGTAGTGAGTAATATTGAAATTATGAAGTTCTTACAAAATGCCTAGGATGGCAATATACAATAATAATAATAAGTGAACATTTATATAGTGCACTATCATTTCAAAGAAATCTCTAGTGCGCTGTACATACAATGCACATAGCATATTGTAAAACACCTATTGGCCAGCACATAGGCAAGCAAACCATACTAAGCCCTGTAGACAGAATCTTCGGCATCACCAACTAGAATGTGACAGGCAAAAAAGGTTTCAATTTTCATGAAAATGAATTCTATCAACAAATTATCATCTTATGCACACCTTTCATGTCTGTTGATGAAACTGGTGTGCTTCAGACTAGAGAATAGCACGGTAATGGGTAATACGGAATCATCACCAAATTGATGATGGCAGTGCCACAGCAACAGCAATAACCCTATGGGGTAAATCTGAGGAAACAATAATGAGCAATGAAAAATTACTGTAGAAATAATTGCAATGACAGAATAACCTTTAAGTTCTCCATTCATGAAAGATCAAACTAGCTTTTTGCTCGAGTTTCTGGCAATGCATAATACCAGGTTGAAATTAATTCGGATGGCCAACTATACAGTGACGAAAAATGTACCCTGTAGTAGCTAGTAGTGGGAAGGGATGGGGGACTAACGGAAATGGAAAAATCGATGTGGGTACTTGGTGAGTATGGAAACAAAATCTTTTACGTGCCATCATCAAGTCTACTTTTAGACATATACACTGTCTCCATAATGCATGACTACTATTAACAAGAGACAAAACAAAGCTAAACGATGCTGGATCAGATCGCGGGAGATGGTGAATCTCGGAGAACAGAGTCCAGGCCAAAGTCTAGGGCCCCAGCAGCTCCCCGCTGCGAAGAGTTCGTAGCATTAGACTGATACAGATAGTCAAATGCGTTAGGCGCAATCGAAATCGGCGGAAAGTCCGAGAGGCCGCTCATCAGCGCGAGGAAGTCTAGCATTGCATCGTTGTCATACGGATTGTGACTGAACAGAGAGTTTGTGGGATAATGCAGTGATGGAGCTGACGCTGATGATGACGACGGTAATGTAGAGTACGACGACGATGATAGGGATGATGATGAACCTCCTAGAAATGGAATGCTCGATAGCTTGGCTGATGGTGCCGAAAACGCCGGGTGGTAGCTGGAAGGACCGAGTGATGGTGGAAGTAGTGGTGGCGTAGGCACCATTAGTGGACTTGGTGGAAGATTATGATGAATACCACCAAGTGGAGACGACGATACAGGAATGTTTAGTGGAGACAGGTCCAATACAGAAACTGGTGGTGACGGCGATGACACTGTGCCACGTGAGACTGTGCTGCGTGACACGGTCGTGCGTGTCGGTTGTGACGACACAGTGCCATGTGCGACACCACTACGCGACACAGTGCTGTGTGCCGGTTGAGGTGATCTCGCCGTGAAGCCATTTGTACGAGCACAAGTCGTGGTCATTGACGCCGTTGTCATGGCAACCGTCTCATCGTCCGACTCAGTTAAGTCAATAACGCTATCGTCACAGATGACAGCACAGGCTGCTGTGGTATTAGCAGATACAGTAGCAGCTGCCATTGGAGCAGCAGACACAGCTGGTGTAGCTGTAGCGGCCGAAGTTGTAGTTGCAGCAGGGGCTGTTGACTGAACTTTCTGCAGAGTGTCTGCAACAAATATACACAGGGGTGATACTTTGTTGATATTACTAATTTCAGTGAACACGGATCAATACCAAAATGCAATTACTTGGTCTTTGAGCCATGGTCCATCCCCTGAAAAAAATTCAATAACAAGCTGTCAAGAGAAACAGACTAACTTCTAATATATTATGAACCGAAAGTCATCTTACTACAAAGCTACTTAACACCAATGTTATCCCAAACATGAAGTTAGCGAAATAAACAGTTGTTGCTAACAAGATGTCTTTGCTGCAATGACTTGGCCAAGTACTGGTAGCACCTATCTGTCTACGCACTGCCACAGTGGTGCAGTCCGGAACAGTATACAAGTAAAATGTCTTGAAAGACGAAATGTAACAGACATTAATAGCTAATTAACCTAGCAAACTGAATGTAAAAAAAACTTAAACGTGCTTGATACATTAGTAAAAGCATAAGTAAAAAGTTTCAGATAACCGTTAGTCACAATGTGCAGTGTTACCAGGTATCAGCACCCAAACAAGAATGTCTTACACAGCTGTTAAAACTGTTCTAAGTTAATGTCGACTTGACTCGCTCTCAGATGCGAAACTGAAGGCTGCTTCACTGTCACGGGCCTTCAGCCCTAAAAAAACCTCTTTTTGAAGTTGCCTTAGGTCCAGAACATAACATATTTGGGTCAGTTATCCATTACACAACAGTCTCAAACTGTGGAACTACAAGCTGGGCTGAGGGCTCTCACCGTTGATGACGTTTGGTACAAAAGCGAGTTCTGGCGATGGAGCATCAATGTCTTCAGTCTTGGTGACATGCCATTGGCCATCACGTGTCAACTCAACCTCCGTAGCATCACCGCACTCACGCAGTATCTCCGACACCAGTCTGGAGTGCATATCACACATTCTAACCACTATCATCCACCTGTGGCCCAGTGGCATAATGGTTAGGTTGTCGCCGTTGACACAACTCTGGCAGGGGCGGCGCCAGCGATCGCCCCAACAGGGGTGCAGCATTCCCCGATGGGGGTGCCCAGGGCAGAGGCAAGTGTGCCATCATATAAGCACTGTCCAGAAAAAAGTAACCCCCTATACACATTGTACAATAAGAATCTCAAATGTAAACAAATCCGAATAAAATTCTGTGCATTAGTCCCAAATAAATTGCTAAAGAGATTACTAAATTCCATTGAAAATATCATTACTTAAAGTTCACTTAGCGAAGTTATTAATTTTTTGAATATCGATAACGAAACAGCTCTGTTACCAATATGCCGTTACATAAGTAAACCCTTCTGTTAATGTACATTTACGTAACTCCAAAAAACCAACGTTTGATTTCGACAAAATTCTACGTCAGCAATTCACCATCTATTGGCAATCAAACTGACAAATTTCAGTTGAATTTGCCAAAGGAAACAACAGTTACAGCAGCTTTTGTAAGGTCACCCTAAAACACTTCAGCTTCAGGTCTTCGCATCTGATGTCATCCACAACGACCTTCAAATGATGTGTTTTGGGGGAACTGACAAAAGCCACTGTAACTATTGTTTGGTTTAGCAAATTTGATTGCAATTTGGCATTTTAGTTGTTGACGTAGAATTTCGAGAAAATCAAATGCTGTTTGTTAGATTACACAAATGTGAGTGCTTACTTATGTAACGCCATGTTGGCAACAGAGATATTTTGTTATCGATATTCAACAATATTACTAACTCTGCTAAGAAATAATATTTTTCACAAAATTTGGTCTTTTCCACAATTTGCTTAGATTTAAGTGCACAAAATTTTAATCAAATTCGTTTAGATTTGACATTTCTATTGTAGGATGTTCATGGCGTTACTTTTTTCCAGACACGTTGTACATGCACACTGCACAGGTACTTATAACCCGCAGGCGAGTGCACGCCACCCAGATGATCTTACTTAATTAATTAATATTTAGGCTAGTTGAGGCTATCTGTAACTTCTGGAATGGCATTGCGCATCATGCATGGATGTTGCCAGTCTATGTGGTCATTTTGTTTAACAGTTTCGACTAATGCATTGTTATTGCAAATAGAACTTGTAGCAATTGATTAGGCCCCTACTCATAATCATAACTGTCAATGTGTCCTGCATAGGCCTAAACCGTCGATAAATAGAGCGGTCACAATTTTGGGAAAAAATTCAATAAAAAAATAATTTTATTAGGACTTCCAAGTATCTTTACCAGATATATTCTTGCTAATGGCACATAATATTTACAACAAAATTCACACTGACGTCAAAATTCAATGACCTGCAAGACCCACTTTTATCAAATTCCAAAACTTTTATCTCAAAACCCTATTTGGTTTCAAGGACTTTTCAGGGCTTGCACAAAAATGGAAACAATTGAGGACTTTCAAAGACCAGTGGCCACTGTGCAAATACTTTTCAACATCATTGTCAGACTCTATGGCACTTTGAAATCAATGCCAGTGAAACGACTGAAATCAAACGAGCAGACTGTTAGCCTTCGTTACTTGAACCAACATTAACTTCCCAGCCAGTCTCTGCTCTCCATCTGATTCGTTCTTGTGCTTTATCGTCTGCTTTAAGCCAGATATTTATAAGTTAAAATAATCGAAACTTTGTGACAAGTTCGTAAATGTTACTTAAATGCCTTGCAGAGTTGTACAGGCCTATTGCAGTGTCAGTGATAAAATGAAAAAAAACTTATAGGTTTATTTACCATACACAGTCCAATTACAGGCAATAAAGCATTGAAATGAACTGAGTTTTTTTTCCGCCGTGGTCTGTCACACTGTCCCTGACGAAAATACCCTATATTCCCCGACGGGTGCACCCCTTTCCTGACTTGGGCACGTGCCCCCTAGGCCCCCCTGTAGCACCGCCCCTGAACTCTGGGCATGTTGTTCACATGTGGCTTTGTCACCAAGCAGTGTAATTTGGTGCTAGACGAAAAGTGACCATGCTCTGCAGCTGGGAAGGTAACCGTGTGGCAGGCTGTGTCTGAAAATTAAAAATAGCGGAATAACAGAACAAAAAATCCGAGAAAAATGCACAATTAACATATTACCTTACTGCTAGGTTACTAACCACTGGTGTTACCCCAAATGTGAAGTTCCAGTCAACTGACAAGATTTTTTTCTGCAGACAAATCAGCGCCCAGCCCTGTCAGTGACAGATGGGCTCACCCTGCTCGCCCATTGGTCAGTTCATCACAAATTAAACTATCGGTTCAGTTATGTTGCTGTGTATGTGCCTCACAGTACCAGGCTTGTACGTGTCAAACATAATGGTAAATAATACAGTTCCAGAAATGTTTTGCTCCGGCTAAATACTAACCCATCAATGACAAGTTTTGAGAATGCAGCTGGCCAACATACACCAGACCGACACATGTCACACAACATCCATGTCACACACTGAGTCCACTGTACACCAGCATACTAAGCTGGTATCTGTCAAATGAAATGGCAAATGACAGAGTTGCAGCAGTGTTTTCATGGTTTAGACTACTACTCTGCAGTATACATTTTCCCTGACTTTACAGGACAAAATCAATCGTGTTCCCTGACTGATTTGTTTGTGCCAAATACCAATGTCGATTCTTAATCACTTGTAATCACACTAGAAACAAGGGCGGCAGAACAAATTTAAAAGAAGAGGTACATATAATCTGCGCAAAGCAAGCAGGAAAAATTTTGAACTGTGAAAATATTTTTCTGCATCTTTGTTAACTTTTCATCCTGGTACTTTTAAATTCCCCGACCTTCCCTGACTTCTTATAATTCCCCGACTTCCCCTGACTGTAGGAACCATGTGTTTTACACTAGCAGCTAAAATACTGACCCATCGATGACAAGCTTGGGGAACTCAGCCGGCCGGTCACACACAGGACACATCCATGTCGGCTTCTTCTCATTCATCATTAAGTAAGTAACAGCATCATAGCATTGCAGGTGATTACACGTTGAAGCTCTGCATGGGACCGTCATACGCATCTTACCCAACTACAGACACACATACAGTAATGCACAAGTTTTGAGCAGTTTCGACAACCACCTACGTGACCAAAGATAGTGACTTCTTTGTTCAATTACCGATGATACGTACACTTAAATACAAACAAAGACACACTGCATACGGTTTTGTTCAACATCAACATAAAATTACGTTCTGTTTGGTACCCCACATCACTAGGGACCAACCAAATTCACGGGAAAAAATGCATGATTTCACGGCAGAATTTTCAAAATGTGTCAAATTTCACGGAAAATTCACGGAAAGGGTTTTGGAAATTCACGGGCCACACGGACGTTATTTCGAGGTGCTGTGCTAATGCAAATGAAGAAATTTCAGAACAACGAATATTTACTACACTAAGTCAAGACTCAAGACAGTTAATGCCAACTACTTAGTGCTAAAGTGCGACACGTGGAAAACAGCAACATCCGTACAAAAGCTGCTGATAAAACTCTAGAATTGTCATAAATTAAACTAAAAGCACTAAAATTCACGAAAAATCATGGATTTCACAGAAATCAGCGTTTTTCACGGAAGGAGGTCAATTTCACGGAATATATCACGGCCGTGAAATCTTGAATTAAGTTGGTCCCTACACATCACTGTACAGTCTCAAGGTCGACTCGGCCTGTCCACGTGGCCTTTTAATATGACCTCTTGGATAGCGAAATGAGTTAACTAGCTTCGTACCGAGTAGTAATAAATGGCAACGGTAGATTCCTATAGGCAGATCTATAACTCGCACTGATCACGTTGCTCCAAAGGTCAGCATGTGAACTTGTACAATCCTGTGCCATGATGACAGTTTTCACTACAAACATTGTCACTTAGTTCCTTTCTCACTCACTCACTTAGGTCCTATCATTATTAGTCTAGCACACTTAGTCCTATTCCAATAATCACAGGCTGAACGGTAGTTCAAGCCCTGTGTTACCGGCGACTTCTCTTTCTTATGGGAAAGCTAAAAATTCGACCCCCCACAGAATCAAAACCCCTGACCCGATTGAGATAAAATTTGGCACCATTGATTACGTCGGCAAGGGGACCCGTCATGCAAAATTTTATGCAAATCCCTCCAAGGGGGGCTTCCCGGGAAATGGGTGAAATATACGCAAAAATTTTTATAGCTGTACATATACCTTTTTTCA
>Ga0056128_1008242_pt1 | contig 13151 bp, 8 predicted proteins | sample WorMetLIZISLAND2_FD_71113 | JGI IMG/M metagenome (GOLD analysis project Ga0056128, IMG submission 71113) | Marine gutless worms symbiont microbial communities from Max Planck institute for Marine Microbiology, Germany - Olavius geniculatus... ...
AAACTTCAAATCGCCACAATCTTCACAGTTATTAGCCCGTCCTGGTGACAAGTCAGCTGCAGCAACACATAGCAAGCAGCCAAAGATTTAAAGATGTGAGATGTTGCACTTCAGAAAGACGAGCGTTTCCAAAAGAGCATTCGACATTCTTGCTCATCCAGTGCGGAATCATCATTATTAGAAGACTCAAGAAAGACAGACAGGGCCTTCTTTATATTAGCAGCGTTGTCCGTAATGACGGATCGAATTTTATTCTGGATACCAAACTGCGCTACGGTGCTCTCCAAAGCATCGGCAATGCGACTACCCGTGTGCGAGCTCTCAAGCGCCTTAAAGTCCATAAGTATGACTGTGGTTCTCCTTGTCCGAAGGTGTAGACAGTTACTGCCAAAAAGGCATGAGCTCTCCGGTCAGTCCAGATATCACTTGTCAAGCTGACATCCGAAGCATTATCAAGGACTTTCTGCAGCTTTTCTCTGACAGTTGAAAGTTGCTGCGGCAGAATAGTTTGGGTAACTGTTTGCCTACATGGCACAGAGATGTTTGGATCAATATCGGCCACAAAGGCACGAAAGTTAATGTCTTCGACTATGGTCACTGGCAAACCACACTTCACAATCAAGTTGGTTACCAGAAAGTTTGTGACTGTGCGCTGGCTGCATGATAGCCAATGACACTGGTGAATATAGTTTTATGCAATACTTTGTACTGTAGTCTCAAGGCCAAGGACAGGACCAAGGACCAGACCTTCAAGGCCAGGACCAAGGACTCAAGGCCAAGGACAGGACCAAGGACTGTGATTTTGTCCTTAAGGACAACCCAAGACCAAGGCCAAGGACAACATCCCTGCAGAACACACACTGTCGACTTAGGGCGGATCAACATCTACGCCTATAACTTATTTGTTAGTGGACCAAAGTTTACCAATATTTTTGCTGAACCCCACAAGGATCGCCCTCGCTAAAGTTTGTTTTTTAATTTTGATATCTATATACCGGTTCCTGAGATATTTGCAGTCAAATTCGAAAGTTGTTCCAAATGGCAGCAAATTTGGGACGTTTTTGCACTACTAAGCTTTAAGGGGGCGGTGCCCCACAAAAGTTGTACATAAGTGATGATGGCCACTTTATGGCACGTCATGTGGCAAAGTTTCGTGAGCTCACTCTTTTCCGCCAAATTTACAGGCACTTATACGCAGAATTTTAAGCCAATTTATGAACCCCTTTGAAAAACTCTAAGGGGGACCCCCGTCCCCGGTGGGGTGTGCGCTAGTAAGACTTGGTCATTATATAGCGCATGTAAAAATTGTGGGGCGCAGCACCCTCTAGGGGCCGAAATATGATCTTCCGAACAAGTCAATTTGGGGGGGCATGATTACACCTCTAGATCTTTGAAGTTACTGGACCAAAGTTTATAACTTTTTTCGCCGAACGTGGGAGGAATTATGGTAGATCCAATACTTGTCCGATTTTGAATATATTCATCGATTTCGTCGTCGAACTTGGAAGTCGTCCGAAATCACACCAAATTTTGCATGTCTTTTGGCCCCTAAAATTTTTTGGGGGAGGGCCCTCAAATTTTTGAACTGAATTTTTAAACTTCAGTCTAGTAGGTCTACAGAGGCCGTGCAAAATTTCGCGCCGACGGAGCTCGGAGGTACCCTTTCGAAACAAAAAATTAATAATACATCTGCAGTAAAACATCAGTCCGCTCCGAAAGTTCTCGTTTTTGTGCGGACTAAAAGAAAAAAAAACTGTCATAAACAGGCAAATAGTTGGACAATCAATTTGGAACAGTGTTCAACAATGTCTGGCTTTTGACCAGCTGCTACAGAGCATATGCACCGTGTCTCAAAAAGGCGGATGTAGGCTTATTCATTGCTGAACACTATGTAAGCTGTGTAAACGGCCAAACCATGACTTAGTCGTTTCACAAGGTAGTGTAGCAACTGTACTGAGGTGAGGTGGGGAAGACTATAGCCATCTAGGCCTATATGAAGTTTCTTCACAACGTTGCATGCCAAAAATTATGTTTAAAAATCAGCCCAAGTTTTATGCAGTTAGCCTACTTGAAAAATAAAAGTGGCACATTTTTGGAAGAACGGTGTAAGCTTATAGTGATCGACTTTGGCAAATGCTGGAAAAATACCTTCTCGAATGATTGCTTTTCTTCTAAATGTAGATCGTAGATGGATGAAGTTGAACCCACGTTAATTTTCGTTGCTGTAGCCTCGGTACATCACGATGGCGTCGGCCAAGAGCGTGTTCGAGCGTGCCACCGTCGCCTCTGAGACTTCTCCCAAGTTGTCGAAGAAACCAGCTTCCAAGTGGGACAAGCCCAAGTCCGTGCCCCCACCCGCAGTGAACCGGGACTCCGTCGATAACACGGATCAGCAGACTATCATAGACAGCGAGCTGCCTCCACCGGCTTACACGAAGAACATGCTCGCCAAGTTTCAGGCATTGCAGCAGTCTGATGGTGCTCAGCCAGTCAAGGACTCCACCGATGTCAATAGCAGCTCGAAGCCTAGGAAGGTACAGTCGCTGTGTTCGTTTCATTTTGTGAACTTGGATGTGATATGTGATGGAACAATGGTAGCATGTAGGACTTTTGATCGCAAGGTTGTTGGTCCAACTGCCGGTCAGGTTCCTATCAAGTGGTTATTACTTGGATGGGTGATGTCTGCGGACATTTAAACCATCTCGGTATATAATCAACACCAAGGTCAGCTCAGCCTTTCATCCTTCGGGGTAGGCAAATCGAGTACCGGCTTGTCTGGCTGGGGTTATGTGGGGCACGTTCACCTGTTTCGAGTGGCAGGTAACACTGTGTGATCCCATATGGCAGGTGAGGCTTCGTAGCTTTGAGATAGGTTTCACATGAGAAGCTATACTTTTAAAAACCTTAAGCATGTATAATCGAACATGTACAGCGACCGTGCTAAGTGCTTGCTATACTTCTCTGTGATTTATCTAATCATATTATCGTTAGATGTTTTTATTGTTTATCTTTAGTAAACTTTTTTGCCATTTTTTGTTGAGCTCTCGATGACACATTTTATTTTATTATATGCATGTTTTCAGATTTTGTGATGCATTTTTGTATTTTGCACTTATTTGACTAAAAGTTAATATTTTTGAACCATACTGGAGTTATCATTTTTCGAAAATCACTACTCACTCACTCACTCATTTTTATTGTAGTTTTTTGTTGTTGTTTGGTTATTTGACATGGTGTCGGTGCACACTATCAGAGATGGGTTTGAGGCCAGCATTTTAAAGGCCAAGGCCAGTGACCTTTGAGGCCATGGCCAAGGCCAGTGGTCCTTGAAGACTGTCCTTGAAGTCGAGGACAGTCTTTGAGTATCCCATCCCTGTTGTAGATGTAAAACTGAGTGCGTTGCTATGTTGCAGCCGTGGGATGAGGACGAAGAGTTGTCGACTGCGACTGATAAAGCAGCGTCCACATCTCTGCAGGATGTCACCACTATCGATGAAGCTGCTGCTGCTGCTGGTGATGATGATGATGACGGTACTGGGGTACCAGACGGGGATGTTGCAGAAGAAGTGTCTCATGGCGTGTCATCAGAAGGTCAAGAGTTTGACGACGAGTGTGAGATGGCTGCGGTAGAACCGAATGTGGAAGATGCTGTTGTTCAGCCCACATATGATGAAACACAAAGCAATGAGCAGCAATATGACAACAGTAAGCAGTGACAATAATAATCTTATTATCCAGACTTTTAGATAGTGGAGAGGGGGTTTGACTTCAGCTCTTTGAGTAAAAGGTTAAGCAGTTATGCCCCTCTGAGGAGCGTAGGCGGGTGCTCATCTCCCAGTCGGGGTCCCATTGCAGACATTTGGAGACATTGCTGGACGTTTAGTCGTTTACGTTTTATCGCAACTTATGTAAGTAAGTGTAAAACTACGTTTACATTTTAGGCCTTTGGACGCAGGCAGCTACGTTTGACTCTCCATAGTGAAGCTAGGCTTTCGTTTTTTGCTTTGTCTACTAATGTTTATCTAAAGAGGAAAAATGAATTTGCTTTGACTATCAGTTTTGGATGGTGATCATTTTTACACACGAGAGCAGATGTGCAAAGCACATCAACTATCGTAGATGCGTCTGTGTGTCTGTCTATCACAAAACTTGGATCACGAAATCTTCATTGTCGACTGTCACTATGACTCTAGTTTCAGGATTCATAGAGCTTTTTCAGAAATTCGAAAGGGGTCACCCCGATTAAAGGTGCTAAATGACTCCCGGCGTTAAAACAATCCTCCTTATGGTCTCGTCCAATTTGGGTATCCTTCCAAAACGCATTATTGTTTTATTGCACGTTGTACACTGATTCCCAACGTGGTAGCACCAATGCTGTAGTGCATTACGTGAGCTTTGCTCAGATTAATTGTGTCTGTTGCAGCAGTCAGCAATGATGCAGCAGAAAATCATGCTGTGAATCACGTGAGTGAAGTCGAGGAGCAACAACAAGAACGTGAGGTTGAAGGAGAGGAATCGTGTGAAATCAGGTCAGTGCAGGAAGAACGTCTCATCAGCTTGGTAGATGATGCTGATATGGTAGATGATGCTGATGCTGGCTGCAATAGTGACCTCGCAGTGGTGCTCAGCGATGCTACGGAGAATCATGAAAACGCCCCTACGCTGGAAGCTGATGTTCCTTCCAACGACGAGCCTGCAGCCGATGGAAGTGAAAGCAAGGAAGATGAATGTCTGATCAGCTGGGAGGATGACGATAACAGAGGCAGTGATCTTGCGGCAGTCAACAGTGCAATCGAAAGTCATGTCGAGAGTCGTGAATCCACTGCCGAAGATGTTGCATCCGACAACAACCCTACTCAGGGCCTACTGATTGATGCAGATGCAGACGCTGTGGCTTCAGATGATCACGACAACGTTCGTGCCGACAACGTCACCGACGAGATGTAACAGCACATGGTTGAGACAACTTGGCAGATACCACAAAAACCCACTGGGTATTTTGGGAGTAAACTCACCTAAAACCCACTAAAATATCCACCCAAAAACCTAGCTTAGACATTAATCCAATTTTAGTTTTTTGTTCAATTAATAATGAAGTATATGGCTAAGTTTTTGAACCATTTATTCCTGCAAGTTTGGAAATATTGGTATATTTTGTGCAGTGGGGAGCAAACAACTGAAAATGCACAGAAGTGCCAAAACTTACCAAGCTGGGTTTTTTTACAAAAACTGCTTTAACACTAAAAAAAACCCAAAACCCAGTAGTCCAGTACTCAGTATAACCCACCTGCTTGGGCTTTTTGTGAAAAATTCGAGTTTTTGGCAACCCTGAACAGCACTGTTGTAATCTGCTTGCTGCTTGTGCCAGTAAGTAAATTGTGATAGTACGCGGTGGCTCATAAAAAGTGGAAAATACGTCGATGGCTAGATGGGAACAAACACATTGTTACTTTAAAGTCGTCCAGCAGAACGTCCTAATTACAAAGTTCTTTAGAAATCAATTTACTGCAACAAGTCATAATCTTAAATATTTATCTCAAGTCTAAAAGATGAAATAGAGAAGTAAATGTTCATTAACAAACTGTAAAAGAACATTTAAAACATTTGGAAAATACATCATGTAAAAAGTTTGTGTCTATTTTCTTGAAAAGTCATTGACAACAGCTAGCATGTTTAGCTGTTTTATTCTTGTCGTGCTTTACAGAGGTTCCGCAGTAGAACAGTTTTTGTAAACGATTAGCCTCAATCATTACAGTGAAGGGTGGTCATGTTAATACTTGAACAGAACAGTGTTCAACATGACCACTCTTCACTGCAGTGATCGAGATTGATCATTTCCAAAACTGTCTCGATTGCTCAATCTACCTACACAAAATATGTAATAATGTTCCACTTTTTATGAGGTGGTACCCTGCCTGCATGTGTCAGTAAGATTGCCGAGGTAATACTGATGCACGTCTGGTTGTGTGTTGGTCGCATTTTCATTACAGTTGCTGATTTTTAGGAAGGTGTTTGTCGCTTTTGCTAGGAGCAATGCAAGCGTATTGATGAAAGCAGCAATCTGCTTTTTTGTTTGCACGTTTACGTTATGCGAAGTTTAATTTTTTTATTATCGTCGAGTTAGCTTCAGTCTGTGAATTAACTGCCTGTGTGTAGTGTTTTTTTTGTTTGAATGTTAGTCATGTTTTAATAGCACAGCATATGGTATACATTGTGTACCTGTAGCGTAACGTCTACCATAGCAAGTAATAATACAGTTTTCTTCCATGGAAAGAGGTTGCGTAAAGATGTAAATATCACAATTTTGGCAATGACGTCAAATTTGAGACTACATATTAGAAGTCGACAGAACGCCATTAGTTACGTGTGTCAGCATCAACGATGACATAAGGAGGCAATTTTGGCAAAAACAAACTGATCATTGCTGTTATTTGCATTTTTCTCTTTATAGTTGTGACTTTTTGCAAACGCTTGTTGGAATAACTTGCACTGCTGTAATAGTGAATTTGTGACAGTCCATCGTGCAATATTTGGTGATATTTAGATTTTAGTGGGGCGTCTGTACTTCCTTGAGCTAGTTTCTACGTCCTTTCCCTCTCTCTTTTTTGTCTACTTCCATCTTTCCGGTTCCTTATTTTTTCCTTTTTTTCCATTTTGGAGCTTTTTCTTTAAATCTAGCCAGGGTCTTGAGAGAGCTGTAAGTTCCTTCAGTGAGGTCTGGGGGCGAAACCCCTCAGCCACTGTCAGTTTTAGGTCATTGTGGGCCTGAAGAAAATGCATCTGAAGAGAAAGTTTATATAATTTTGGTCCTAAAATTTAAAGTATGTCTCTTCTATCATAGAGCATTTGCTTCCAGGTTTAGTCCAAGGTTGATGTAATACAGACGCCTCTAAGATTGTGTGTGATAAAGTAGGCTAATATGTACAGTGTTTTATGATGTCTGTAGAATTTTTGCTGTTGTTCTGTGTGTGCACAGTTTATTTGGCGCATATCGGTTTTTTTTCCAGTTTACATACATATTAACGTTTTGCTTCTAGTCTCGTAGACTTTTGTATAATCTGTTTTATACTGCTTATTTCTCTCAGCATTGCATATTCTCTGATTTTTTGGCTGCTTTATTGGTCAGTTATTTGTATTTTGCTGTGTAGTCAGTGGACCATTTTGTTATTTGTCTTGCATTTTTAATTGCCTGATAGTGTCTTTTATATCCTGGTATGGAGATGATGTTTTGGTGTATCAGAGTTTGGCATTTTTCAAACATAAATTCAGTTAGATGTTTGCTGCTGATATAAAATTTTTCATCTGTAATAGTTACTGAATAAAAAGCTCTTGCTGATTGAAATATTTAAAAACACTAACTACTACTTCAGAGAAATTTACTGGTAGACTGAATTTGCAGACCATTTTTGATGTTATTGCAACTTATTATGTATTTTTCTCAGTTTTTCATTTTTACGCATGAAAGCAGCTACTGCTTTCAGCGCATCTTAGCCATCGCAATTCTGTCTGTCTGTCTGTCCGTCTGTGTGTCCGTCTGTCACACGGGTGGATCAGTCAAAAACGATGCAAGCTAGAATTACCAAATTTTCACTGTTGGCTGCCCGGAAGACTCTAGTTTTAGGAACCGTAAAGCTTTTCCATAAATTCGAAGGGGGTCGCCCCAAACGAGGGCGCTAAATGAGAGGGGGGTGGGCAAAATATGCGATTTTTGGCAAATAAGTCGCTGTATCTTAGTAACGGTGCAAGATAGGGCTTAGGTTACTATTAATCACTAATAGGAAGTCGTACACTGGCTCTCAATTGCCACCGATTTCAGTGACCTTGGATGACCTTGAATGCTTAAATATCGGTTTTTATGGATTTTTTGATGATTTTGGGCTGCAAGACACTTTTCAACAGCGAATTGCGCTGAAACCAATTGAGATAGACATATACAAGCTGCGTATGAAATTTTTAGCATTGAACGTAGATTTCGATGGTCTAAGTCTCGATTTTCTAAGTTCAAGGAAACCTGCGCACGAGGGCGTCAAAGAGCAGTACCCCCGAAAAATCGTTATTTTACCCTTGTTGGCCAGTTTTTCGTGCAAACAGCTGGAGACAGACTGACAGTTTGCAAACAGAAACTGCTATAGGCTTTCGCGCGTCTCGTGAGCATTAGCTCAAATTTCTGGTTATATTGTATTGTATTGCACGTGCAGTTTTTGGTGTTGATATATTTGATGCACTTTATAGATGTATTATTATTTTTTCCTGATATTAGCCAAGTGGTTATTTTGCAAGTTTATATTATATATATAAAATATACATACCTAGTGCTTAGCATGCCCCATAACTAAGTGACCCCATCACGTTTTTTCACTGCTTCCATAATTGCTAGGACTTTAGACACAATAGTTTTTTACAGCCAGCATGGATGACAAAAATGGGACAGAATTTAACAACTGAAGATACATCGTTGAAAGCCATGGCATACGTCTGCTTGGGGTATAGCAAAGGGGTATATTAGTACATATTTTCAAAAATCAGGCCTATATTGTTTTTTATGAATTAAAAGTAACATCAGTATGGTTATTGCAATTATTCCATTTCCAGTTTAAACTAACTGTTCTAATGGAAACAGCAACTGGCTACAGTTTTTACTTGCTTTGTGTGTACTGGATATCAAGTTTCTTCATGCAAAAGAAAAATTATACCGGGTACCTTCCCAAGAATGTTATACCTCTCCGAAAGGAAATTCTAGCTATGCCCCAGACGTCTGTCAGTATTGACGGTAATAGGTTAAACTTTCAAGTTGTTATGATAGTAGTAACGAAAATTTGTAGTGGGTCACTTTTGGGGAGCACCGTCTATATCTAGGAATTGATAAATATCATAATAACGTTGCTAATTCATGCTGTTAAATCAATAACTTACTTCCATAACTTATTCTTTAACTCGTGCATGGTAAATATTTTTGTGCGTTAAAGCCATGGTCTGGAGTGAGATAAGTGAGTGATGAGAGAACGTATATGTACACCCCAGACACTGTTCAGCACCCTTATTCCACAGTTGTTGATGGTCGGTCCTGTAGCCCATACTGTCATTCGTTAGCTCACGCCTGAGTGAAGTTATCAACGTACCCGTTATATCACTGCGGACATTGTGCTAGAGATAGGCAGTATGAGAACAAACGTGTGTATACTGTGAATGAAGTTTTGATCAACGAATCGTACTGCTGATTGGTAGCTGTTTTACGCATTTACATGTCGAGCGAAATCTTTGCAAGAATAAGTCTTGGCCACTGAAAACGAACGTTTAGGTCGGTGTGGATATTTTTGTCACTTCGGAGCGGGATAGCATTGTGATAGTATTGTGATGTACCTACGCTGTATCTGTAGGCCTACCCAACTTGTCAGTTACTACTCACGGTCCGTCGTATTAATGTACAGGGTGAGCCGTTTATGAGTTTTCTAACGGCATCACTGTATTTTACGTCGTCACTATCGTTCAGTGTTATTCTTTCATCATCCGATTTTCACTTTAACACTTACAACGTCGTCGTTCATTTTTCTACATGCAGGTGGTGGTACAGTATGGAATATGTGTTCAACTTACGCTCTAATGTAACACTTCTGCGGCTGTCTTTGTACGTTTGATATTAATTTAGCCTTTTGGGTGATGTTTGGTTGACAGTTGGCAATATGTCTTAGATATATAATCATAATTTCATGCTTGTTTATCATTTTCAGCCTGCCATTAGGAATCAGATTTGTTGTGTATATTTAAGTAGAATATTGCTGCATGTTGTTGATAATGCTTGTAGTTTGTAAGCAAGTGAGCGCAAGCTTGGTCGAACTTTGTCAATTGCTATAAATGCCGTTCATTCAGCTGCTTGTATTACTTTGCTTCTACAAAGTAGCTTCTTTTCGTTGTAGTAGTCTGACAGAAAGATAGTTTAGCAGAAGTGCTGCTTTGATTTTATTTCAACCTTTCTCTGGTGGTACGTTTCTTGTGTGAAAACTACCAATAGCGCCACTGCCACTGCCGTTGTTACAGCTATTACTTTTGCTTTCTTGTTAAACCAGTCAGTTTTAGATCCCTCGAAGTAAACTTCTTGCGTTGTTGAATCAGTGAAGCATCGTGCGTTAACACAAGTAGGCCTACGGGGAGAGGGGGTGGGAATTTCCGAAATAATAGATTGCGGGTGCTCAGAATTTCAGTTTGGCACCTAAATTTCCCCAAAATGATGCATGGGTTTTCAGCACAAAAGTTTCCATTTTTGGATGAAAATTTTCTCGTAAAAAGAAAGAATTTTCCGACAGCCCAAACCTTACGAGTAGGGGAAAAGAGGGGAAAATCCCTCCTGTTCGACCTACTACAACGCCTGTCTCTGACTCTCAATACTACACGCCACTATTCATTAATTTTAATTAATTGAAGGATGAAAATGATTGCATTCTTCAATTAAAAATTAATTAATAGTTATGTGATTAAGCAGCTTCTCCTTGACCTGTATCGCTTTTGTATAGGACTTGGCGTCGTACATGTAGACATGCACGTGATATTATTAACTGGTAATCTGGTATTAATAATACATTTAATATTGTGGTCAATTGATTAATTGATTCCAGTCTGCCGTAATGTGCTGGCCTTTATTGTCTTCTTTGCGACCGTGCGTCGTTGCCGTCAATAGGTGGCCTATTTCCAGTTATTCTGCTGATGTGATGCGGTAGTTTTATTTTATAAGAAAATTGCTTTTGTCTGCAGTGTGCGACGTTCAACTCCATGATAATAATTCACCCGTTTCAGTGTGCCATGAATTCGTTCCGTAATTTTCATTCGAGCAGATGTAGTAGCTGGTCTGTCGTGAATGATCAGTTAAGCCAGGACTGTTAAGTCCTGTCGCCTGCCAGACCTTCTGATCGAGCTTTCGTTGTCGTTAATTAGTTTGTGTGCGCCGAGATTAAGTTGTTTTTTGCATAACTTGTTTGCGTTCGTTTGCATCATTCCGCGCTGACTGTTTGTTTCCGTTTGCTGTTGTTGTTTGCATTAAACGAAGCAGAGTTCAAATATGTTGAGAGGCGTTGTTTGTTTCAGTCTCAAACTGACGATTTGTTTGCCGGTCGGTCCTTGTGCACAGACAGACGATCAGGGTTTAAAATGGGGCGGAGGTGCAGCCTCCTTCTCTGCTCTGGCGGATTCAGGGAGGGGCAGGCGCTTCCCGTTGACTGGATGCATTTTTATAACCAAATGAAAATTTTTATTAAAATGCATTTTTCCACTGGGAGGGGACAGCTCCTCCCAAGTCACTCCACCCTGCGCCGTCTCAATTCAATGTCCATGTCTTGACGTCTACGGCCTCTGCTGCCCCCTATTGCAAAATTATGCATCCGCTACTGTTTTCCCCTGCTTTGACGCGTAGCACCCATGATGCATTGTCTTCGTCGCCTTGTGTCACTGTATTTATATATGACACTGCCGTAGCCATGGGGGCGCGTGCCCCCCTAGAAGCTTAGTCAGTCACTTAAAATAGTGGCGAAATACACCACAGCAATTCATTTTCACACAAAAAAAATCCAAAAATTTTCTGGTGAGGGGGGACGGCCCTCTCCCCAAACCCTGACCCAGTGATAAGGGGACACCTCTCCCCACACTCTACCCCTAAAGTGTCTCCTGCATCCAGATCCTGGCTACGCCACTGATTATGATAACTGTTGAGGAAGCAATAAATGATAGGCCGCCGCTGTCTGCTGTCAGTAGACCTACGCCTTTAGGCTAGGCCTAGGCCTATCTGCGGGTGATGAAGATGAATTTGAGAATCTTAAATATTTTTGCCTTTAGGCCTACAGTTTTTTGCTCTTTTTTCAATTTTTCTCTCGCCCTCAACAGTCCCAAGCCGTGGTATCTATTTAGGCCTAGGCTTATTAACAATCTTAAAACTTGCAAAAAATTGCGAGTTGCGACTTATTTAGGCCTCGAGTAGTTAAGACAGCAAAGCAGTGGCGTATGCATGGAGTTTGGATTCAAGCCCGCAGAGATAGAGATACTGCTAACGTTTATTTTTTAAGAGCAAAAGTTATAGCACATAACGCGTCTAAATTTATTTGCTTTGCTGAGCGGTTTGCGTGCGATTTTACTGCAGAGTTAATCTGTCAATCTCTTAGCCTAAATGCCCTGCCAGTGTTCAAATTCCCTGCAAGGGCTGACCCAAACCGCATGTTTTCCTGCCCCCTCCGACAAACTTTTAATTTATATTGTATTGGGAGGCACAACACTCGAGTCTCCAGATCCCTCAAGTGCATGGACTGAGGGGATGGAAAAATGACGGAACGGTAAGTGAAGGACGAAAGCGAGGGGGTTAGGCCCCTATAGGTTGGAAAACAGGGGAACAGTGGCGTCATGGCAGAGGCAGCTGCCCCACCCCCTGAATTTTGGGCTGTCGGAATTTTTCCGAAAATTTTAGTTTAAAATGCAAAATTTGGGGCTGAAAACATCCGTTTTGGGAAACATTTAGGGGCAAAACTGAAATTTTGAGTACCTACAGGATGATCCAAAGAATGTCCCAACTTGTTTTTGTCAGAACTTCGTCAAATTTCCATCAAATTTGATAATTTTTGCCACATGGATAGCCAAAACAATAGAACTATGTCAGATACACTTATTGTCCACCTCACGTAATTTATGTCAACGCACTACCGCGTAAAATGCAGATGTTTCAAACTGTTACATACGGGGGCCCTACATTACACGGTGAATATCAGTATTAGATTGCTCACTTTTGTATTATCAATTCCACACATAGGCGGATTTAGGGGGGGGAGCCAAAGGGGCCATGCCCCCCAAGATGCCAAAGTCACCTTTTTTGCCTAATATATGTATGCATTTCTGCAGTAAAACTAATAAAATTTATACTCAGTGTATGCATTTTTAGGGGGTTTTCATGCTAAAAAAACCGTTTGCTTCCGGGGCTGCGCCCCGGCGACAGGCTTCTCCCCAAGAAGTCCACCTTTGTTTTCGGCTTTCGGCCTTAATTTTTGCCCCTTGGAGGCTAGTTCACCTTTTGTCACTCCAATTTCTGGCTATGCCTATATAAGAGTAAGTAACAATAGACAATAAATAATGGCAGGAGAGTTTAAACCATATAAACCTAATTGAGGCAAACGCTACAAAAA
>Ga0056128_1008245_pt1 | contig 13149 bp, 6 predicted proteins | sample WorMetLIZISLAND2_FD_71113 | JGI IMG/M metagenome (GOLD analysis project Ga0056128, IMG submission 71113) | Marine gutless worms symbiont microbial communities from Max Planck institute for Marine Microbiology, Germany - Olavius geniculatus... ...
TGGGGAGTGGGGAGGGGTGTTTCCTTGCCAGGGAAGGGATCTGGGGAGGGGTCTATGCCCCCTCCTCAGAACATTTTGGGATTTTTGTGTGTGTGAAAATGAAGTGTTTTGGTGCACTTTAACACTATTTTGAGTAACTGAATAGTGCCCACTCTCCTATGGCTACGCCCGTAATGCCAAGTTTATAAGGTTCATTTTCAGCTTTGGCACTGAAGCTCACAAAGCATCGCTAAGCGATGTTTTTACATATACCGCTAGCTGAAAAGCGGTTAGATCCACGATCTTCGGGCATGATAGAATCACTAGTCCCACTAACTAATGTGTTAGAAGAAATGATTTTGTATTAGAACTGGAAGTGGTGTTGGCGCGTTCGCCGTTTACGTGAAGCGCTGTTGTTGCTGTATACAGTCTGTCTTGGAACACAAGTCGGTATAACGGACAACACAGATGTCGGCAACGAGACCATCACCCGGTACATGGATCGCTATGAGAACTGCACGATCGTCAACGGAAACTTGGAGCTCAGTTTTCTGAAACGCGGACCCTACAACCTGTCGTTTCTGTCATCTATACAAGAGGTATGGTATAATAGTATTTCAGATGATTGTCTACATCATGTCCCAGAATTAGCGACCCCCTACAGACAAGTTAGTGTACAGGAAATCTGAGCTAATGCTCATGAGACGCGCAAGAGTCTATAGTAGTTACTGTTTGCAGGTAATCTTGGTCTATCTCCATTCATTTGATCGCAGTTCACTCTTTTTCAGTCAGAAATCGCCAAAAAATCACTAATACACCAATTTTTAGGGTTCAAGGTCATTCAAGGTCATCAATGTTGACAATCCTAAGACGCTCGTTGCCAGTGCTTGTTATGTTAAGCAGCACATTTGTGCCTATCTGCAACCATTTTCACGCTAGACAAGCCAACAGTGGATAAATAACCACTTTTTAGAAGGGTACCCCTCTTTGACACCCGTGTTTGCAGGCCTCCTTGAACTTAGATGGTCTGGACTTGGATTGCTAAAATCCACATTCAATGCTGAAATTTTCATATGCAGGTTGTCTTGGTATATCTCTGGCCATTTTGGCGCAGTTCACTCTTGAAATGCGTGTCGCAGCCCGAAATCGCGAAACGTTCACTAAAACCCACTGTTTTAGGGGTTCAAGATCATTCAAGGTCGTCGATGTTGACATTCCTAAGAAGCTTGTTGCCAGTGCTTGTTATGATACAGAGCATGTCTCTGCCTATCTGTAACCATTTTCACGCTAAACGAGCTAATAACACTCGTCTTTTTAGAGGGTATGCCCTATTTCTCCCCTTTGTTCGAGGGGACCCCCCTTGACCCAGCGGCATGAAATTTTGTCACGAAATACTACAGACTTCAAGCTATCGTATGGTGAAAACTTGAAGTTTATATCTCACGTGGTCTCCAAACGGTAGTGGGTTGTGACAGACAGACAGAATTATCGTAGCTAATATGCACTATAGCTAGCTATGCTACCTCTCGCGCGTACAAGTCATTAATACCTGATAGATATTTACGTAAAGCCGAACTTTTTTGCACCATACGATGCCTTAGCACAGTAGAGTTTTTTTGTGGGAAACCCATCTCAAAGCTTCGGAGCGTCACCTGCCATATGGCACACAGTGTTTTTACCGGTCACCCAACGCAGGTGAATGCACCCTACATCAACATAAAACAAACGTTTTTTGGTAGATCTGGTAACCTTTTGCCATTTCTCGCTAGTTCTGTTGGCTGTTTGTTCGTACAACAGAGAAGCTGATATTCTCACACTGGTCTGTATACAGGTGACTGGGTATGTCTTGCTGGCATTCATCTACAACACAGACGCGATTCCTCTCACGAACCTGAGGGTCATTCGTGGAAACACTCTGTACCAAGTACCGAACGACCCGACCAACATCGGCTACAGTCTTTACGTGTCCAACAACTATCTGAAGAGCCGTCCAGGTGCCGGCGTGAAAGAATTGCAGCTGACTTCATTGCATGGTGTGTGATTTTGTTTGGTTTTGTGCTGTTTCTTCATTGATTGGTTTTTGCATCACAACTGTAATTATTTGCAGCATTAATGTCGAAACGTGTGATGCAGTGAGCATAGAATGAAGTCTTGGAGGTCAGAATTAAGTAGTGACGATTTCTTGTAATTTTGTATACCTTAGACACAAGTAAGTAAGTAAATTACTATAGTGCTTCGTTATATGCAGGTTCTGTGATGTGATATGTTACGAGTTTGGCAGGATGATGGTTTAGGCTAATTTTTTCATTATGCCTAAGACGACTTGGCTTGGAATTACTTCTTACCCTGGCAATTTAGCAAATGAATGAATACAACTTACAGACAATTAAAGCACTTTACAAGCCAGCAAATCCATAATCTGCATGTGCACAAGTACTTGTACAATTGTACATTACTCATCCATGAAGTAGAGTTAGCTGTACTTTGATTAGCTTTAGAACGATTTTGTTTGGCTGTTTTGCCTGTTGACATCAACAAATAATGCATATGGCAAGTAGAAGTTGTGGAACAAATTGATTCAAAGATGCATTTAGAGTTTTAAAAATTTTCATAGTTATATTCACTCAGCAGGGACTATTTTGCTTGAATAGATGGCTGTCTGACCAGTTTCGTATGATATTAGTGAGTTGCGTAGGTTAATGGTCGGGCATTTAACTATCGATCGATTGAAGGGAAAAAATGGTACCCGAAGATCAACCTGAAATGGGTCAGGGACCAAAAAATTTGTGAAACGGGCCTAGAAATTGAGTTGTTAAAATGGACATCTTACGCTGTGATTTTCTTGTGCGTCTACTGTTCAGGTTAGTAAGTGTTTGCTCATTGTTGCAGAAATAATGGCTGGCAGCGTCCTGTTTGAAGACAACTTGGACATGTGCTTCATCGACACCATCGACTGGTTGGACGTGCTAACACACAGAAGATCAAACTTAAGCTTTTTTCCGCCAACTGAAAGGCCACCACCACAGACTTGTAATTGCCACTTACTGCTCGGTGTCTCATTTGTTATCAAATAGTCTAACATGTGGTTGTATCTAGCTTTTTGTTGTTATACGATTTACATGTCACTTTGTGTAATGCATAAAAAAACATGATACCAGTGGTAGAAGTATTAATAATTATCTGTGAAATAGGACTAATGGTACACAGATTTGGTCAGTAAAATAGTCACTAAAATACTAGCAGTTAGATTTCATTTTTGAATAATACTGCCTGCTGCTCCCCATATCGTCTCAGCCAAGTGCCTCAGATTCAGCCACTGGCTGACATTTTGCACTTTAAACATGCACCTACTTACTTACTTACTTATTAAAACTAGATTAATGGCATATACTCATGACATTTTTATTGCAGATGAGGCATTTTTGGCTAATTTTTCTGCATATTAAAAGTTTGATTTCTTTACATGTAACAAGTTTATGCATCTGTTATTTTTACTGAGCAAAACTGTGCCCCTATCAAGGAGCTGACAGAGCGACAGATCTGAACTTAAGTGAAATGACGTAACGTAACTTGCCCCATAGTCAGCATCGCCCTCTCACAGCTCTGCGATTTTCAGGATGATGCTCATCTCAGTTTCTGAGGCCCTGAGTCGACAGTAAGTGCAAACACAACTCAGCTACATGGGTGGTAGGCCACACCTCTCCCATATACTGCCGTTACGTTCCCGGTGGTGAGGCCGGTACCAAATTGTACAAATTCACCGTTTTACCAATACAAAGATCATATCCCCCTTCCCCCCCGAATTTCAATGAAAGCCGCAGCCTGCAGCTTTCATGTCAGCTTATTTTATTTCATTCTTATTTCATGTCATTTTTATTTCGTTTCATTTTGGCTCAGTTCTGCCACTCTGTGTGCTCCTATAGGGAAGCGTTTTTGGGGTCAGAACTCAGGGCTGATGGTGAGCTTTCACTGTTTCTAGTTCTGTCATATAACACATGTCAGCAGTAGTTTGATTCGTCCAGTTTATACAAGAGATTTGTTTTTAATTACTTTCTTCTTGTACGTTCGCATTGTGACTCGATTGGACACAAGTTTGCATTGCTTGGATATGTACATTAAATTCCTAATTGCTTGCTTACTGATGCTGAAGCTGATACTGTGTTGCCAGGTGGACCTTGTGATGCTGCCTGTGAAACGAACGGAGTACGTCGTTGCTGGGGCAAGGGACCAGAGATGTGCCAGAAAAGTAACCGCTTTTTTTGTCATTTTAAGTCTCGTCTTTTCATTCAGTTGCAGTTTTGTTGATTAAAGAGGAATGAAAGGAGCGAACACTGCTGCTGAAGCTGCCACTGCTACTTTTTTCCATGCCTCTGAAATTTTCTTCATGTACGACGCCCATCCCAAAAGTTTCCAGCCTCGACATATTAGACAGCAATATTTTCTACAGTCATCAGTGAAACGTACATCGTTTACTGACTTGTATGAGTCTGCTGCAGATGTGACATCATTGTAATTTATGACGTCATAGAGCATTAAATAGAAACATTTTTTAGCGTCGACAAAAGAGGCTTCAGTCATTTATCATTGTGAATAGCAGACACCACCATGATCAAATTTTAGATTGCAAAATAGATAATAGTCACTAGGGGTCAAGTCATTGTTGTACACAGGGTGGTCTTAGTCGTGAATAGGCAGCTAGGTAACTGTAGACTTTAGACTGGATTGCACTCAGTACAGTGCTGAAATTAGGGGACTAGGGCGTGGGGCTCCCTTACAGCCCCCCTGCCCATCAGGGGCTTATGTAACTAGTCACAAATCTTGATTGGACTTTCATTAACATTGATATAATTAACAGTTAAATTGTCAATAGAATCTTTGTGATACTGTTAAATATTGGTATTACGTCGTAATTGTCTGAAATTCTTCTATTTGCAGCTACCACAGGTTAGGTTATAGTATACTCACAGATGCAAATAAGAAATTCGTATACATATTTTTGAAGGCTTTCATAAAAACAGTTCCCACAGAACCCCACTTTGGTAAATCCAGCTACAGACTAAAAAGTTTCATGCAACTACCAGCCTGATTCAAATGCTGCTTGCGTTATTGCTCCAAATTGTTTCAGCTTAATTGTTTATGACGTCAAATTATAATGACGTTACTTCCACAAGCTGCTCACACGAATACATAAGGAAGGTATGTTTTACTGATATATGGACAATAAAAAGTTTTTGTCAGTATGTAGAGACTCAAAAATCTTTGACCGCCCCTCAAATTTGCATGAAACCGTAATTCATTCGAATGCTTTTGTTTGCGGTTAGCACAGATTTAAGCTGTCATATATTCACATAAGCAAATGAGAAATTTGTATGCGTATTTGTCAGGGTTTTCTCAAAATTAGATGCTGCGGGACCTTGCTTTTACAAATCCGGCTACAGACTGGAAAATTATCATGCGACAGTGTCCATAATTTTCTGCTATTTGCATTAGCGCTCCAAATCGTTTCAGTTTAGTGCTCCGTGACATCATAAATTACAATGACGTCATATCTGCAGTTCAGTTCAGTTACGTTGCTGTGTATGCACCTTAATTTTGTTGTCGGTGCAGTAATCAGGAACTGTGCGGCCCAGTGTGATGACAGTTGCTACGGACCGGCGATTGCCGACTGCTGCCATCGCGAGTGCGTCGGAGGATGTACCGGACCAAGTAACACTCAGTGCTGGGTAGGCACAACTTGACTTCTTCCGTCTGATACATGGTTTGTGCTTAAAACTGACATACAAGCTTCCCAGTTTTATCGAGCACATAAACTATCAGAACTACAACTGAATTGAATTGACAGAAATGGAACAAGTACTGCTATGTAAATTTTTTTTTAAATTGAGTAATGGGAAGTTTACTGAAGAGGTAGGAGTGTAGAGTATAAAAAAACTGAAAAGAAATCAAATGACTGAAAAAACACAAGGAAGGGAAATTCATTTAATTGATATCATATAAAAATATGCTATGTCATACGTTTGCTTTGAAGTTTGTTTTCACTGTGGCATTTGTGGCAATAAATAGTAAACTTTAGTAGATAATTTTGGACCTTCTTTTGTTACAAAAGTTGTCGGTGCAAGTTTTAGACTATGTACTGTACTCCCAGATTGTGTTTGTTTGACAAACTAGTGGGACTGTGAGTTAGCAGTGACATTTTGCTGGTGTTAAACTTTTTGGGCACTTTTCTTATAATTGTTCAATCTCCAGCCATTTGTTCTCTGTAATTTTGAATGGTATTGATGATTATGGTATATTGTGGTATTTGTCTGTCTAAATTCAGTTTGACGTGCTGTAATTTCAGCTAGAGGCAGTGATATTTTGTGCCTATTTTGGTGTTAACTATAAACAGATGATTTCTATTATAAGCTTTAATGTTCATTGCATTTTTGGTATTTCAGTTAACCGACGTACGATTATTGAATGAATGAAACATTTTTATTTCGTGTTGCAGCCAAAACGAAAAAGCATTTATTTTGTTGTTTACTATCTACCAGCGATGGTGAATAACACTCAGTGCTGGGTAGGCACAACTTGACTTGTTATTAAGTGGATAAATATATATTGTGCTTAAGATAATTAACCAAACAGTACAGATGAAAAGGATTATTTGCATTAGTGGCAGAAGTGACAAGTGATGACGGTGCTGTTGAAAGATCTAGCAGTTTGCATTGTTCCGCTGTAGGCGTGTCGACATTTCATTGACAATGGAGAGTGCATTTCCGAATGTCCGCCTCCGTTTATTTACAATCACCAGACTCACAGAAACGAACCAAATCCAGACGTGAGATATGCGTACGGCACGACGTGTGTTCCCACCTGCCCCGGTTGGTGAAAAAATGTTCAGTTTCCGTTGTTACTGTTGGCGTAGTTTTGTCTCAAATTGTTGGCTTAGCAGTGTTGTTTTTGTCCTCGTGATGGGGAGTGCCGCAGAATTGACTGCTGTTGCTTTTGTCATTGCTATTACCGTTTCTCCATACATTGCATACCTATCATATTGTATAGCCAGCTGGTTCACTATCAGGTAAGTTGATTCGCTGTCGAGGCAAGTCAGTCACACACAGGTGTCTCTATCGCCAACCGTTATAATTTGATACTAACCAAGAGTGGCAATGATCTGCAGCTGGGATGGTGTAAAGTAATCGCATTTAATGGAGTTCTTGCAATTTTAGGTTAACCTCATTTTTGTGTTTCGTGTTTCTGTAAAGGTTAAACTTTCTGTTTATTGTAAAGTTTAAACTTACCGTTCCATTATTTTGTTTGTGTGCATTCTGCCTAAAAAGGCCATCCCCGAAATGACCTTTACTGTGTCGGGTGGAACGTTAAACCCTACTCAATCACTCACTCACTCTGCAGGCTGACAGCTTGGAGACTGGGATCAGCTCTGGACCCTATGCTCATAACCGAGTATGGGACTATCTTAGTTGTCAAAGTTAAATGTCAAGGTCATTCATTTCTGTGTCTGCCGACTACAACTGGTGTTATATTGGTGCTGTTTAGCAACCAGTCATCAATTAACCTACTAGGAATTGTCCAGCCATGGACTAGCAAATGAGTGCAGTGCTACGTTGTTCAGTTAAGCGATTGATTGCAGGGATGCATCGTGATGGCACAAAATTCAGTGCTTCGACATGGACATCGTGAATATTCATATGCATCTCTGCAATCAGTCCATTAGTTAAACAACGTGAGGTACGCTAGCTGTGTATTGTTTTGATTGTTTAGCTCACTTGCTCACGGAGGGCGGAGCTTGCGTCAGTGCCTGCAGCCCGGGCAAAATGGACAAGTCAGGAAAATGTGTTCCGTGCGATGGACCTTGTCCTAAAAGTAAGTCACTCACAGTGCTGGTGAATGACTGCGGTGGTAGTTGTCTCGCAGCTTATACTACTCTGTGATAGTCCGGAGATTTGTAATATAATTGATAAGAGAATTTTTGTCACAGTTTATTCTGTATTTTATAGTCGAATTGTTAACTGAAAATTGTTTGCTTTGTATACTCTACATTTAGGTGAAATGAAAAATTTAGTATTATTGTTGTTTTTACAGATTACCTTACTATTTTTAAAGTATATGTGCTCATCGTTTGTCTCTTTGATTTTATGTAGTGTACTAAGCTGGCTGTGGTTTAGTTTTCAAGTGCTGCGTACATGTTTGCGTATCGTGACGTGTGATTGCAGCATGTATGGTTCCGGGTGATTACGAGTACGTTCATGGCGGAAACATCGACAGCTTTGCCGGATGCACAATCGTCCAAGGCTCCATCAAGATTCTGCACTTTATCAAGTGAGATGGCTGAGAGCTTGTACTGTAATACTTGGATGCTCAGAAAACTAGACGTTTACTTACTTAAACTGAATGTGGAACTTTGTTGTCTGTCCGTCTGTCTGTCACTGATGTATTGTAGCTAAGCCTTAGGTCGTAAGGGAAACTTATTACATGAATAATTAGCCCTGTGTCGAGGCTGGTTCTCTGCGTACAAAATTTGGGGAGATGTAGTGCAAGGGAAACATGACATATTTGCGGTTGAATGGAGGGAATAGGAAAAATGTGCATTTTTCAGTGGAAAACTGGCTGTGTGTCGGAAACGGTGAAAGATAGGGCAAAGGTTGCTATTAATCACTAATAGGAAGTGGTATATGCCCTTTCAGATGAGATGAAAATCATCGACCTTGGCGGAACTTGAAGGTCAGTATTGCAATAGGAACTGTGTAGGCTGTAGCTTGTCTCCCATAGTGACATCTGGGTTTTATTTTCTGTTTTTTTTGGTAGCATGCATGGTACTGGTCACTGAAGTTATTTAAACTGTGATACCAACAAGAAAATGAGTCACTAATTTTCATAGTGCTTCATAAGGTGTGGTAGAAGCTTTTGTGTGTTATTTTTCATGTTAAGTAGTTTTCTGCATTTGCTCGTTGTCTAATGGTGGTCACATGTGCTGTTTTATACTGTCAGTAACACGTTGTCAACGCCAGATGCCCGCGTGGAACAGTTCTCAGTGTTTGAGTCGGTGCAAGAGATTACCGGTGCATTGATTGTTGAACGTCACAGTCCGCAGTTCACAAACCTGTCCTTCCTGAGGAACCTCCGCGTTATCCACGGACGTGAGCTGGAGTGAGTAAAGCAGTTACTGTGAAAATAGCGTTACTACTTCGCAAAAGTGAGGACACTATTGTTTTTCAGTTAAGTTAGTCCGCCCAGAAGCGATAGCTTTTGGAGCGGGCTTATGTTTTGCTGTGGTTTATTTTTCTTTTTTTTCATCGCGAGATCTCTCAGATGCGTTGGCCAATTGGCGTGAAATTTTGTACGGTGATCAGAACTAGGCCAAGTTTTATAACGTTGGTCCAAAATTTCTGGGGGGCACTCCCAAAAAAGATTTTGGACAACTTCGAAGTTCGGTGGCGAATATCTCCAGAATGGATGAAGATATTCAAAATTGGACAAGTATTTGATCTACCACGATTACTCCTGTTTTAGGTGAAAAAAGTCTGGTGAACTTTGGCCCAGCAATTACGGAGATCTCAGTGTGACATCATACCCACCCAAGTCGACTTTTTCGGAAGACCATATGTTAGCCCCTAAAGGGTGCTGAGCCCCCAAAGTTTTACACGTGCTAGAGAATGGCCAAGTCTTGGTAGTGCATCCTCTAATGGGGATGGGGTCTCCTTTACAAATTTTTTCAATGGGGGTCCAAAATTGGCTTAAATTTTAGCGAATTAGCCACAATAACTTCAAAGCCAAAGAGAGTAGCCTAACGAAACTTTGCCATGTGATGTAATGCTAAGTGGGGCTGATAACGTGTGTACAAATTTTGGGGGCGCTGCCCTCTTAAAATTTGGGATAGCAAAAAACGTCCAAAATTTGACGCGATTTAGGACAACTTTCAAATTGAGCGCGAATATCTCTGGAACGGATGGATAAATCGACAAGTGGTAAACGGCGTCATAAACTACCATCCCTCCCGCGTTGAACAAAAAATTGTGTGCACTTTGATCCGTTAACGACAATGGTCAGTTGGCTAATGTCTACCCACCCTAAGTCGACACTGTGCGTTCTGCGTATGCTAATGCGTTGGAGTTCAGGCCATGTGAATTTGCTACGAGGGGAATGTGAGCCCCCTAAATTGTCCCCCCAATCAGACTTAGGGCATCGGGCGGACTCAGTTGGGCTTTGCTCCAAATTTTTAGTTTTTCTCTGTCAACACAATAACTTATGAACCGTTGCGCTCAACTTGACGAAGTAACGCACAAACATTTGCCTCGACAACCTTTTGAACCTTATTGAGTATTGAGGTCAAAGGTCAAGGTCGCGTGGGTTTTTGTGCATTTTTTGTTTGCCTGACTGGTACCCACTGGCAGTACTACTTAGCCTTGAGCAAGAGTTTTATTTTATGAATACAAGAATGGAAAATGAAAAATTGAATGATAATGACAGTAGTTCTGATATTATAGTGCAGTGTCAAACACTGTTGTTGATACTGTCTGCATGCTGCTTATGTGCATTTATAATGGACTTTATATTATTGACATCTATATCAGATTATCAGCTATCGTATTTCATTTGCCATCTCCATTTATTACTACTCATCCTGAAAGCTAATACTCATTTTGCTATCTCACAGGAGAAAAAGGCTGAATCTATGCCTGTGCAGAACCCGTTGAAAATTTTGGTTTTCAGTTTTCTTAAAAACCAAACCGATGTTGAATTTTGAAAACCGAAAACTCGGTTTTTGGTTCGGTTTTTAGGAAACCGAACTTTTCTTAATTTTACTTAATTTAATAAAGTAACACAGTACACTGCTCACTAAACGTCAGACAGCAAAAGTGAACCGAAAACTGCTTTTTCAAAACTGAGCCAAAAACCGAACCAAAGTCATATTTTGAAATTTCACACCTCTAGCTGGGTCCACCCTGTAGTTGGCTTTGTATGGAGATGGTTTATCTGCCGACAGAACAGGTACTAACTGGGCTCATTGTGGAGTTAGCTTCTTTGATAGAATGCATTATGTTGCTGCTATGCCATGCCGCCATCAGTGTGGGTGTATGCATGTGTGTGTAATCTTGAGACGTTTGTTTGTAACTCTGTAGCCGTTATGGCGCCTCGTTGCTAATACTTGATACAAGCCTGAGGTCACTTGGACTAAATTCTCTGACCAGGGTGCTCCACGGCCGTGTGTTGAGGGCTGGTAATCGACAACTGTGCTTCGCAGACACCATCAACTGGACGCGCATTACTAATCGTCCGAATGCTTACATGTCTAGAGATGACGACAGCAGCTGTGGTAATTATGTCTGCAGTGCTCAGTCGCTTATGTTGCGTGTTTCCCACGGAATATGTTGGTGAAAGACGTTTGAAAATCAGTCAATATTTGGCAAAGATATGAACAAAAGATAGAAGCTTACTTCCTTGACCCACCATGTATACCTTATGCGACATACACTAGAAAGCTTAGATGTTGCGTATAGCTGCTGTTGATGGGAAACCCATTCCGGAGCTATGAAGCATCAGCTGGTGTATCAGATCTCGCAGCGTCATTTGCCATTCGATGCAGGTGAACGTGCCCCACCATAACCCTAGCCGGACAGGTTGGTACTCGATTTACCTACCCCAAAAGGATGGAAGGCTGAGTTGAGCTTGGTGTTGGTTATATACCAAGACCAAGTAGTAACCACTTGATAATGTCCAACCGGGAGTCAAACCCATGTCCTCGTCATTTCAATTCCAGCGTCCAAACCGTTACACTACCGAGGCACCAACAGCCCCGTGACATTTTTTACGCGCGAGAGCTAGCTATAGCGCATATTAGCTATGGTATTTCTGTCTTGGTGGGTGTCTTGGTGTCACATCCCGGCACCATTCCAAGACCTTGTGAGATACAAACTTTTGGTTATCACCATATGATAGCTTAGAGTCTGTAGTATTTGGGACACAATTTCATGCCACTCTGTGAAAGGGGTCCCCACGAACGAGGGGGAGAAAGAGGGGCACCCCTTCAAAAAAGACGTTATCATGCCGTTATTGGCTCGTCTAACGTGAAAATGGTTGCAGATAGGCACAGACATGCTGCTTATTGTAACAAGCACTGGCGACGAGCTTCTTAGGAATGTTAACATCGGTGACCTTGAATGACCTTGAACCCTCAAAATAGGGGGTTTTAGTGAATTTTTTTTGCGATTTCGGGCAGCGGCACACAGTCAAAAGGGAATGGCGCCAAAATGGCTGGAGATAAACCAAGACAACCTGCATATGAAATTTTCAGCGTTGAATGTAGATTTTAGCAATCCAAGTCCAGACCCTCTAGGTTCAAGGAAGCCTGTGCACGTGGGTGTCAAAGAGGGGTACCCCTCTAAAAAGTAGTTATTTATTCGCTGTTGGCTTGTCTAGCATGAAAATGGTTGCAGATAGGCACGCACATGCTGCTTAATATAACAAGCACTGGCAACGGGTTTCTTAGGATTGTTAACATTGATGACCTTGATTGACCTTGAACACTAAAAATGGCGTTTTAGTGATTTTTTGTCAATTTTTGGTTGGAAAAGAGTGAATTGCAACAAAATGGATCCAGATCACTTTTCTTGCTGCTGCTAATTCGGCTGCCGCTCCAGCTGTGGTGGCAGACTGATGAATATACGAGTCGGCCAGCATAGATGTGACTGTAGCGTCCCATGCCAGAGCCTTTCCTGCTTGCCATGGAATCAAGGTGATGCCGTCAGGCCTTCGGATGTCGCCTGGACAGAGACCGGATGGTTCCTTGGAAACAGGAACCCCTGCAGAAGCACAAGCGCGGGCGATGATGTCGTTGAGTGCATGGTGTGTGCTTGCACACAAAAGCATGTAGACCCCATGCATCGACGTCATGTCCACAGTGGCAAGAATGTGGTACACAGACCTTTAGTCCCAGACGTAGTGCTACGGCCACGCGAACTGCTTTGTCGTCGAGGCGCAAGCCACATGCTGCAATTGGAAGAGCGGATAGCCGGTCACCAGTGTGGGAAGCAGTAGCAGCCGAAAAACGTGGCTTTTTGACGTGCGTCCACCAAACCAGATTCCAACTGAGACCTCACTACAGCAATGCCAGGCTTATCCCATGCGGATTGTCTGTGAGACAGCGCACCAATGGGCTCTACTCCAAATGAA
>Ga0056128_1008246_pt1 | contig 13148 bp, 4 predicted proteins | sample WorMetLIZISLAND2_FD_71113 | JGI IMG/M metagenome (GOLD analysis project Ga0056128, IMG submission 71113) | Marine gutless worms symbiont microbial communities from Max Planck institute for Marine Microbiology, Germany - Olavius geniculatus... ...
GAAAAAGATTGTAAACGTTTGAAAACTAAAAGTAAACGTACACAAAGCGTAAGTTTAAATATTAGGCTAATTAGGATAATTCCAAATTCCAATAAAAGTTTTTTTTATTGTCAAAGAATGTCTTACTCCAGTTCTGTGACAATCGTTTTACAAAAGTGCCCAGAATTCACTCACTTTAATCTTATAGCTACGTGAAAACTAAGTTGAGTTGTCCTGTCCACTAATTATCAAACGCAATGCACTATACCTTGGCTTCCCGTCATAATTTTGCTTCTTTCGCTCATGTGATTTTTATTGAGATAAACGTTGACAAAATAATAAACGCGTTTACAAAGATTTTTTGTAAACGTTGTCAACGTTTATCACATCCGTGGTATAGAGCGTTGCACCAATCATTTGCATGTTGTATCAATGATTGTTTTACGTCGCAGTTCAGCTTGTGATTTGACTGGTAATCAACAACGAGTTATGGTTATTACGCAACAAGTCGATTAGCTGAAGTCATCTAAAATCACAACTGCTGTATGCCTATATAGTCGATAAAACAGATCTTATATCCATTTACGCACAGCGTACAGCTGGCAGACTAATGGGGTGTTCACATGATCCAGGAAACGTTTAGCAATTCACGTGTATTTTGAACACATTTGCTCGAAGTTTGCTGGACGTTTGCTGGATCGTGTAAACACCCTATAATACTAATACTGCCATGTTATGACTGTTTAGAGACATAAAACCGCCAGTCTCGATCTGGCAGGAATGACTTCAGCCAATCAGACGCTATCTTTAGCAGTAGAAGTAACAAGGTTAACGAAGATCACTATCGATTGGAGCATGTCGATGTGGATTACAAAGTACAGCAATTTCCCGGAAGCAGCAGCACTAGAGTAGAAAACGATATTGCAACAACGGCTATTCGCAGATCAATGTATATCTAGGCCTAGGTGATTGACTGTTGTTTTGCAGTAACCATTTTTACGCGCGAAACCTAGCATAGCTATAGTGCGTATCAGCTAAGGTAACTCTGTCGTCCGTCTGTCCGTCCGTCTATCACAACCCGGCACCGTTTGGAGATCAAGTGAGATAGAAACTTTTGGTTTTTACCATATGATAGTTTTGCGACAAAATTTCATGCCAGTGAGTGAAGGGGGTTTTCACGAACGAGAGGACGAAAGAGGGGCACCTTCGTTAAAAGGCGTTATTCCACCGCTAAAAATGGTTGCAGATAAGCACAGACATGCTGAAACTAAAGTTAGACATAAATTTACATGTCTGTAATAGTAGACCTATGTACAGAGTCATCTGTTGTTCTGAAAACAAGGCACCGTGTCCTCGGTGGGATTTGAACACAAACCTTTCTCTCCGCGTGTGTTACCCTCGACTGTCGTTATGCGAACAATCGTAGTTTAAGTTAGTGCAAGACGCTTCAACGAGTCTTTGTTCGATATTGCATTGCCCGTCGCAGTTGATGCTTTGGAAAGCACCGCTTCACGGACTACTGCATAGCCGACGTACAGCCATTTCTCCAATGTCCGGTAAAGTTTATCTAGACTGTAGTCGTTTGTTCACTGGCATCGTCCCATGGACAGCCGTTAACTGTTCTACTACTAAGTATACGACTCCCAGCGTAACCAGTTTGTTACTGCAACTAATGCGACAATTCCTGAATAAAACTACTGTTGTTAGGCCTACTGGTACGGTGAACGTCGAACCTGTAGTTCTGCGACTGAAAACGAGCCGCGGCGGGATTTCTAACTTATAGGCTTTTATTTCTACGCGATCGTTTCAGTCGACACTAGCGACTGTACGAGAAAACTTCATCGGAAGAGCTTTAAGAGTCTGTCGTACCCTATTAGTCTGTGGCAGTTTGGCCTAATCTCACGCACGTAAAATATGCAGCGTGCTGCAGAGGAGCCTTCGACAAATTAGCCGCTGACACCTACCGGCACCGAGTAAGGTTCAGAGATCTGAAGAGCCGGTGTATGGGAGTTAAAATCCTATCGCAGAACTATAGAAACGTTCAAAGGTCTCAACTAGTATTAGCAATATTTTAAGCCGTTTAATTAACGGTGCCTTGCCACTGTTATTGCTGCATGTTGGGAGAGAAAACATTTGGCCTACATTTGACGGAAAAGGCAGCTTGTTTCACTGTTAATGTGCTCCTACAGTTTACGCGTCAAACCAGCTTAGTAGCACCAATCAGCCCCTACTTCACTGTACATCTGGGCCAAGAAGGCTTATGTTATAGACGCCCATCTCCGTACGGCTAACTGCCATTTTGACGCCACGTGTAATGCGCTTTCTGACACTTGATATTAATTATCTGCATTCTTTTTAAGTCGAGGTCTTTATACTGCACATGTCACGTGAAAATGGCGACATGCATTTTTGCTGAGACAATTTTGAAGTGTTTTGCAGGCGTTTTAGACACTAGCGTTTTTATTTCAGAAATGGCACCGGAATCGAACCCAAAACAGATAGAGAGTGGCTCAAAAACTGAGCACTCACACTAATGTACTTCAATGGCTGATTACGGTATTCTTAAATCTTCTTTGGATACGATTTATCTTAAAGTTGTTTAGACTAAGTTTGGTTCGGAATTGCAATTATAATTGTGTGTTTTGAGTTTTTTTTGTGTTTTGGGTACAGATTTAACCAAAGTCGTTGCTTTTTGTGTTGCATGTTTTTTGTCTTTTTTCGTTTTTGTGGTCGTTGTGTTCCTACTTTCTGGCAAATAAAATATCTCTAATATCAAGTTATTAGTTAGGTTTGACCATATGTCTTTGTTTGTCTGTACGGTGGTCATGGGTTTGTTTATTTCAGAAGCAACTAGAAAGCAGTCAGAGCCCGCACACCTCCGCCAAGGCCATGTTGTTCGCTAGGTGGCAGCACTATCTTCGGTTTGTTAGCGGTTTCCTTTATGCCCCATTGAAAGCAATGGCAACGAAAATTTCAAAGTGATCCAGAATCCAGGATTCCTTTTGGATCACCCCAAAATTGAACCACTGGTAGTTTTTGCCATTCCGGACATTCTCAGAAAATTTCAGAAAAATCCGTCCATAACTTTTTGAGTTATCTTGCTAACACTCAGACAAACAAACAAAGTCTGACAAAAACATAACCTCTTTGGCGGAGGTAATTACGCAAATAGTTAGCCTAGAGTGATGCAGCTCGAGTTGTTTTATCACCGGACGTGCGAGACCATATTCTGCTGCAGGAAAGTTGACAAGCTGTCACAGACAGACACACCGGCAGACAGGGTTGTGGCCTATATCATCGTCCTAATAAGGAATGCCTGGAATTAAGATGGAACTCAGTGGCGTTTTAGGTTCCTTGCAAAAATTATCGCAGGTACCGTTCTGCACTGTGTGCAAAAAAAATTTTTAAAAATTTTACTAAACGTTGAAAATTAAAATAATTTTTTTTAATTGCATAAACTGTTGTAAAATAATACAATTAATTGACAGAAAGACACAGAGCATGTGTTGCAGTAAGTAAGAAAAAAACTACGAAATTTTTTAACGTAAAAATAAAATAGTGCAAATTCAACCTGTCCGTTTCCAGGCAAGGAAAAGGGGAAACTACGTACATCCCAGCGCCGCTACAGCCATGCAAAAAGCTGCAGCGAAACGGCCATTAGAATAAACGAATAAATGTGTTCATTAAAACGACAAACAAAACTTACTTACTTATTTATTGCTGCGTGTACATTATAGCCTAGTAATTATACGGCCCTGGTTCATCTCGTGTCTGACCCAACGTTTATGGTCCACTGTTGGGACAACCTCCCTTATTTTCCTTCCGCTTCTCTCTTTCATTTTCTCTCCTTCATATCTTCTATTTTTTTCCTTTTTCTTGTCATTACTTACCTTCTCACCCCGCTAAATCTTGCTAAAGGGTCTGGGGGAGTGCAGTACAAGATATTCGGTTAAACCAGAAGCCGATACGCAAAAATTTGCTTGTTCAGTTCTACCGTTGCAAAGATGTCGTCAGTTAATTCAACGCCAGTCGAGGCGCCTATCCCCGAGCCGTGTGGAGCGTCGCTCGAATTCCCAACACGTATAGGCCTAGTCGGTGCTTATATGCTTGCATGACGTATTGTTTCTTGTCCACGGCCGTACATCCGATGTCTGACCCTTGTGTCGACAACGGGTAGCCATAACACGCAGCTATAACAGGCTGGAGATTGATGACAACGAGGTGGTCCGTGTCACGCGTAACTGCGTGACGGATCGGTCCTGATGTCAAGGGGTGAATGCCAGATCAGAAAACAACGCATGATGTCGTATGCACGGAACATTATAGGCCTACCTCACACCAAGCCGAACACTTGAAGTATCCATGGAAGTGAAAAACGACAAATTGCGTGGCGTGAATTTTGATACAAGTGCATATCGTAGGTCATGTTGCCGTCAGTTTAAATTCTAAATTGCCGGAAATCGCGCAGAGTTGTGCGCCTGCAAATTTTAAAAATGCGCAGCTGCGGACCTTATAAGTTTGTGTACACACTAAATTCCATCTCTGCCTCGCAGCACATCACGTGATTACGCTTGGTGGGGTTATTCCCACTTGACGCAAAGTTATTGACCTTAAAACGGGCCGACTGAAAATGCGAGGCTAGAAAATGGAGCACAAGAAATGCAAGGCTGGAAAATGCGAGACTTTAAAATAAGGCACAAAAATGTTACTGGTTGATATGCTCCACCTTACCTGTTCGCCGACTGTCAGCTGGCCGTCCACATGACGCCCAACATGCGCTTGTGCCGTGTAAGCACCAGCGGTTCTGCGCGTCGTGCGTCACGCAGATACAGCAACAAGGCAGATGCCCCGCAGCAGCATCAATCTGGTATTGCGTCTTTACCAGTGACACGTTACACGTCCTGTTTTGACAGTACATTGTCGTCGACGTTCGAGATTATATTTTGCCTTCGTAATATAAAAAAAGTGTTGACGGTTGAGGCCAACCGAAGTTTTGATACGTGATAAGCCTATTTGCATAACTGTAATAAGTGTATAATGTATGTGACATTTATTGAAATCAGGAAATTGTGTGTTTTTAATGAAAGTTTTACGTGTTTTTTGCATGCAGCCGTAGCCTTAAGACGCATATTTCATTTTTATAACTACATTAACCACACACGTAGTCCCTAGTTTGTTTTTCTCGCATTTTCCGGTCCTGCATTTTTGGTGCTCTATTTTCCAGTCTCGCATTTTCCACCCCTGCATTTTTGACCGCGTTTGTGCTGCAAATTCCAGTCTCGCATTTTCAGCGCCCCCCCCCCTTTAAAACGCTAAAATATGGTTTGCGTCATTTTTTCAAATGTTTTTTGTTGAAGTACGCAAATTTTTATACCTAAATTAGATATTAAAGCTATTAAAGCGCATGAATCGTCATTGTCACTATGACGTCATGCCACTGCGCACACACGCAGACGGAACGACACAGAAAATGAGACATGCCTGGACGTGTCTTCCCACCATGGGCATTGGCATTCACTGCAATATACGTATAGAATTATATACTTTCAGTTTCACCGCGTATACACTATTATTACTGGTATCCGCACGGACTGGTGTTCTACATTGTTTCGGTTTCGATTTGCGACTTCTGACTTTGTATTTTTATTTCAACTATTTCGAATAGCTAGTCTTGTAAGAGCCAGTCTGAAATTTAACACGCGATAATTTCGCCCCAAACCATTTTTTGCTGTTTATGAGTGTTGACTCATATCGCCCTGACATAACGTTGTAAACTGTGACAGTTTTTTGCTTTAATTTTTGCTGTTTTTAGTCGATTTTTTCAAAATTTTTGATATCAGATTTTATGACAATAAATTTATTCACTGCTTTTAGAATACCTCCGGACGGGTAATAAAAGTTGGTGCAAGAAAAAATTAACGTGCGATGTAACGATGTTTGAGACATTTTAATACAAGCTATGCTGCAGCCAATTTTGTCTTTGAATAATAGCGGTTGGTTGCCATGGCAACAGGGATCGTTAGGGGGAATTTAAATGACACCGTCAGATTGCCCGGACTCGAAAATAGGGGGTAAGTGTAAACAGCGCAAAATTATCTTTTACAGAAAGCGAGTTATAATTAATTTTGTTTAACAAATCGTTGCCATGGCAACAGGGGTCGTTATGGGATACATTTCAATGACACCATCAGCCAGCCCGGGCCCGAAAATAGGAGGTTAGGTGAAAACAGCACACAATTCTTGTTTACAGGGACCGATTTATAGTCAATTTTTGTCCAAAAATTCGTTGCCATGGCAACAGAGATCCTTAAAGAGTAAATTTAAATGACACCATCAGACAGTCCGAGCCAGAAAATAAAAGGTAAGTGTAAACAGCGCGCGTAAATCGTTTACTGGAACCGAGTTATAATCAATTTTGGCCCAAAATTCGTTGCCGTGGCAAAAGAAATCGTTAAGAGGTAAATTTAAATAACACCATCAAACAGCCCGGGCCCGAAAATGGGGAAAAAGCCTAAGTCAAAACAACGCGCACGAATCGTTTGCGGAGACGGGGTTATACCGCTTTGAAATCTCCATTGGCTGTAATGCAAAATTGTCAATTTTTGCGTGGTTGCTATAGTAATAGGGGATGATCGGGGGTAAATTTTATTGACACTGTCAGATTGCTCAAACTCGAAAATAGGGGTGTAGGTGAAAACAGCGCACAATTATGTATCTTTTACGTGGACCGAGCTATACCGCTTTGAATTCTTCATTAACCGTAATGCGAATGTGTAAAAATTGTTGCCATGGCAACAGAGGTCGTTGGGGGTAAATTTAAGTGACAGCATCAGACAGCTCGGGTCTGAAAATAGGGGGTGGGGTAGGTGTAAACAGCGCGCATAAATCGTTTACGGGGACCGAGTTATAGTCATTTTTGTCCCAAAATTCCGGGCCGGGCCCGAAAATAGGGGGATAGGTGCCCGAAAATAGGGGGATAGGTGTAAACAGCGAACTTGAATCGTTTAAGGGGTCCGAGTTATACCGCTTTGAAATCTCCATTGGCTGTAATGCAAAATTTTCAACTTTTGCATATTTGCTATTGCAACAGGGGATGGTCAGGGGTAAATTTAAATAACACCGTTAGATTGTCCGACCTCGAAAATATGGAGATACGTAAAAACAGCGCGCAATTTTTTACGATGGCCGAGTTATACCGCTTTGAATTTCCCTTAGGCTGTAATGCATATTTTCAAAAATTGAAGCATAAGAATGGGCAAATTTTAAAATTTTTAAACGAAAACATATAAAGAATGTGTTCGGCGTCAAGACGCTTCGTTTGAGCCATTAGCGGTCCATCGGGCTGACCTCTAGCCGTGCGCAAGAAAAGAGAAAAAAGACGCCTAACGGTGAATTTCGCGCATGCGCAGCCACGCCCCCTTTGAATAAATTGTAATCAAATTTTGCGTGTTGGGTCGGGTGGGCGATGTGATCACTGATGCCAAGTTCTTTTTAGAAATTGGTTAAGGGGTTTTGGAGTTACAGCCCTCCCCAAACGCCATTTCCTGTACTTAAAACTCATCGCCCTTACAACAGTGTCAGCACGGTGTCAGCACTACCGTGCTGCACTGTGATAACTGCAGAGGTAATAATTGGCCAAGTTTCTGATAAAGGCAGGAGACACTCCTAGATAGACAGTACCACATACCAACACATAAATGAAAGGTGAATCTGTGAAGAAATTTTTTGACTAAACCAATCCTGCAAAAGAGTAAATATATTACATAAGAAATTTTATTATAAACTAAGAGAAGCCCAATTTTATATAACTTTATTACGGTTATTTAATACAGCATACGGTTTCAAGTTTTATTTTCAGAAAACACTGAAAGCAACACATGAATCTGTCTTCGAAACGAATCAATCTTTAGTCCTGCACGTAAACGGTGTAGCAACTTTCAACTGTACGCTACAGCATACAGTTTTTTTCGATTTCTACCCAAACGCAGTTTTAATTTACTTCTGCAAGCGGTTACTACCGACCACAGTCGCTGTCACATTACGCCGTCACGTGACCGTGTATGACGTCACCAGTGTAACAGGGGAGTCTGCACAATATAAACGTTGGAACTTGGAACAAGATAATATTCCGTCAAAATAGTACTCAGGCTTCTTAGTCCCCCAGGCAAAAACATTGTAGGCCTGTAATTTTGCAAGATGTAAATTATTATGTCAAATTTCTTTTTAGCTTGCTTTCAAGACCAGAATGTTCCAATATCGATATATGTGTGAGGCCAGACCCGACTTGGGGAACGTACAATGCTGCCTAAACCCCCTAGCAAAATCTAAAGAAAATGCCCTCGGAAATAACAAAAAAGGAAAACAAGGAAAAGGCGAAAATACGTTATAAAAGGGGGTAAGAAAATTTGCTACATGGGCCTAAACAAGATAGGCGCCCCAGCCAGTGACCTCACAGCAACATCTATGCCTAGACGTGGTCAGAGCTGACGTCAGCAGCTGCGTCAACCATGACGTCAATAAGTCGCTGGTGATTGGCTAAAGTCATCATCTGTTGATCAAGCGCCGCCAGTAACAGAATATGTTGCTCTAGTAGCTTCTGTTCCCTGACAGTAATAACCAATCATCGAACTTCATTATCAGTATTAGGCCCTGATATCAACATCGTTTATAATAGTAGTGCTAGTAGCAACAGTAATATTAGTAGTAATAAAATTTGTCGTTGACAAATTGGTAAATATGCTTCTGAAAAAGTAACGGAAAAATACACTTAATTTCTGCAGTCGTTTTTACACCCGTAATCTGCACCGAAGTTTAATAACACCTATTTTGGATAATAAGCGATATTCAAATAATTCAAATTGCAAACCGTCATTTATTGCTGCGCTGACGTTTCGCCAGCACAGTTTCGCCAGTTTTTGCGGAACGATTTCTGTTGGCCGAGAGCTGTCGACGAATGTTTTTGTACGGCTTCATAGTTACTGTTGCAACCTATAAGTTTATTCAAAGACATTTGGTTTGATGCTAAGTGATCATGTGCCATCGGTTTTAGGTTACTGGTATCAATGATAAACGGCATCTTGCTCACTGTTCGCTGGCGACTTCACCGTAATAGTCCGCCACGGTCTTAACGTCGCCGCTCGTGTCCGCAACGTCGTCATCTGTTCAACAAATATTCGGCACAAAGTCTACACGCAAGGCTAATAACGATAATTTTTTAAAAAAACAGGGCCTTAAACGTCAACAAAATTTTACTGAAAAGAACAAATTCAATTGTTTCTTGCATAAACAATTGTTACACAAGTTGGTCCTCCCAAACACGAACCAAAGTTCAAGGTGTAATCACAGCGACAATAAAATCAACTGAAATAAACTAAATTAAACTTAAATAAACTGATTTAAGTTCATTTGAGTTTATTTCATTTTATTTCTGTCGTTTTGAGCACGCCTTTACGCGGCATCGTTAAGAATATGTTACTTTGATGAAAGGGAAATTCGTACGAAGCCAGCGATGACACCGTTGGATAGGGATAGGGGATTGCTGAGTTCCTATAGGCGGTCTACTGTAGGCTAACCTTTCCACTATCTGTAACGATTAAACGGCAGTTAAAAATGCAAACACTGACTTGTTTTATCTATCGCACAAACCTGCAGTGTGTTTTGCGTGTGTATGAGACAGCTGACAGTGTTATTTTGGGTCACATGACCGTGTGCCTATTACATAACATCTCATTCTGTCCAATGGCTTTACGAGTGTGATGGACGGACGGACAGACCACGCTACTGTTGCAATAGGCGGCATCATCGCTGCCTAAAACCCAGTCGATAGTTTGTAAATCAAATGTCAAAGGTCAGTAAAACGAGGAGATAAAAATGTTTAGGTTACCTGAGTCAGTAACCACGTCATCAATGAGATCATCTTTGTCATCTTCCGACTTCTTACACAGCTGAATCAATCGATCACTCAATCAACTAATTACTCTGAAAAACAGCGCATATACATGTACATTACTATAAAAAACAACAAAAAATTAAATGCACTATAAAACGTAGTACAAAAAAAACAAACGATTAATATAATGTTCAAACAATAGCAAGAAAAAACAGCAAATTGTCAGAAAATAAAAGATAAAATATAGAATTATAAAGTTTATTAGTAACTAGTTATAATTAATAAATTTTATCACTATCATTAAATCAGTTGTTGTTATTAGTACTATTATTTCATTTGTCATGTGATAATAATACCTGTGCTTTCATTTTGCGTTCAATCTTCAACTTCTGCATCGTGAGCGAAAAATTGTCAACGAGAACAGCGATAAAGATGCTGAAAACAAAGCACAGTTGTCCTAGCAGTGGTGGCAGGTCTAAAAATAGTATGAGCAGCAGTACTGAAGGCAGTAATGGAATAGTTGTTGTAGTTGTAAATATTTAATCAAACAGTGAGCAAGTAATAATTTGCGAGAGGCTTCCCGTATGTGATGACGGACAAGATTTAATGTTACTGACACAGACGTCAGCTGCCAGTCCACAGAATTAGAACACCGTTATGTAGTCCACCTACCTGAGAAAGATGTAGACCAAGATGACAATGTAGAGCATCAGATAAAGGATCGCGAACGGATGTTCTTACAAACAAAAACACAAATAAACGAATTTCGCATTAGCATACAGAGTATGACCTTAAACTAAACGTAGGTTCGGAGTCATTTCAAGGCCAAAAATATATTTAAAAACGCTAAAAAATGTTTATTACTACAACTTTTTATATGATCCAGCGTGTAGACCTACATTCATAACGTAGCTGCATGATATATGGCCAATTTTTGTTCATTTTTTGTGTAAAACATTTTAATATTAAGTATCGCGTACAATAATTAACGCCAAAAAGTGACGTCAATATCCAATAACGTTGTACAGCAAAATGCTGTAAGCTTTGGTGGGAAGTTTAATAATCAGTTTGTGGCAACTTTATTGTTATTGTAAGTTGTCAGTAAAATTCGGTCAATATTTTGTTTGCTCAGAGTTGTTAGAGGACAGCAAAAAACACCGAGACCTTTCAATCTAAAATGCAACGATATCAAGCCTCGTGTAGACCTACACTCTCGGGGTAACGCGCGAAAACATGACACATTCATGCTTTACACAGTTGCTCAGTCGTGATTAGTCTTAATCATTGCATTGAACGGCGGTCATGTTGAATGAACGTTCCATTTACGACTATAATGACGTTTTATTTCAAAGCTCGAGCGTCACCGTAAACAAACTGTCATATAAATACGCTCGTAATGACGGGCCTAACAATTTCTCCTATGAAAATCTGTTCGCTGTGGCGACACAGAAGACTAAGGCAACAACGGTTGCCGAAACGTCAACAAGTAAACAACCAAATGCAGTTTCATAAACTGACTCATAGGCCTACAGCTTATCAGCGTATCAGAGGTGTAGTGGTAGACCTACATTTAAGTATAGGCCGATTTTTTCCAGCTAAAGTTCTGAGGGAGACTCGGCCGCAAACGTATTTTCAGCATTTTTGCACACCCGAAACAGCATTTGGTGACACCAAGTTCTGTATGATGATGATGATGATGATTGTTTTATTTTTAGATGTCCAAAGCGAGGAGCTATACTTTTAATTTCTTTGCAGCCTTGTTTGGTAAACCTTACTGTATCACGCCGTTTCTTTAACACTTCTCCCTGTGCTGATATTATTTGGGGGAAGGGCGTTTCCTCGAATACACCAGTATAATTATACTGACGTTTGAACTCGAGCGCCATGCTGAGAAAGAACCAATCATCGCACGACAGCAGTTCAAACAGCGTCCACATGGTGCGAGGCAACGTGTAGAATCTGTGATCGACGTCACCGAAAAAACTCTCGCCGACCACCGCAAACAGATCTGCGCGTGACCCCACCCTGTGTTAACGATCATACGACTGCAGCTGCTCATTTGCATAATTTGTCATAATATATGCAAAAAAAACAATTGCAGCTATAACTTCTGCAATCCTACATTAAGGCGCAGACTCTTACCCGAAATTTTACTATGATCACAACCAAAACGATTCCCGTAACAGCCTAATCAATCGTTCTATAATTTTTAATCTGCAAATGCGTGTTGCACATTTTATTGTATGGAACAGTATCGTATTGCAAAGCGCTAATCAAACAAAAATGGTAGTTCAACTTAGTCGGTAACTTCGTTTGTCGCATCAACGAAGTTAATCAACGCCAAGCCCGGTTAGTACTTAGATGGGTGACCATCCCGGTATGTAACCAGCCACCCAGGTCAACTCAGCCTGGCCATCCCTCCGTGGGTAAGCGCAATGTACCAGCGAAAGCTGGGACGTAAACAGGCACACCGCGCGATGCACTAGCCCTGTATCCGTGGTCTTGTAGCACTTGTAAAAATGGTGCGTGGCTGAGGGGTAAGAAAATGAAGATCACAGCCACCCAATAGGCCTTAAAGCTCAAGAAAAACTTTACGTTTGTGAATCAAACATAATAAATATAAACAGTGTTGTGCGGATACACATAAAGTATATCATGACGATGAAGTTGGTTCGAAGAGTCTTGAAAGAGTCGATGACGGTACTCATCAGCGACTGCAGTTTAGCCACCAATCTACATGCACCAGGCCGCGCTAGCATTAACAGCATTTTATTACGTACAAACTTACTTACTTACTTACTTATTCATTAACATAAAACGCTAGAGAATGATGGTTATAGTTTATAGAGAGTAAAACAAACAGCACGCAGAAAAAGTGTGACATCCGGCCACAAACGTTTGCCGTGGAGCCGCATTTGTCAGAAATTGTCAGACGCCGGACCAACAGAGTTCGGAAGAAATTTGAAAAATTATGATCTGGTCGTCTATAACAGTACACTGCAACTACTAGCGCTTTAATTCACATAACTTTAACTGAGACCAGTGGTGGCGCCACAACAATGGTCATCATCATCATCATCATCATCTCTTTAATAAAACAGATTGACAAAACGCAATCATGCATAACATAAAAAACATGAAAATCTGATAAATGTCATTTAAGAGAACTTTGTCCAAATGATTACTACTGTAGTGTGACTATTAGGTGGAAATTGCTGACTAATAAATGTCTTTGAACAACATTCTGTTTATGTAATTTCTGCTATCAGTCTTGACAGAT
>Ga0056128_1008248_pt1 | contig 13145 bp, 5 predicted proteins | sample WorMetLIZISLAND2_FD_71113 | JGI IMG/M metagenome (GOLD analysis project Ga0056128, IMG submission 71113) | Marine gutless worms symbiont microbial communities from Max Planck institute for Marine Microbiology, Germany - Olavius geniculatus... ...
TTCATATAAGATTTCACCATTTCTGTCTTTTATTCCATTCATACCTGTACTTCTTTTTGGATTTATCTTTTTAATCTTTTTTATATAACAGTGGATTATGTGTCGTTTCTAGATGTTTTATTTCTTTGCATTTTCCAGCACGATAATTATTTTCAGCTTGTCTACAAAGTCTCTGTACAGTATGCTTAAGTTCTTTATACTTCTTCTGACCTTCTTGGGATTAGTCACCTTTGAGCAATCGTCTCTGTTCCATTTTCTGCAGTATTTCTGGTGTTATCCAGGTTTGTTTTTTTAGATACGTGGGTGTCACAAACTTCTGTTGCAGTTTCTGTTATGCAGGTTTTGATGTCTGTCCATAGTGAATTGATGGTATTCTGGTTATCAATATTCGCCATCTTTTTTTCATATATTTCTTGAAACTGTGATCGAATGGTTGAGTCTCTCAATTTGTCGGTATTCCAACGTGAAATTATTTTTGTTGTTTTCTGATTCTGCTGTAGTTTAATTCTCAGATGGGCCACAACTTGATTATGGTCTGAGCCACAGTCAGCACTTGGTCTAGCTTTGCTGTTTCTGACACCATTACGGTATTTATTGTCAATAAGTTTATAGTCAATTTGATTCTTGGTTGTACCATCAGGAGCTGCCCAAGTGTGTCTGCTGCTTATTTTGGACAGGAACCATGTGTTACTAATCATTAGGTTATGTCTCTGACAGCATTCAATTAGACTTTGTCCATTGTCATTCCTCATGTCCAAACCGAATGGGTCCACAATATTCTTCTCTTTTTTAGCACCAACTTTGCCATTAAAGTCTCCGATAATAATTATTAAGCAATCTTGAAATTTCTTTTCTTGTTTCACGACATCATCAATCTTTAGATAGAAATCGTCTATTTCTGCCTGTGTTGCATCACTAGTGAGGGCATAGACCTGAATAATGATGACATCAACAGGTTTTGCTTTAATCTTAGCATATATGATCCTTTCGTATGTGTTTCGTATGAGTACGTGTTACGAAAAATAATATCCAAATTTACGACTTTATTACTGCAGCTTTCAGTGACTCTGTAACCGTAAATTTTAGTTTCGAAATCTCACCATTCACAGTGTTAACCAAATTAATAAAAACACTCACAAACTACTAGTAGTACAAAAATAGACGGAGCCCTCTGCCGTACACGATTAAGTCAGGGGGAAAGCCCCGCCCCAGTACGATAGTTTCGTCACCTTCCCCTTCCCGCTGTGCCTAACTAGGCCAGGGACAAAGCCACCAAAACTTCCCCAGGTACGGTTTTTGAAAATAAGCTGAGCCCCTTCCCATTTTTATTTAACTCACACAAAGTAATTAACAAAAATATATCAAGAGCAGTTTTGTTTACTTGTATTGTATTGCTACGGCGCAAAACAACAAAAAGTGGGCCTTATTTTGAAATATTTTGTTGGTTCGGTTGATACTATAAATTCGTTTCACACGACTGTACAACAGTGATTACTTACATACTTACTTACCTAAAGTGGCTTAGTGGCGTTACGGTTAGAACATGATACAGTGTACTATGAAAAAGTGAGTTTCATTCCCGGTCTGGTCGCTATCAAGGTTACTACTTGGATGAATGACCGTGTGTAGCTGAGGACAGGTAAACCATCTAGGTACATAACAATCACTAAGCTTAACTCAGCCCGCCATCCCTCAGTGGTAGTACTGGCCTGCCTGACGTTCACCTGTGTCGGGTGGCAGGTGAACATTGTGTGATCCCATATTACAGGTGACGTTTCGTGACAAGGAGATAGGTTTTCCATAACGAGCTATAGGCCTACTGTAATCCAGTTTACTGATCAGCTTTACACGACGGACCGACGGTGCTAACTGTATTGTGTTCCGTCAGATCTGTCGTGCGAAGCTGTCTCGGTGACTGTCAATTGCAACACGACGCAGTCCGACTACAGTCTGTCAATGACCGCTCACGACACCTGTGGTCCGTTCGACAACAAGCAGCTGCGCAAGATGTTATTGGGTATATGCGAACTTGTGTAGCTTCTGCTTGTCAAGACTACACGGTGTCTCAAAAACATCTCCGACTTTTTCGACTGAAACTTGAAAACCAATTATCAGATTTTAATAATTGTTGATGCAAATATTCCTGACACAACTTGCCATCAAATGACCGTTTAGTTTCCCACCTCACCCAATGTATGCTTCTGCACTACCTAGGGAAAGCAGATCAAGCGAAATATGCGTTAAAAGAAACAGAAAACCTGAAAAACATCCCCAGCATTATCGATCGTACCTTGAATAAAAATTAACAGATTTTAATAATATTTGGCAGAAATATTTTAACACAACTGGCTATTAAATAAGTGTTTTAGTTTTTACCTCACCCAACGTCTGCTTTTGCACTACTTGAGGAAAGCAAACCAGGCATAATACGTGTTAAAATGAATGGGAAAACGCCAATGAATTCCATCTGTCCTAATTTGTGGGCCCCAACAGCAGGTATATTAGAAGGTTTGATTGGCTTACAGCACAGTGTGTCCATCAGATAAAGTTTAGGAATGTTTTTTAAGTCAGAAGTGACTGGTAGAGCCTGTATTGGTCTGGAGCAGAACATCATCGATACTGCTGTCAAGTGAATGAAGAAAGCGTCTCCTTGCCCGTGTTCGAATAGTGGGCCAACACTTCAAGCAATTTTACTGTAAGCAGTTGAAAAATAAACAACTGAATGAAATGTCAACCACAGTGTCAGAAATGTGAACAAAATGTGTTTTTACGCGTTATGTTAATTAAGCAATCATGTTGCATTGTATAAAAAGTGATATTTTGTTGGTTGTGCTTTCCCCAGGTAGTGCAAAAACAAACGCTGGGTGAGGTGGGAAACTGAATGGTCATTTGATTGCAAGTTGTGTTGGAAATATTTGTATTAAAAATTATCAAAATCTGATGATTGGTTTTCAAGTTACAGTCAAAAATGTCGGGAATGTTTTTTTGAGACACAGTGTATGTACAGCTTGGTTGACCTCTTGCACTCTGATAGTCTAGACTCTACGTGCTGGTGGTCATGATTTTGTCCTACCTCTGTATGATACTAATCTTTACAAACAATCGCTTTTGTTAGATGCTTTTTATTTTATACAGTTGGCCTCAAAATTATTGTTTTTTAAAAATTATTTTTTTTTCTTGGTCATTTGTGTAGGCTAATGCTTATGTCATTGGTAATGCGCGTTTGTTACCGTGTTATTAGGCCTCTATTTATTTATAGAGCTTTCTAATACCCCGTTTACTCGATCAAGCAAACATCGAGCAATTAGAGCACACGTCGTGCACGTATATTTTGAATGAATTTGCTGGATGTCTGATCGATGATTGCTTGATGTTTGCTTGATCGTGTAAAAAGGGGTATAAGCTATTCTATCTGAGCGGTAAATAAACGCTTTGCTGTATCCCAGGTACCGGCGTCGTGTGGCGCAGTAGCTGTAAGAATGGAGTTCCTCACACGCTTGTCATTGAGCCCGAGGTCGACTGCAGCAGCGAGGACTGGCACGTACAGTATCTGACCTTCAAGCTCATCGGAGCCTTCTATGTACAGGTTTACATCGGCGACCAGAAACTCTACCAGGTGTGGGAGCTATAACTGTGTTTGATTTAATGAATAAAAGTAATTGCTGAGTAATATGTTTAAAGTGGCTTGATGTGTAGGCCTAGCGGTTAGGACGTCGTGCCAGAGATCAAAAAGTCATGGGTTTGACTTCCGGTCGGATTGATATCATAGGATAGGTGACCGGCTGCACATATTTCATGGTTAAATTTTGGTCATTATGTTATTTATTATTTCATAATTTCATCATTTATTAGGTTACTTTTGGTTGTTTAACTGCAGACTTGTAATATAATCATTGTTGAAAACTGACACCCACTGGACTGACTTTACGAAGTTGACTTGCTGTGGCATCTTCCACAATACAAACTGGCGCAGCAGATCATCACGGTATGTTTACGCTCGAAGAATTAATTTCACGTAACTGTTTTATTGCTTTGTTTGTAATTTTAGAACAAAGTTAGCGTTAAATATTTCACATTCAGTCATGCAATGCATCAACCTGGAAATCGCATCAGAATCGTATCGTATCCGAAATATCGATATTCCTACATCACATTTTTCGGCGTCGAAGTCAAATTCTGCTGCATAGCAGGTAATTTCACCATTGTTAAAAACACAAATTCGTATGTTTTGTTAGCGACAAATAGTTCCAAACTGTTCTAGCCGTTTGTCAGTAACATTATGCATTGTGGTTAAACGATGCGTCGCCGAGAGTCGGCGATGGTACAATGAATATATCATCGGCAAATTCCTATACGCTGTCAACAGTAATATTTGACTAAGTCCCTTAAGTTAAAGTGAAGTTTGACTCGATCGTTTTATAAAGATTTGCACAATTGTTTTACGACATTTTGTATTTTGCACGTAACCAGTTCGAGCCCCCCCCCCATGGCAGAGAACGTCGTGCTGCATCGAGTGAACTTTTAGAATTTCTAGTGTCGCAAGACGCTATGAAGAGGCTCCGCCTCGAGACCGGAAAATGTCGCACTGCTGCAGCGTTTGAATTGCCGGGTGGTTGGAAGGTTCAACCCCCTCAACTGTTTTCTCAACCCCTCTAACACTGTCAAATTATGCACTGGAGGGTCAGCTATGTACTATATACATGAAATTTACATCACTATTGCCCCTCCGTATAGGTGTCGCCGCCTATGCTACAACATAGATTATTATGTTGCGTGTCGGTTGGGCTCTGACCGTCGAAAAGTTCAACACCCCCAGCTAGTTTTTCACAACTCAAACACTGCACTGCTGTAATGCCCGCGTTCGGCCGAACAAGCTGAATATGCCTGAATCTGTTAAGATCCTTGTGGTGCATAGATGCAGAGCCGACTGGAGGTGACTGTGGGAGAATATGTTTGCCGATAACGTCGCAAGAACTCGTATCGGACGACGGAGCCGTGTGCGAATTCACGGGCTCAGCAGAAACTTCACCATCAGATTCAGTGACACGTGCTCCGCCGTGCAGGTGGGTATGTAACGGCAGCTGCTTAGCTGCAGTCGGCGTCTCAATGCCACCTGGAGTCAGCGAAGTCGGCACTGTCTACATTGGCAACCGAAGAACAGACATCGATCCAATCGCCGCGTATGAAAAATTTCTTCTTGCCATTCGTTTGTTTAATTTATTGTAAGACATTTTCGATATATGTTGCTTAAGTTAATTGAACTACCGGATATACAGTTTACTACGTGTTTTCTTTTGGTCCATGCAAGCGCAAGAAATGCAAAGATGTGCAGAGAAAATTCAAATGGACGCCCTTGTTTCTGCTGTACTTTGTGAAAATTCAGTGGCCACATGTACGCAGAATAGGCATCTGTGGATATAGACATATCCATGGATATCCACGGAAAATCCGTAGATATGGATATAGATGTGAAATTTTATATTTACGGCAAGTCAGGATAAAAAGAACTTAGCGACAATGCTGAAAACAACGCCGACGTCGCTTTCGCAGGCAATTAGTTACAAAATGGCAAATAAGTCAATTATGCGGATGAGTGTATTGCGTGTGTATATTTTTCCAGTGGATGCCAGTGCTGTTCGGCCGTGGGTGGAGAATGGATTGAGCATCCTGTGACTTGCTTTGTTGATGTTGGCGATACCAGCGTGTTCGAAGAACGAACGCTTTTCACGTACAACATCAGTGCCTGCGAATGTCGTCCTTGTCATCATCCGTATTAAACACGCGACATACTAAACTATGTTGTAGCATATGAGGCGGCGACACCTATACGGCAGGGGCAATAGTTGCAGTTACAGAGACGTGGCAGCAGTCAGTAAGAAAATGATGCCCCGAAATTGAACTGAACAGCAAATGAATAGGTCATGCAGCATCAGCGTCATCTATCATGGGTCTGTCGTGTGTTAGATCTGTGAACCAAACTGATCATTGGTTCGCGACACTGCAAGCTATAAGCGACCCTTATTGTCCAGATACTGCGTTTGTGGCTCTGTCCGCCTGTCTGTCAGTCCGCAGCACACCTTGTGCCGCATAGACAACGTTTGCGCTTGACTCCGTTCGGCTGTGGGTGGAGAATGGATGTGTATATATGTTATATATGTTGTATGGTATATATGTTTATATAACATATACTAAGCGGATGTCTGAAAGAATTGCATAAATTGCCTTAGCGGCTGGGTTCCCAGACCTTGCCGTCGATAGGAGAGTTTGAATGACAACCCTTTTTCAAACTCCACCCCTCTATTGCCCTCTAAGATAGGTATCGCCGCCACTGCATAGAAGGCTGAGTTGTCCTGGGTAGCTGGTTGCGTACATATAGATATGCTTTACCTGCTTGCAGGCAGTCACCCATCCCGGTACTAACCGGGTCTGTCGCACGGCAACTTCGTTACCACTACACCCATGCAGCAGACACATAGATTTACCAGATTTCTCATTATATTATTACGTAATTTATCATCGTGATTATGCACATTTTTACCTTTGCTTCTGCATATTACGGGTCTGGTTTGACTTTGTTCCAAGGCTGCATAAGCAGTCTGATGAGCCTGTTCACTGTTAATCGCCGTAAACTTTAATTTGTACAAATTGTTTTGTTTTACTAATAGAACGAATAACTGATTAATTTGAATGATTGACAGATATTTAAAAATTAAGATCAGATTTTTAGGAAATATTAGGGTAGCAGCTAATGCAGAACATATTAGAAACAGTGGTTTCAAGCAAAATACCGCAAAGTTGAAAGTTTTAGACTTTTAGTTCCTTCTGACATGTGCATTTTAGTAAAATACACGAGCTGAAACAAGCAGAATTATTCAAATAGTTGCATTTGACGGCTCGTAAAAAATACAAATACTAGTAACTGAAAGAACGTTAGACTTTAGTAATAACCCATTTATTCAATAGGATGATGCTGGTAAAATCGGACTGCTAAAACCGTTGCTTAACCTCCTGTGCCAACACCAGTAATGTAACAGGCGCAAGTGCCACCAGTGTTGAAGAAATGGTCAGTGAAGGCATTCTGTCCATTGCAGTTTCCAGTTTTAAATTTTAGTTCATCTGACTGAAAGATAAACTAGAACTGTGACTAGAGAAATAGATGTATGTTTATAGGCTTATGCAATCACAAGAAATGACATAAAGATAGGCCTAAATCGCGACAGAGTTATAAGCACATTAGACACAGACAGTCTAACATATGGTTATTCAGTTAGTGTATTAAGAGTTCGAGGATACACACTGTATATACCTTGTTTTTTTTATCAAAGTTTGCATCAAAAGTAAGAGCTGACATTGCAACACAAAAGTGATCAGACTATGCAATAGGCCTACTTCTGTGGTCATAACTTATTTGCGATTGTTAGCAGTAACCGTCGCAAAATTTTACGCAATAAATGACTCGTAAGTAGCTTATTATCAGTTTCGTTCATGATAGGCCTATAAGCTCTGATGTATCTCAACTTTGCGTGCAATGTACTTGAGCGTCAAGTGATCCAGGATGTCGAAACGTTGATGTCTTTTCTGAGCAATTTCGATGTAGTTGAGTGTCTGAGCCAGTGATGTCGCTGAATGACGTAGCTTCAACTGACACTGAGTCATCAGATACAGAGACAGAGTCAGCTCAGTGACGTAGAGATAGCGGACGTCTTCTCTACACTCAGGACTGACTATCAGTGTCAGTGCAATCAGTGAGACAATGCTATCATCCATCAACTGAATAAACTCCGGCAGTGCGGAAATACAGGGCATGTTAACAGCATACAACAGTGTGTATACGTTTTCTGTAGATAACTGTAAACACTGCTGATGGTCGTCATGTTTGTACGCGTACAACGCCTCAAAGTCTGTTGCGACAATCGTGGCTACAGAACCAAAGTCTCGCGCCACGAGCTGACGATATGTTGTCAGATGTTCTACCGCAGATTTCTGCAAAGCCTCTACGGTGTTCATTTCCGTTTTACACGGCGACAGAACACTGCTGCACTGACTGGAGCTATGTCCGATTACTGTCGCTAGAATATCCATGAGCTCTTGACACAAACCATTCGTTGATATTCTACGAGCGATGTGTAGCAGTGCAACGGCCGAAAAATAAACGGATAAGCGTTTGTCGACCTTTGTCAACTCCTTCATCCAACGAACGCATGATCGGACCGTGAGAAAATCATTTGACACTGATCTTGGAACGCAGATTTCAGCAAAATTCACAGCTCCCCACGTGTCGAACAGTAGCGTGTTCAATCTCCAACAAACAATCTCTGACACGGCGTTCTGTAACTTCACGCTGGTACTAACGTCATCAAATAGTTGTAAAATGTGTGGCGGACAATTATGAGTGCATTTCTTCACGTAGTTTTTCATCATCCACTGTGATAAACACTCTTCGTCTATTGACCTAAGTTTACTTGCCGCTCTCTCCATGTTCAACCGGCTGTCTAGTAAGTTACATGGGCGGTTGATGAAATAATGCTGGCAACCATTGTTAGTACTGTCATTCAACCGATCAGACAGAGTGTGCAAGAGCTCAACACAAATTCTGACAAGGTTTACATTCTTACTCCACCAACTAATTGCTTTTGTTTCACAAGACCATAACATTAAAGTTTTAATGTGGTAGTTGCTTAATATGGCCGGTTCAGAATTGTCAGCACTCTCAGTCAATCGCTCAGTTTTCAAGTAAACACGTAACATATGATAGATAATCTGTTGTACTGGCATCCAGCTGTTTATCAGTACAATTTCTGCTCGTGAAAATGACAGTCTCCAATGAAGCGTGCTATTGTGGCATTCGTGTTGCCTACAATGAGGATGTGCCACGTGAACCACATCACATCCGTTGCTGACAACGCGATCAACAGTTGCTGAGTCTGGCCAGTCGTAGTTTCTGTGTCGTGTTCGCCAATCAGCGGCTTGTGGGGGCCACGATAGACAATGTACGCAGAGGACTATGTCACTGGACAAAATAGGATATCTGCGGTAGATACAAAGAGCTGGTCCGTGATCAGTAGCATTTCTGCCTATATTTTTCCAGGTTTTCTGTAAGTGATATCTGTGTGTCTCCTCGTACTCAATGTACTCGTATTTGCCATCGTCGACGCTCTGTGTCAGCAAATAATGCAACTGTAAATACACGAAAGCAGGAAATTCACTGTCGACAATGTCGTGTGCATAAACATAGTCGTTAAACTCGGCTGGCAAGTGTGTTGGCGGTGGATAGCCTTGTGGTATCGCCAGGTGAGTGGTAGGGTAAAACATGACGTCGACATCACCGACATGCGGTAACAGCGGTTCAATGTAAAATTCACGAATACTTCCTGCTACTAGCGGAATGAATTCAGCTTCTTCAGTGTCCGGCAAACGTTGAGCTGCCACTGCGGCACAATGAAACACAGCCTGTACGTCGCGTAGACTCGGCCGCGGAGGTAATCGACAAGAGTAGCAAAGAAACGCTGAAACGACTTCACTAATATCACATTTGTCCGCCATTGTTATAATGCGCCGTAATTTACCTAGACTGGTGACGTAAACTGGGTTGATAATTATTACTGTATGACTATGGGTAAATTCCACGTCACCGTATACGGCCCACGACACGCTGCTGATTTTGCTTGTAATTTAATAGCTAACTTACACCCTCGGGCAGTGGCACAGTGGCAGTGGCACACCGTGTTTAGTGCAGCCTAATGTTCACGCATGCATGCAGCAATTGGTGGGCTGGGCAAAGACCTGCACCTTAGACGAGAAATAAGGACGAAGCCAATTTGGGTATAATGAGTAAAGCATTCAGGACCAATGCGCTTGTTTTGCAATATAAATTTAATGCAATGAAGCCTAAAATATTATGTACTGTAGGCCTGGTTTAGTTTGAAATAAGCTTAACATCCAAAACACAAGAAATGTATGCTAATGCTCATGATACGAGCGACAGTCACAAAAACTTAAGTCCATGCTGAATAATTCAGCTGGCTGAATGAGGCTTGATGTGTGCTTGATGAGTGTTTGTCGAGCTGGCTGGCTCGTCGAGCCAGCTTCATCGTGCAAAGAACGTACAGCGCAGAGTTGCTGGACGCGTGGATGTTGATACAGTAGACCAGCGATAGAACAATTTAACGCAGCCCGTTATAAATTTCGCAGTATAGCAATATACTACTTCACGAGTAAAAACTTACCAGTGATTATATTTGTGCAAGCGGATTAGTGTGCAATCTACATTAGCAGTGTCAGGTGGCCGCCGTGTGTATAAAATTTCACAATAATTTTAGTGTTGTAACATAAAATCAACACAATCAGTCCGCTCTGCAGTGATTAAAGCCGAAATTATATTACGTCAACTTTCACCCAAACTTCCCCAGGGAAAACATTTTGTTGAAAGTCAGCGTAATAAAATTTAGGCTATATGGCGCAATAAACAGTGCTAAATGGAAAATACAGAAAACACACTGTTCAATAAGTTTCGCATCAAATAAAACAAAAATCATTTCACATACATTCATTGTACAGTGTATAGGCTTATACACGACACAAAAGTCCCGTACTACTAAGCCTACTATAACTAGACAAACATGTTGGCCCAGTGAAGACATATCATGCGACCGTCTGTCTCGAAATGTGTTTGAGAAAGTTGCACAAGCTTACACGTAAGTACGTTATTGATAAGCATCATTATCAGCAGCAACCATAGGTATAGCAACAGCTAACACCAGCAGCAAGAGTATAGCAGTGGTCTAAGATGAAGAAGATTGACGACAGCGAGAGGAAAGGTCGCGCACCTCGAAACGAAACCTCGAAACGAAACCGTTTGCCCGTGAGCAGGTAGACGTAAAAGTTGTAAGCGACAACAAAGCTCACAAGACTGTCGGTGACAAAATGAGTTTTGTTTACGGCGGCAAAGAAATCAAACAACTCAAAATGAAAACCGTAGGAGCTTGGGACAGGGCACCAGAACACAACCATTAGAACGTTGAAAGTACCGTAAACGAGAGCATAAATGGTCGAAGTGGCAACAAGCATGACGGTAGGCACGGCTGAGTTGTTGGAAGTTGAAGTCTGCTGGTGATGTGGCTGAACTCCGAGATTATCGGATGCTCGACGTAGGCCCCACTTGCACAGCGACCACCACCACGTTGATAACCAGAACAGCCGCGGGGCGGGATCATGTTGAACGCAACGCTGTTGATGACGGAAATGACCCTAAAGCTAGCTGGATAATAACAGAACCAGCCAATATCTGTGGTTGTGGCAATAAGAGCGACCATTAGGCTATCAGAATTAAGGTGACTTTCTTTGCTCTGCTTGTTGTACACCAGAACTTTGCCCGCACATACACGGAAGATGTAAACATGACTTTTTTAAAGACCAATACCAATATCAAATCTTTTTTATGCAGCACAGAGTCTGTGAAGCGTCGCGCTGCTGATAACATACCATTTGTGTAAGACTGGCAACCTTATATTTTGGTTTTTTGACAACAATTATTATAGGTCTATCTAACGGGAGACTGGCGGCCGCGCAAAACTCACGGAGAGACGACAGCTGCCCGTGCGTCAGTCAATCAGTCAGTCAAGATGTTATCATGCGCAGTGTAATCTGATATGCGCGACATTCAGTAAATTGCTCGCCCTCTTTTCAATGACGCCCAGTCGTCGCCCTGCCGCTCAAATGACTGAAAATGCAGAACCTGTCAAATGCAGGATCATGAAAATGACGGACCAAAGCGCAGGGGCTGGAAAAAGCACAGCCATATCGTTTTTACGCGCGATAGCATAACGCATTGCGCGTCCTAGCCATCGTCTAGGCGTCCGTGCGTCTGTCTGTCCGTTAGTCTGTCACACTCGTGATCTGTATCAAAACGGTGAAGCTCAGATCACGAAATCTTCACTGTGGGCTGCTCCAAGGACTCTAGTTTTTAGTGACAAAATTTCGTGACATTGGATGAGGGCCCTGAGGGGGTTCCCCTCGAACTACGGCTACGTCATACCTCCCTTAAAAAGACGTTATTTTGCCACTATTGGCTCTTATAGTGTGAAAAAGATTCCAGATAAGTCCAGACTTGCTGCATATCATAACAAGCACTGGTGGCGGGCTTTTTAGATTTATCCACATCGATGACCTTGAACCCTTAAAAGAGAGGTTTTGTTGGATTTTTCGAAGTTTTTGGCTGCAGCGCACATTTCAAGAGTGAATTGCGACGAAATGGCTGGAGATATACCAAGACAACCAACGTAGGCTATGTAATTTTCAGCATTAAACGTAGATTATAGCTGTCCAAACCCCTTAGGTTAAAGGAGGCCTGCGCAAGCGAGCGTAAAATAGGGGTACCTCTCTAAAAAGTGGTTATTTTACCTCTATTGGTTCGTCTAGAATGGAAACAGTTGCAGATAGGCACAGACGTTCTGCTTATGATAACAAGCACTATAGTGACGAACTTCTTAAGAGTGTCAACATCGATGACCTTGAATGACCTTGAACCCTCAAAATAGATGTTTGTAGTAATTTTTGGCGATTTCGGGTTGCGACACACATTTTAACAGCGAATTTCGTATAAAATTATTATTATTTTATTGCATGCTGTACCCTGATTGCTAAAGTGGCAGAACCGCTGCTATCGCGCGTCATGTGAGGTTTGCTCAAATTACTTGTTTAGGTAGATAAGTAAATTTCAGCTCATCTTGTATATAGTTAAATTAAACTAAAAATTATATTTAAAGTTTGATTTTTTTACACTATGTTTTCTGGGTTTTTAAAATCAAAATACAGATGACTTGTTGCTGGAACACAGTTATTTATCTCACTGTTCACTGCTATCACTAATACATTTCCACAAAATAGTTGAATTAGGGCCTATTGTTAATTTGTGTCGTGGTTTCTGCATCTGTTTCTGTATTTTAACGTTTCAAGCATTATATAATCACAGCCAATTTTAGCGCAAGTTTTTTTTGTATTCTGTGTTTTTTGCGACTGAACATGTTCCTTATTTTGTGCAGCACAAAACCATACAATAGCAAATTATTGTCGACTGAGCTCGACTTGACGTCTGCTCTGCATAACTGTAGGCCCTTTTTACTGGCCGGTATTGCAACAGTTGAAGT
>Ga0056128_1008249_pt1 | contig 13145 bp, 10 predicted proteins | sample WorMetLIZISLAND2_FD_71113 | JGI IMG/M metagenome (GOLD analysis project Ga0056128, IMG submission 71113) | Marine gutless worms symbiont microbial communities from Max Planck institute for Marine Microbiology, Germany - Olavius geniculatus... ...
CTTAGAATAAATACCAAGATAATCGGAAACATGAACTGAAGTTAGAATTCGGTGTTATCTTTCTTCTAAGAACCAACATTTCCGATTGTCTACCAGATAAGAAGAAAGATAATCGGAAACGGCAGCTTAAGTTAATCTGAGCATTACCGATTAACACCAGACAGCTCCAATGCAAAAGAATAGGCGTATTTTCTTAATCCCTAGCGATTAGAAACTTTCTAATCGGTTTTCGGTTTACTTTTTAATCTATGGATAAGAAGTAAGTTAATCGGATTCGGTTCTTAGTGGATGTCAAATTAAGCGGATGTCGATTAGAAAAAAGATAATCCTACTTCTCGACGAAACGTGAACTCACGTAATGTTGTGTAAGACAGACAAATTAAACAGTTTAATTGTTTAAGCTCTTAATGATGTGACATGTCGATTCCTTGTGCTTTATTTACAAGTTGCTCAGCCTCTGTGACGGCTGGAGAGGTTGTAAGACGTAAGTATGTGTACCAGAATTCGTCATGAAATCATCACATCATCAATGAATATCTGAAAGCAGTCCACAGTCTGTTATTTCCATTCAACATATTTACACGCGAATTGCAACAACAGCTAAACTGTTGCTGTTATTAATTACTTAAATTGTTTCTTTTGGTGCTTCATGTCTCGTTTGTAATTTTAGTATTAGTAGCAAGCGTGATTATATTGAGGCACTGTTTGCATACGAAGTGATTAGGATCACCGATCGGTGAAAATAAGTCAGAAGGTTAGTTTCATCGATCGGTGGTTCTAACCTTCTAGGCTAAAATCACTGATTGGTGATACTAGCATAGAGCAGAAAATCAAAAGCGGTAGATCGCCATTTATCCAATTACATTTATCTCGTTGTTAGTGTAAGAATGCAGCCACATTTCACAGTTCTTCTCTGCATTGCTATTTGCTAAGAATGTGGTTGGAACTGAAATGTGGAGGAGTATCCAACAGTATATAGACTCCGTTTTATAGGTATGCTGTGCAATGCATAAACCTGCCATCCGCTCAACCCGTGTTTTTTGGTCTAGCAAAAAAGCTATAGCTCCTACATTCACCAAATTTTCAGGGATTGTAGGTAGCGGTCTGTGAAATTTTGAGGAAATCTGACAAACAGGGGTTGTGAAGGAAAGGGGAAAAGGAACATATTTAACCCTTCATATCTCCCTCATTAGGGGAGATAGGGACAGGAAAATTTTTCTCACGGATGGGGAACTACGGGGCCTGTAAAAAAGTAAAATTTCGGACCCCAAAAGTTTACATGGGGTGGGGAAGAAAAGTTTTAAAAATTTCCCCTTATTCTATGGGTCAAATGCACCGTGCAGCAAATCTCAGAAACTGTAGGTGATACCAAGCCACTTTTTGCGCCAGGTTGTTGGCTATAGGTCAGTAATGTCAATGTGGGGGTAAAAAATTTTAAAAATTGAGTTCATTTCCAACACATCGCCCTCTAAATGTAACCCAATTTTTTGATGATCTTACAAAATTTTTCAAAAATCGTAATTAATTTAAAAGATGGCCCAGAAAGTTCTAGGTGTGTATGTGGGCCAAAGTTTATCATCGCTGTCATATTCAACCAAAATGCTGACCTTGACCCCCTTCCCTAAAAATTTTTGGGGGTCAGAATTTTTCATTATTTTTTCACTTTTGGATTCACAAGATTTAAACCACTCGTTCTTAAAATAAAAACATTTTTGACGAGTCAAAATTTAACAAAAGAGTTATTAGCGGTTTGCAGTAAGGTACAGGAGTGTGGGGTGGTCAAAACATATCTGAGTATTTTAAGCCCCCAAATTGACCCACCCGATTTTTTGCCAATTTTAACCAAATTTTCCAAAAATTGTCAGCAATTCAAGGGATAGCCCAGAAAGTTCTATGTGTGTACGTGGACCAATGTTCACCACATTCAATCAAGATACCTACCCTACCACCCCCACACCGTTAAATTTTGGGGGGTCAAAATTTTTGTCATGTTTTTACTTTTTGCTCAACAATATTCAAACCCTCTTGAGATCTAGTGAAAGATCAACGAAACGATATTTTAACATATGACAGAGCATTTATAGCCTTTTCCAACGACTTATGGATTTACGGGGTAATTAAAATACATTGGGGGTTCTGAGCCCCTAAAGTGACCCACACTAGGTGATATTTTTGATTTCGACAATTTGGCGCCATCTGCTGAACTCAGTTGTAAACTTAATAACGTCGCTGCTACATCACATCGAAACTTAGCACCGATGTCTTGTACCTGCTTTCTGTTTGAGATCGACGTTACCTTCCTCCCCTCGACTCCGAACATGCTGAGTGTTATCAATTACAAGCATTAAATAAAATTTATATTAAAACACTATAATTCTAAATCCGTGTAAGAAAAAAACAGCTACATGGCTTGAGATGTTCTCTGATATAATACTGAATAAACTTGATTTAAATACCTGCCTAGTTTGCGTCTTAGCATCTTACTAGGAGGCCTGAAATTAGCAGTGTTATAAAAAGTTGGATTAGGCCTATAGGCCTCAGGCCTTTAAAGCCTATATAAATGCCAATTTTCTCTCAGTCAAGTTTTACTGTACTTATAGGTACGTTATGGTTTTATGATTTTTGCCATAGTACACACTATAATCTGCCTGCAGTCGTAACATAACATATTTTTATAATGCTGTATTATATGCAAGCAGTTGAGCTCTGTGATAGATGTATATTTGCATGATGTTCGGTAGATTGAGTGCATTTGATATGTACTGTAGGAATATTGGCTGTTGACCAGCTGCCAACATGTGGTCGTGTTCTCGAAGGTGTCTGTTCTTACCCGTGGCACATTGACAACAAGTATTACACTGCTGATGTCTTACTCTGCACTACTGATAATAGGACGATTGGTGACAAAGCATTCGCAGAAGCTGTCCAAGCTTTCATTGTTATGTTTGACAGTAAACAGGTTTGCTGTTATACTATTATTGTGCATATTGTATGACAGTAGCTTATGTTTTTGCATTAGGTTGTCATACAGTGTTGCGGATTTTTGTTTTTTTTGCGATATAGAATGTTTTTATTTGACATTAATCATCTTATTACGTAGGATATATCACTGTGCAGCTTGGCCTGGAGTGATAGCTTGTGTTGGCTTACTGCTAGGGACCACAGTTTTCTGCAAAACATGCAACCTGCTGCTGTTGTGCATCTAAGCCATCACAATTCTGTCTGTTCGTTTGTCTGTTTGTCACACAGGTGGATCAGTCTAAAACGGTGCAAACTAGGATCATCAAATCTTTACCGTTGGCTGCCTGGAAGACTCTAGTTTCAGGAACCGTAAAGCTTTTCCATAAATTCAAGGGGGTCATCCCGAACGAAGGCGCTAAATAAGATGGTGGTAGAGAAAATTTGTGATATCCAGCCGATACGGCATTGGCTGAGCGAGACATGTCTCACCTTCTGCTGAGTACGAGTTAAACACTATAGACACTAGCCGCGGGTCATCTGGCGCCCTCTGGCGACTGACTTAGACTTCGTTTTACTGGGCTTTTAAACATGCACCGCTGCTGTTGAGAATTTCTGTTTGCATTAGCAGGGCTTTTCTTGTTTGCTTAGTCACAGAACTTGCACATTTTAGTGCAATATTTACATCTGCAGGATGTTTTGTGGAATTCTGTACTGGCCATTGATAATTAGCTAATGCCATCAGTGTGGTACAGATGCAAGCGTTGTTAATTTTAAGAAGTGCTGCTGTGTTTCAGAAGTCAAACTTGGATGATGTGTCAATGTGGTTGCCGTATCTGAAGGAGTTGAAGCCACTGGTACAGATTCTTGTCTGTGAAGAATGCTCAGATGATGATGGTCAGTCATTCAGTGATTTGTGATTTTGTAGACTACGTTGGATCATAGCAATAGCATTGGAACTCATCTTTTTAAGGCACTTTGAGCTAGACAGAATTCAGCCTGATTGAGCCGGCATACGAGGGTTGATCAATAAGTAATGAGAATCAATGTGTTAGACTTAAATGTTTTTCACAATCTATATGCCTGTAAAAAATACATTTTCTTCAAACACATATGGGTTTGCAGATGTGTCGTCATTGTAATTTATGACGTCACAGTGAGTTAAACAGTAATGATTTGGAGTGTTAACGCGAACAGTGTAGAATTAGGCTCGTTGTTGCACGACAATTCTCCAGTCTGCAGCCGAATTTAGTAATGTGGTGCCCTGAAGCATCTGATTTTCTGAAAGCCCTAACAAATACGTTTACGAATTTTTCATTTGTACCTTCGAATGTACGATAGCCTTAATCTGCATTTGTTGTAAATAAGAGCACTAGAGCTAATTGTGACGTCGCGTCAAAATTTAACGTTACTAGTTAAATTTTATCGAAAAGTTAACAGTTTATAACACCTGTTGTGTTGACGAAGAGATTAGCAACATTCTTGACTTGTTGCCCGAAAGCCCTCAATATGCGGGCCCAAGAGCGAGCCCCGCGTGCCCTGCCATAAATCCAGTACTACAGTACAGACCACAAGTCAATGATTGCCCAACAAAATGTTGGCGACTCTGCCTTCATACAATAAGATCATCCTGCACACAATTACGACCAAACCCCCAGTAACTATCGTCGATCTCAATGTCTGAAATTTTATCTCTGTGACGTCCGCTAGGTACGATTCAGTGTTGTTTGCACTGATGCGGCGAATCGTTTTTATATGACGGTCTATGACGTCTAAAATTACCATGATGTCACATCGGCAACAAACATATGTACGTGTGTTTGTGGAAAATGTACTTTTTACTGATATATAGACTGTGAAAAAAATTAGGTCTAATACCTTGATTCCCATTACCTGTTGATCAGTCCTCGTATACTGGTAACCCAGACTGGCCAAGTTGCCAGCTTATTTACAACCAGTGCATTTAACTGACTAATTGCTTAGTGCACCAACAACACTTATAACTGGGAATGCAGTTATGTTGAAATCTCTTTTTTTTCATAACAGTGCCTGCTCTACCATTGCCTTTGCTCACTGAGCTTACATGTGGAGGGATGGCTAGGCTGAGTTCTTTTGGGTACAGCTGCAAATGATCACTGTTCCGAGTTGTATCTCAGCTTGGTGTAGAGCAACTATGCTGACAAGTGTATATACCAGTGATGCAAACTACTCAATGTTCCAAGTGAAATTAATATAAGCAAAGCCAGCCATTTGTGTGCAGAAGGCATATTGGTAACAAGGTATTGTAGGTTGATCAATGATCATGATCAAAGTTCTGATTTGTAGTCTAGTCTTTGTGGCAAGTGTAATTGTGCACATAAGTTGCATTTTTGTGTCATTCGCACTTGTCAGTTTAGTAGAAGCTGCAGCTGTGGCTTTGCCGAAATACAGTAGTGATAGTAGCAGTGGCATTGTAGCCAAGGGCAGCATGAGGGCATTTACCACCTCCCCCAAATTTTGGGCTGTTGGAAAATTGTCAGAAAATTTTCTCATCGGAGAATTTCTGTTTGAAAAAGCCAAATTTTTTTTTAAAATGCAACATTTTCATTCAAAAATGCCAAATTTTTATCCATAAGTGCAAAATTTGAAGCTGAAGAAGCCATTATGGGAAAAATTAGGAGCAAAATTGAAATTTTGTGTACCCATTATCTCCTCTGTCAGAAATTTGCAACTGTCTGTCAGAATTACATTGGAGATTTTTAATGTCTGTTGGAAAACTTTGACTTGTTGTTCTGCCTACTTTAACCAGCGATTCCGCTGGATAGTAAGTAAGTAGTATTCAGAACAGATGTGTGTGCATGGTTTGCAATATCAATGTGGTAGCAGAAGTGTCACGTGATGCAGCGGTGCAATGGTGTCTGCAGAATGAGTTTGAGCTTGTCGAACTCAACTCAGACTCCGAAGATGTCAGCGATGATGAAGGTTTGTTGACTAATTGCTGACAACGTTAGCACCAGTCAAACTCTGAGTTTATTCAACTCTCTTATTTGAATAGACGTAGCATGAAAACTGTTGTATAAACGAACGGGAAACTTGCCAAATCTGATGTGCAAAAGTGTGCCACTCAACTCGAGTCTACTTAGAACTTTTGTAGCCAGTTTGGCCACTCATATCTTTATTCCACTTTGAAATGGCCGATAAGTTGGGTTTATGGTTGCTGTTGTGCAGTAATTTGTGGATAAAGAGACACAGTACACAACAACCATCCCACTTGAAGGTTACTCACTTAAGTAACTAAACACAAATTGAGACCGAGTTAGTATTATGCAGTGAGAATTACTGAGGTAGAACATAATTTCTTTCCATTACTTTCTACTAAGCATTTATTGGGTAGATCGCATCTCCATTGTGTCCATCATCTACATTGTGATGCTGGTGTGGAAAAACTTGAACATTTAGTTCCATTTTGCTCAAAATGGGCAGCATTAATTTGGCAACTCGACTTAATCATGGATGCGCTTCAGGATGGTGAGAATCTGGCGGAATTCCTCATAATTTTGAGGCATTTACCCTGCTGCATGATGGGCTACTGACAGCAACAGCAAGGTTGGTTAAGCATACAGGCTGAGTGCTGTCTGTGCTCTGTAGCACGTGTATTCTGCCTGTGTTGATTGCAGATGATTTCAAAGAGACGCTGGGAATTGCACGCATTATCGAAGCACTGTCTTGTCACTCGTGGCCAAACCTGATAATGAAAGGTTGCAATGTCACTCTGCGATTGATTTATTTGCCAGTAGCAGCTGCAGCATCTTTTTTTCTGTTATTAATCACTGTCTATTTTTGTTTGTGCAGAATAGCTGCAGAAGAGTCTTTCTGTTAAGTAGAATCAAAGTCGTATTTTGTTGTAATAAAAGTGAGATTTTGTGTGTATGTGGGTTATGTGTGCTGTGCAGTTTGAAAGTGTATAGCTTTTCATGGGAAACCCATATCTCAAAAGTTACAGAGCGTCACCTGCCATGTGTGATCACACAGTGTTACCTGTCATCTAACACAGGTGAATGCTCCCCACCTTAACCCTAGCCAGACAGCAGGCTAGTACTAAATTTATTTACCCCAGAGGGATGAGAGGTTGAGTTGACCTTGGTATTGGTTATGATGTTGGTTTACCTGCCTGTAGAGAGTCATACACCCATCCAAATCACCCAGCCACTTAGGTCCTGTTTTTCCATGCGCATTTGATGGCTGATCAAATTGATCTCCAATAAACTTTGGGACTTGATCGGAGATCATCTCAATGACCATTTTTCTATCGCGAATTACCGACTAATTGTCCAGCAAATCTCCCATCAAGTTGATGGCCGAATATTGGCTGATCGAGTCAGATAATTGACGATTAAATGGGGCGATCTGCAGTTTGTTGCTTATTCGCACCAAAAACGTTGCTTCACTCTGCCGCTCAAAATGGCAATTCACGCATAAATGAAGCTCCATGCATGGCGATCAGTCACTGCTGATCAATTTGTACTGTGTACAGTGTTTTGTAAAGAAATAAAATAGATAGATGCTCTGGTATTGATTTACGATAGAATGTATTTTTGACAGCAGACGATATGGACGATATCGTTGATATAGTTGCTATGGCAATGTGTACTGGGGCGGCCGCTCCCAGCGCATGCTGGGTCATTTAGCACAACACTGCAAATTGAGGTCACTGTCAGCCAATCAGATTGGCATAAAGTAGGCTCAGTTGATGATGAATCAACAAATCATGGATCACGTAATTGCAGATTAAAAATGCATGGAAAAATGAAACACAGTTGATCAATGATCAATTTAAAACATCAAGTTGTTTGGAGATCAGTAAATTGGAGATCAAATTTGATTTGACTGGCGGTGGAAAAACTGGACCTTTGTAATGTTTTGACTGAGAGTCAAACCAATGACCCAGCATTACACTGCCAAGCCATTTAGTTGCGTGCAGTATTCTGTGCACGACACACGTGTCGATGTGATGTGCTTATGACAGAGAATCCGGTGGTACGGAGTTCCTTCTTCGAGCAGATGATGCATGATGCTGCTAGCGCATTGCACAACAGCGACGTCACACAGACAGATGACGGGAATACAGCCTTGGACAGTGTGGACGTCAGACAGACACACAGGAGTACAACAGGACATGCTGTACCGTTGTCGACAGACAGGGCCCCTGCAGTGTGTGAACAACATTCCAACGTGTCAAACGACGCTAGTGCAACTTCATCCACTGAACATCATCGGCCAGTGGACAGCACTACGTCAGCCCAACAGATCATTGGTCTGCTTGTTCATTATGCTGATTTGCTGCTTGTATGCCCGGTTTATGAAACTTGGAGCAGGAGCTTTGGTTTCCCCAAATCTAGAATCAAAATCATGCTTAAGTTCCTCCCTTTCTCTGCCCCATTTTTCCTTTTTCTCACCACTTTTCTTTTCTATCTTTTATCCCCTTTTCCTTTACTACTTTTCCTTTTCTCTGTCCCCTTTCTCTCCTGTTTTTGTTCTATCTGCTTTTCCCCCTACCTTTTTCCTTTTTTCTTCCCAGGTTCCCAACCAACTTAGTGCAGCTAAATAAGGTAATGAGTCTTGGGGAGTGTTGATGCTCTGGAAAGGGCAAAAATACTAAGTGTTTGTGTATAGTCCAGTAAATGTAACAGTCTACAGGCATCCATGGCCTGAGAGTGCAGTGGCATGTGATGTTGAGTGATGTTGTGCCGACATGTGTTGACTGTAGATCGGCTCGTAGAAGATGCACATAGTTCAAGTTCGTCATCACAGCAGCCTCACAACACTGACAATGATGACGATGATCATGACTCGTTTGAACAGCTCTTTGAACAACTCCGACTGATGAAAGGTCACTCACCGACCCACTCACTTGCTGCTGCTGTCTTGCGCTCAGCCACACTGGTTGCAGTGGAAATGTGTAGGCGTGGGGAAGTGTAACTTTGGGTTTGGCTTGGCCCCTTGGATTATAGAACTTGTGCTAATTGCCACATGTTGAGCATTTGTTCTGCTCAGATTGCCAGTAGAAAAACTTTAGCTGGTTTCTTGTTAATAAAAATTATGTATGATTAAATAGTAAGTGACTCTCAGTAAGTGAAGATTGAGTGATGATTCTTTGTACCAAAATTTGTTGCAGTTATTTGAATATATATCTCTGGGGTCTGTGTTTTTTCAGATGAAGTGTATATATGCCTCTGTGTGCGTCTATGTTTTTATTTCAATAATTTAGGGATATCCATCCCCCTTTAGCATCAGGAAGCAATCTCCCCTTAAGTTGCACCAACTTCACTAATCTAGGCTCTGTAGTTTGTCTGTCCACATACGCCGAGGGTTCAAGACGCTTTGTGCAAAAATCATATAACGTCGACTTATTTGACTTGGTTGACAAACCAACTTCTTGCACGGAACCATTTGCTTAAACGACATCGGCTAATGGGGCAATGAACGTCTAGGCAGCTGCGGAGTCTGGGGGAGCTCTGTAAGCTCTCACAGCAGTGTCCGAGGCAGAGCCACGGCTGTAAATGCATTATGATTCATTTACAGCTTCTAAAATGCATTTCGGGTTTTTTGGGGGGGATTTGAACCAATTAGCTTCCTTTCCCTTGAATACAGCCCTAAGAGAGAGCATTGTAGAATCCTCTTGAGGAAAATGGGGCTTCAACGCGAACAAATTTTGATGCATTTAAGGTTCAAAAAATGCATCTCATGGCAAAAACATTTGGGGAGTTTGATCAAAAGATTTGCCCACCAGTTTGCTATTTTTTACTTTTCTCAACATTTTCCATGAAGCATCTTGCTTCCACTTGTCAGTGGAGTCATTGCCTCTAAAATAATGATAATAAGAAATACATATATATATATACATATATATATATATATATGTATTATGTGTGTGTATTGTTTTCAGAGGCGGCAGGCGGGCTGTCGGCTGAAGACAGGAAGAAGTATGCCGAGCAAGTAACGGTACAGTTCTGGCAGGCGATCGGTGGTAGTGCCGATGAGCTCGAAGGCTTGTCTTCCGACTCGGACTAACTGCACCTAGCTTATACAGAAATGATTGTCCATGTATCGTACTTGTTCGACACGTGCAAAATGCACTTTATTCTATGCCTTACCTTACCTTACCGTACCTTAGGGGTGGACAGATTATGCACCTGTCCAGCGATGAAGCCATATCAGCTCGGCCCAATACGCAGGCACTTTATTCTATGATCGCACTCTTCTTTTTTAGGGTGAATTTTGTTCAATAATTTCATATTGTTAGTGACTGAAATTATGTCAGAAATTTGTAGCGTGTCTCAGAAAATTGAAATTTCCTGCCCTGCTTACTTTTTTAACCCAGTACACTGTCGACTCTACTGGTAACACTCTCAGTAGTCAATGCAGTTTGCAGTACTTATTGGTTTTGCATTTCATGGTTGTGTTTACATAAAAATACATTCTACACGGTGTTTCATAAAAAGGGACCCCTTTTTCTTTCTTTCATAATTCACTCAAATGATGATCAATTTACACAAAATTTTTACCAGTTGTAGCTTAAGAAATATTAATTACAAATATTTCAACAAAATGTAGCTGTTGATTAAATATTCTATGCTAGCCATGTCATAACGTCGACGTCATAATGTGTCATCAGTACAAGCTTGTTTGTCTCAACTAGTGCTGTCAGTTACTACCCTGCTTCGATGGTGACTGGTTCACTGATGAAAAAATGTTCATCGTGTCAGCACTAAGCAACATTGGGGATTGAAATCAGGCGTCTTGCAAGCTAGAAACTCAACCATCTCGCAGTCTTTGTGTGCTGGTGCACTGTCTTGCTGGAAGCTGCAGTTGGCAGCAAAAGACAAGCTTGTACTCACGGCACATGAAACACCATGTATAATTCAGTTCGGTTAGGGAACCGACCACCCAGCGTTTTTTGTTTATGTTGTAACTTTCAAAATATAAATAGTGAGAACCTATAGCTTGAAGTCGATCATGAGTGCACGTACACTTTGTTTTTGTCATGATTGTACGGAACAACTACATGTATGACGTTTACTGTGTTGCAGAACAACTGTGAAAAATTATTTTTGTTAGAACTTTGCCAAATTTCCAGCATCTTTTGATAAACTTTGTTACAAAGATGGCAAGTGAGCTAAAGTTACGTACGATGCGCTCATTTTCCATCTTACCTATTTTATATCAATGCAGGTTGTTGCATAATGCCGAGTTGCATGTTGACTGGAGTAAACGTTTTACGCTGGTGTAAGTGCAGGATACATTTCGAGCATAAATTCTGACAAGTTGAAGCTGTTATACAAAATTATAATTCCTCTGCTGAAAAACACATTTTAGTGTACTGTGTGCTAATTAAATCGTTAAAAAGACACAAGCTCGTCTGCTATCTGTGCCTACTATTTTGTGTCACTGTTGTTTAAATAATAACAAAATATGTTAATAAAATATGACAATCACTTTCACCAGCGTACGACAGCAATTTTGCAGATTTACCTTGATTTTTTGATGCAGCACGTCAATTACAACTTTCATATTTTTTTCTAAATTTTTACTTTTTGAACAGAAAGTTGGCTTCTCCACTTTTGAGTAAGATGTGTATGAAAATTGATCAAACATGTAAAGTGGGTTGCAAATTTGGCAGTGGTAGAAACTAGAAAGTGTGAGAAGCAGACTTCTCTGAACGTTGATTCAGCTGAAGAGCTGATAGGTAAAGAGACTGCACTAGATACTAAAAAACTGGAATTTCTTAAAACATGAGTGCATGGGATTGTTGAACTGGAATTAAATTTAAGCTAAAATGCAAGACTGCTGTTTTGTAAAGTTCGTATTTTTGTGATGTATTTTATATGTCAATAAAATTGATGTTGTCGTTTTTCTAATCTCACACGCCATTTACTTGACGATCTATTGCTATTATGTCTTACAGACAAAATTGACCATTTTTTCCTGAGTTATAGCTGTTTTGGCGTCCACTTTTTACTGGGACACAAGCGGATAATTCACTTAGAAACATTTTTCATGAAGCATTTATTCATAAACATCATGCTGTTGCAATATTCTTTGATCTGAGAAAAAACATCTGCATTGCATGCTAACGCCCTGTAAAATCTAGAAGGCGCTTTCGAGACTGCATATCTCCGCAAAATGAACCTTGTTCTTAGGAACATGCAAGTCAAATTTGAAGTGGGCCTAAGTAGCTTTTAACGTTTTGGAGCTCGGCCTATTAACGCCCAAACTGGACTGACTAATAGGGTGTTTACACGATCCAGCAAACGTCCAGCAAATGTATTCAAAATACACGTGAATTGCTGGAAGTTTGCTGGACGTTTGGTGAATCGTGTAAACACCCCATAACCGGTCCACTGCGCAGACACCAGACAGACATCCCATGAAAACAGTATATCCACTGTTCGTTTGGAGGAGATAAACATTTTACCGCTTTAGTGAGGGTAGAAGGCTTAAGCTTCACAAACCGTGCTGGCTACGTCACTGATAGACGGTAAAATAGTGTAAATTTAAAGATATGGAAACGAATAAACTGAGCACAATGTCATGTAAGCTTACTAGATGTTCGCGCTATAGCGCAGTCGGCCCGCGACAGCCAGCCAGCCTTGTAATGGCCTGTTCACACCTACGACGCCGACGAGATCCAACTGCTAGCAAACAACGCGTTGTCTGCACAGCAGTGACGTCACATTGCTAATGACGTCATCTTGTCCTTGTTCTGTACAGTTGAGTTGAGTTGCGTCGTACGTGTGAATTGGCCATAACAGACCGTAAAATTATATCCCACATTGTTGCCACGTCCGTCGAATTTAATATTGCCTGTAACTGGCTCGTCGGATGCTCTTCTGCAGTTTCTGCTCCAACATGTAGCCGTCGGATTTGTCGTCGAAGACAACCTGCAGCCCGACTAGGCTTCCGACATTGAGAACACTGGAGGAGACTTTGGCGAACAGTTGCAGCAGTCGCCGGCTGGATATTGTCAGCCGTGTGTTGTTGGACGCCTTGGACACAGTGCTGGCACGGCGCAGAGCGGCTGCGCCGTCGTACTGGCTTCGCTTGACGGCGTCCGGCACTTTCGGGTGTCGCAGAAAACTGCTTTCGCGAAACCGATCCTTGAACGACGTGTCCAGCAGTCGAATTCGAATGAGAGAATTGAGCGGGCA
>Ga0056128_1008252_pt1 | contig 13143 bp, 6 predicted proteins | sample WorMetLIZISLAND2_FD_71113 | JGI IMG/M metagenome (GOLD analysis project Ga0056128, IMG submission 71113) | Marine gutless worms symbiont microbial communities from Max Planck institute for Marine Microbiology, Germany - Olavius geniculatus... ...
CGTTTACGCGCCATAAATTTCTGCTTGTAACAGTGAAAGAATGGTTAAAATCGGTGCTGAATTACCAAAGTTATCCCAAAAATAAAACTGGGTATCCGTTTTTTTGGAACACCCTGTATAGGCCTAGCTCGTCTACCAATGTCTGTCTGTCTGTCTGTCTGTCTGTCTGTGCCTCTAAGGCGCTGGGATGTCAAAATGGTGCAAGCTATAAGACCATGCACAACATCTTTACTCGACTTGTCAGAATGATGAGAAGTTATGGGCCTACTTTCAGTGACTTGGTTATAATCGCTTTCGCCTTTCAACATTTTGTCGCTTATTTCAGCACTTCGATTTATTCTTGTTGAAAATAATTTATCAATTGCTTTAATTTTTGGCGTAATATGTCACCCGATCTCTTCGTAATTTGGCTAAAACGAAAAATTGCAATTGTGTCAAAAAAACGACACAAATTTCGATTACGCAAATTTCGGCGACACTCGTAAAACAGGTTGAACTGAAAATCCGGGAGGGTAAGAAACTTACAAAAAACGAAAGCAAAAAAAAAATCGCAACAAATAGACGCAGCCGACGCAAACAACGCAGCGGCGAAAACGCAAGGATAAAAGCGATGTCGATTCTTGCCAGGGGCGTTAGTTGGGGGAGGGAGGTTGGGGTCCCCAATAATTTATGATTTTAGTTTTTTTCCCTTTGAATCGTACCTTTGAAACAGCGTTATTGCTGCAAAAGCAATAAAAGTAAGCCTACGTTACGTAGACAGAGACTCCGCCAATGATTCGCTGAAATGACGCCAGGCTCGTCGAGACGAGCGGGGCCCGGGAAAACATTCTGCGGGACCCTCAAACATTTTCACGGGGCCCTTATGAGGAGAAAATTTTTGAATTTTTCTTTTCAAAATGGTACATTCTGGCGTACTTTATATTTCTGGCCGACGGCGCCCCCCAAACGTCGCGGGGCCCGGGGTAGCTGGCCTCCTACCCCACCCTCTCGACGGGCCTGAATGACGCCACTGATTCTTGCGTTGCGTTTGCTGCATTACGTGAGTTCATGTTTCGTCGAGAAGTAAGATTATCTTTTCGGCATCCGCTTAATCTGATATCCACTAAGAACCGAATCCGATTAACTTACTTTATTCTTATCCATAGATTAAAAAGTGAACTGAAAACCCATTAGAAAGTTTCTAATCGCTAATGATTAAGAAAATCCGCCTATTCTTTTGCATTGGAGCTGTCTGGTGTTAATCGGTAATGCTCGGATTAACTTTGGTGTTATCTGCCGTTTCCAATTATCTTTCTTCTTATCTGGTAGATAATCGGAAATGTTGGTTCTTAGAAGAAAGATAACACCGAATTCTAACTTTAGTTCATGTTTCCGATTATCTTGATATTTATTCTAGGAGAAAGTGTCGATCGAAGCGATAATCCTACTTCTCGACGAAACATGAACTCACGTATTGTTTCCGTTGGATGGAATGGAAATGTAGGCTTCATGCTATGGTGCCGTATGTTTGCTGCATGTATTATGCTGAAATGGCATTAGATTCCGTTTTTGGAAGATCTGCCGATGAGTTTCGTACGCGCGGCATCGCTGCGTGTTAACAACTGGCTCTTCACGCCGGGACAGTTCGTCACCAGGACCGGTGACCTGGCACACGAGCTCTACTACATCAAACGCGGAGAGGTATGGACACTTACCAGGGGCCGGCGTATTCAGGATTTCAAGTTAGAGGGTGGAGGCGTGAAGTGGGGGAGGTCTGGGGGACGGAAGTACCCACTGGGGTCCAGGGGCAAAGCCGGACGGTAGGGCCGGGTCTGGATCCCCAGAAGCTGAAGCTTTTTTGCGTATAAGAACGTAATTTTTTTGCGGCTCGGCGTAACTAAAAAAAAAATTTTCTTGACAGAGAAAATCCAGAGAGTTTTTTTCTTCCTTTTCCTTTCCTTTGTCTTTTTTCTCTTTTACTTTCCCCTCTTTTTTCCGTTTCTCCCTTAGCTTTGCACCCTCTCATTTCTTTTTCTCCCCTTTGCGGCCCTTTCCCTGTCTTTCTCCTCTTTCCCTTTAAAGTAAAACCCCCAAAATTTTTAGTTTGGAGATATGGGGAGCATCATGAGCTCCCCTGCAGAGTCCCAGCTGAAATCAAATTTAGTCCATTATAACCTTAAAATATGAGATCTAGTGGAAAAATTACAATTTTTACAGAATATACGGACCAAGTTTAGTGCAGTTTAAACACTGATGGTAAACAAGGGCGGTGCGCGGCGCCACAATTTCAAAAGTATGAGTTACAAGCCAAAAAAATTTGAGCTGTGTACGCAGAATTATGGCATTAACCGCATGTGCCGTGCGTATTCCTGGCAATTTGCATCAAGGCTGTTTGCCGAGTTTGGCGGGGGGGCGTGCGCGCCCCGGCCCATCTAAATACGCCCCTGCATACCACCCTAGCGCATTAAAACCCGGTTAAGCCATGTGTCACGTGGCGTCGTCGAGGCTTGGGAGCAATTGTACAAGTCTAAAGGTTGAAGCAGATTTTGGCCGTCGGAAAATCTTTCTGCGGGAAAAATGTTGCCGAGAAATGCAAAATTTGGAGATGAAACAGGGCCACCAGAAAATATCGTGCTGTACCAAATAAACTTTTAAATGTTGCAACATGCCATACAGACCCGCACAGGTTAGCAATTATTGTAGCGCTGCTGTTCGACATTTTTGACGCGCTACAGGTCTGTTGCAGAGCGTCTATGGCACAATGTTTCGTCCGTCTGTCACGGATGTATTGTGGCTAAACGGTGCGAGATATCCTACGTTGCTATTAATCACTATAGGAAGTCGCATATTGGAATTAAAATGACATTAAAATCATTGACCTTGAAGTTGAAAAGTGATAACGCACTACGGTGTGCCGATCGTGCGGTATTGTGGCTAAACGATAAATCGTAGAGTCAGCGATGGTACCATCGGATAGGGCGCTGGCGACTTCCCATAGGCTGTCAATAGTAACCATGTCTTTATTGTCTGCATATGCAGCGGTTTGGCTGCAATTTTCAATGGAAAGTTTCAAGCTATAAGTGGCCACATCTCGAAAACGACGAGAGATAGGCCTAGAACCAATTAGGTTACTACTAATCACAAATAGGAAATGGCATACGCCCTAGCACAGTAGATAGAAATCATCGACCATTCGACCTTGGATAACCTTGAAGATCAGATCAGTACTGCAACAGGGACTGCATAGGCTGTAGCATGTTTTCCCTAGCGACAACTGGGCTTTCTTGTTTGGCTTGTGGCCGACCGAACACGCCTATTTTCGTTGTGCAGCCATAAATAACCGTATAGGCCTACTTGATAATGCGATTGTAGTAAGCCCATTCTGACAGTTTATAACATTCATGTTTAAGAAAAACACCTAAGGAATTTAGTAAAATCAACATTCTGAATGAAACCCCAAAAATAGTAAATATGTTAAAAAATAATCTGCATTCTAATAATCTGCCGGTGTGCTTGTTTTCCATCTGTTGTTGTGTCCAGGTGGAGGTTGTAAGCGACGAGGACGTGAGTAAGGTCGAGAACGTACTGTCGCAGGGCGAAGTGTTCGCAGACCGCGAGATGCTGACAGAGTCAACGCACACAGCAACGACCCGTGCTCGTGATCACGTAGAGCTCTTGGCGCTCTCGCTGCAAGATCTCAGGGACTCCCTGCGAGCATTCCCCGAGGTCTACCAGGGCGCCTATCAGTATGCGCTCAACAACTACAACTACTCCATCTACGTCTAGCTCAACTCAGCCTCCTGTCCTCAACGACCTGAACAGGGATCGACTCTTTGCGCGCTGTCACTCTCCAGCCCCCGGAGAGTGCAGAGTGCTCTAGGTATTTGTGTAAGAACAACAGACATGTGTATGAGTGAAACTTTGAAAGCAAATGAAAAACTGCATGGATATTTTTGTGTGGTCCAACAAAAATTTCAGGGACGAGTTTTTTTTTTGGGGGGGGGGAGATGAAAAATGGGAGCACATGAATTTTCTATGCCTGGCTTTGCAACGTTTTGCTTGCTTCATCTTTTCCAGTAGAATCTCTACCTCCGCTGAAGAAGAGCAGTTACATGTCACTGAATTAGTTTGATTGTAACAAAATTATACGGACAAGAAGAATGGCCCAAAGACCGTCCACTCAGATTTTGGTGACTATATGCTTTAGGATCCAAATCAGGGTTCTTAAATCCGGATAGCTAGGGCCTACTCGTCTCAGAATTTTTGGACAAAATTGTTAGAAACGAGAGCGAGGTCCAAGGAACAATAGCTAGAGTCATCACGGGCACTGTTCTCGGCGGAGGTCTGAGATATCAGATCACTTCTATGATTTATTAATGTTGAATGTTTTGTGCAGTTGCTTGTTTACGTTAATCCTGTCTATTGTCCAACTTGGCCTATAGCCTCGCAACAGCTTACAGAACGATTTGGTCATTTCCGACACAGGCAGGTGGCTTATTCTTCCAACAATATTTATGCACTATTGCTAAAAGCATCTGCATTCTGCAGCGATTGCAACTGACATTACAACACAGTGTGTGTCTTCCACATTTACTCTCTAAAGCTGTTGCATGACATCAGATGTCATTCAGCAAAACACTCGTAATGCCTCAAGCAGTGGCTTCATTGAATTTGAAGGGGGCGGAGCAAGTGTCCCTAAAGTTTAGCCTGTCCAAAAATTGTCTTCCAACAATACCAAATTTTAGGCTAAAAATCCTCAGTTTTAAGAGAATATAGAGGCAATATTAAAGGTCCATGGCCACGGTCAAACTCGCTTATGAAATTTATGTAGATCTGAAGTAAACATATCACCTTGCATGCATAATATGTTGATTTAAGCTTTATAAATATATGAAAATGATGCACAAATTGTAACAAAATGCGGTGTTACGTTATGCAAAATCATCTATCTAGGTCAATGACCGGAAGTGACGTCACCGCATGTACCCAGTCAGTGTTTACCAATTAATTTTAGTATTTTTAATGGCAAAAAAATACTGTGTTGCATGACAACTGCAACTGTAGGTAGACAATGTGATTTTATAATGCTTATGTTTCTGAGCGTATTTTACGTTGACTGCGGGTACATGTGGTGATGTCATCAGCCTGTCAACATGGTGTCTCATTTTCTGCGTGATCTTTGTAGATCGTCGATTTCAAATGTTTCTTCGTGCTGACAAAACGCTGGGTGCCGATATTAGTGTCAAATTTCTCAGAAAATTAGCAAAATGATAAGTCAATTTTGGTGTCCATGGACCTTTAAAGTTTCCAGCACCTATATGTCTTCTTTCAGAAAATTGCAGCTGTCTGTAAAAAGATGCAGCTTGTTGCCTCCTCTACTTCCTTAATCCATGGCGCAGCTAGCCTCAAGTAGCAATGTATTAAACAGCTGACAGTCTCTTTAAAACTACAATTTAATATTACCAAAATCTAGAGAAATATAATACACTTGGGCTTAAGGCTGTTGCCTGTCAGTAGGGACCAACCGAATTCACGGGAAAAAATGCATGATTTCACGGCAGAATTTTTAAAATGTGTCAAATTTCACGGAAAATTCATGGAAAGAGTTGCAAATTCACTGGCCCCACAGACGTTATTTCGAGGTGCTGCGCTATTGCAAACGAAGAAATTTCAGAACAACGAATATTTACTACACAAAGTAAGACTCAAGACAGTCATGCCAACTACTTAGTGCTAAAGTGCGACACGTGGCAAACAGCAACATCCGTACAAAAGCTGCTGATAAAACTCTGAAATTGTCATAAATTACACTAAAAGCGCTAAAATTCACGAAAAATCACGGATTTCACAGAAATCAGCGTTTTTCACGGAAGAAGGCTAATTTCACGGAAAATGTCACGGCCGTGAAATCGTGAATTAAGTTGGTCCCTACCTGTCAGTCAACCTAAATCAGGGGGGCTTAGTCTTCCTGAACCCCAAACACTTTGATTAGCGCCACCCCCTCCCTTAGATCTGGCCAAAAATATTTATAATTACCATGCATCTCACTCAGGGTAGCACACTGTAAAATCAATGTAATGTGTTAACACTGATTTTTTTTCAAAAGTGAACTTTCAGCATTAAAGCAGGCCATGATGGATCTGTAGGCTACGGTTATGTGAAGGCTGTGCCACAAAGAAGTTAGAAAATGGCATCATTCTGTCGATTTTCAAAATAAGAAAATTCCACGATATAGGCTTTAGAGACATTTTAAATTTATGATTCAACTTTTTTAACTTTTTCGGAACAACCTTCATACATGACAGTACTTCGTATATGGCTGCACGTTTAAATCTTGCGTTGTTTTGCTGTTTTAACGGTTTGAACTCGTTAACGTTAAACCATTATAAGTTCAATACTTCTGCAGCTGCTGTGTATTAGTATCGCGAAAGGTTAACTATTTAGCAGAAGAAAAAATTATTACTTCAATGCTAAATGTAGTGATGTACACAGAAATGACAAAAGCTCAACAAACAAATCACGTACAAACATTGAACTTATACAGGTCCATGAGGTTTCCAGAAAGCACAGAAAAATTCCAGTGCTTCTCATTGTCTTCTGTCCCGAAAATCGACCCTCAAAAATACTTGCCTAGTTTCAGTCATCAAGTTTAACCAAAACAAAACTGTTTGCATCTAATCTGCTATGGTGCAGTATATGTACTACTTAGCCTTTAACTTCTTGCTGATACTATTCAGTTGTCACTTTTGTTTTTTATCAGCACTTGTGTAACACAACAGAAGTCATGAAATAAAATGTTAAGAATCAACAACAATTTCTTCCATCCCTACTTTTTCACCAAACAGTAACCAGAAGCACATGAAATTTTTTATGCTTAAGAAAAACCGTTAAGGACAAAATGCCAGGGGCCAAATTTTCGAAACTTTCCTAAGACATTTTCCAAAGATCTTCCTATGTCAGATGATTTAGGAATTCCAAAGTAGTTTTCTTATCTGAATTTTCGACGACTTTCTTTGCGTTTCCAAAGAACTTCTTCTTTTCTTATCTTCCTAAACTAGTTCAACCAATCAGATGCGCTTATACCGGCCATATGACGTAGTCAAAACTTCTTAGGAAAACTTCTTTGGAAAACTTATTATCTTAGCACGTCCACGGGAAACGCATTTTACACAGCGCTTCATTTTTTAAGTTGACCAAATGTCAATTTCCTTTACTTACTCATTGTTGATTTTACCGCAGCATTACGCAAATAACCTATGACGTCACATACGACGTCTAAGCTAAGTGTCAACATTGTGTACTTTTTTGCAAATTTCGTTTTATTACACAGCTTTCTCCGCGTAGGACAAGGTTAGTGCTTTCCTATATATTTGCCTAAAATCTTCCAAAGAAGTTTCAAAAATTGCACACCCTTTCTCAAAATCTTCTTTGGAAGATCTTCTCAAATTCTTCCAAAGACATTTTCCAAAGAAGTTTCGAAAATTTGGCCCCAGGCTTTTTGCTGTCCACTTTCGTTCAGCCAACCCATCATTGCAGCTTTTACTCCAGTTGTGCACTGAACGGATTGATTCAGTCAAATGCACTATCGGGTGCTGACATCTCGAGACCGATACGAAATGCCTTTACTGCGTAATTCATTGACGATGCCTGGTGGCAGGCGACCAGTCACCGAGATGGCATAGCAGCCTTTGACTTGACGGTCTGAAACAAAAACATCCACGCAGATGGACATCACGTAAGCCTACATTGGGGTGTCCACAAAAAAGTGCCTCCTCCCCAGACATTTTGCAACAACAAGTGGAAACCTGCACAAATTAAAAAAAATGTACACATGTGAAACGACATTCATTCTGAACACTACACTGTACTTTCACAGAAATCTACCATATCTTTGCAGACATGACATTATAAATAACGCTGATGAATGCTAAGAGTTTTGAAATGCAGCCAATGTCAGTCAAAACAGACAGATGTTTCGCAGAAGCAAGAGACCAGTTTTTTGTCCAAAATTAGGATGTTAATCTTTTAGCACCATATACTTAATTCTGGGTATTTTCAAACTGTTGTAATTAAGATTCAATTTTTCATGACACCATTTTGTTTATCAACAAGAAATGATGATACAGATGACGTCAGCCATAAAAGTAAGTCGCTTAAATCACTTTGAAAAAATGAAGATCTCTTAAACAAACAATAGATTCTTAATTTTTTTGGCGTTGGTTGACTCAAATAGATATCACGTTGCACGTGAAAAATGTTATTGAAATCGATGCAAGTTTCCGCTTGTTACTGCAAAATGTCTAAGGGGGGCACTTTTTTGGACACATTTGCCAGCAACAGATGCAAGGCAGCTTTTATAGACCGATGTCCTTCCTGACACGCAACAGACAGGACCAGAGCAACAACTATAGTTCTGCTAACAACTTCTACACATGATGCAGCAAAATATCACACAGGCGGGGGGTTGCACTTACACAGCAGGATAAAGAAACAGGGCAGCACTCAGAAATAAATGAGCCAAAAAGCAAATAAAATTAGAGCAGTAACACAGACGTATCATAATACACTGTGAGGCATAAAAAACACATCAAAATTTTTTTCGTCACCACTTTAAGAAAAATGATCCAATTTTAATAAGTTTTGGTACAAGTATTCCTGATAAAACTGATCAAAATTCATATCTGATAATTTGTAAATTCAATTCAATTCAATCAAATGACTGTTCAGTTTCCCACTTCACGCAATGTCTGTTTCTGCACTTTCTGGAGAAAGAAAAGAAACAAAATATTGCACCTGTAACCAGTACCACTTTGGTATTTTATTGCTTAAATAAAACAACACACAAAACACACATTTTGCCCATATTTACATCGTTTTAGCTAACAGCGTATCCAATTGTCCATTTTTTAACTGTCTACAAAAATGTTTGAAATGTTGGCCCACGAACATGAGCTTGGCTCGGAGACACTTTCTCTATTCGTTGATAGCAGCATCGATAACTTTCTGCTCCATACCAATCCAGACTTCACCAGTCACTTCTTGAATTTATCAACTATTCCTGAATGTTAGGCCTATTTAATAGACGTGCTGCTGCACAACAGTCAAACCTTGTAATTGATTGGCTGTTGGTGGCCACATATCCGGAAATATGCAATTTTATAAAGTTTTTTTTGTTGATTTTAATGCATATTTTGTCTGTTCTGTTTTTCCCAGGTAATGCAGAAGCAGATGTTGAGTGAGGTGGGAAGCTGAATGGTCATTTGATGGCCAGTTGTGTCATGAATATGTGTACCAAAAATTCATAAAATTGGATAACCCTTCTTCAAGTTATGGTTAAAAAAATTTTGATGCGTTTTTATGCCTCACAGTGTAGGTCATAGGCTTATTAGTTAGCTGATGTGTTTACATTACACTAGTCATACAGAACTGCATAAACTGTCCTAGCAGCAGAAGCTATGTCTCCTCAGATCTTGCAGTTGTTTGGGAGAGTTCATGAATTAAAACATTACCCCCAGACCACACCCACTTTTGATGCTTTCTAGCAACTCGCATCCACAAATTTTGCTGCCGAAAAATGGACAGATGTCGCAGGCACTATTACATTAGAAACAGTCGATGCCATAAACTGTCAGTACTTACTGATGCGCTGCCATTTTGCCACCCAGCTGTCATCTGGGCTCATCATGGATATGATTCTACAACACAAGTGCCGAAACAATTTATCATTCACTGTTATCGCTAGATTATTACATTTTGCAAAAAAATCACCCCCACATACATTCCCACATATAATGGCACTTCAAAACTTGCATATGCAATAACATGCAATAATTTGCATACATTTGCATAGCGGTACATGTAGTTCAGAATAAGTGATCAAAATTTTAATAATTCTGTGCATTTTATGCACATAGCAATGCCGAAGTCTGATAGTGCTAGATAATATTCACACCAAATAAATATCTGATAATTTGTAAATTCAATTTTACAAGCTTTAAAAATTTACCACAACCATAAAAATATTTCATTAGTTGCGCAATGAGGAAATAAAATTGTGTTAAGTTTGGGATGGTTTTCTGAGTGCACTTTAGAAATGTTACCCAACTAGAAAGCACTCGGAGAGCGCAGGTACCTCCACCAAGGCAAAGCTATTCGCCAGGTGGCGTCACCATCTTCGCTTTGCCAGCGGTTCCCGTATGCCCCCTTTAACGCAACGATAACGAAAATTTCAAAGTGATCCAGAATCCAGGATTCCTGCCAGATTACCCCCAAAATTGAATCACTTGTAGTTCATGCCATGCCCGACACTCCCTCAAAATTTCAGAAAGATCCGTCCATAACTTTTTGAGTTATCTTGCTCACACACAGACAGACAAACAAACCAGCAAAAACACTACCTCCTTGGCGGAGGTAATAAATGTTACCCAAGAAAGCACACCAGCTTTTTTGGTATGTGCCTGGGTGTTTGAACCCTGCTGGTATGTATATGTAGCTAGAACAATGTTAAATTGATGGCACAAACCCGTCAAAGCTGGAACTTGTACATTCAATCACCGCATCCCGATTATTCTTCATGTGTAGATATTCCTCGCAGTTTTCACAGCCATCGAACTCAAACTGGTCAATTGTCTGTTGCAATTAACACATGCACCATTCTTTTACTGGCACTTAATCCACAATGCATCATGTACAAATAAAACGGACCGTGTACATGGCAGCCTAACAGCCACCCAAGACCTGCATGCTAAAGCACATGCTGCAGTAGCCATGGCACACAGCGTCATATTCAGTATCTGATGCTGTGCATCGTAGGGTTTTTCTGCGCGGAGACTTTATAATGCTCACTAAATACACATCAAAGCTGTACAATATCTACATTTCACAGTAGCTAATTAGAAATGTCACAAGTAATCATAGCAACCTTGCACCAATACATCATACATACAGCGAAAAGTCAACTTTAATCAAAATTTTTGAACGTTTACAAAATGCCATAGATTCTGCTTATGACAATTTACCTGGCATACAATAAATAACTAACAAAGTTTGGGAGCTAGATATACTGCTACAGGAATACTACCAAGAATTTACTTACTTTAAAAATACTGAGCCTGAGCTAGGCAAAAGTTAATTTAATAAAGCTTTGTACCCGGTACATATATATGCTGTACGAATGGCAATGTTTATACCAGAAGTTGAATAAAAGACAACCTTAATGAAGGTTTGCATTTTAATTCTGCATCAACTTATGATTTGTATTAGCAGTATATGTTTCACTGTAGAGAACGGTGCGTCGGTGACGTTATTTTTTTGCAACGAACTAAATTGTCGTGCACGCAAGAGGGTAGGCGCACAGGCCGGACTGACACCAGATTTTATTTTCAGTCTGGACGCCGACTGGTGGCAATTTTGTTTTCAGTGTGAATTGAAATGAATATTTATGGCAGGTTATGTCATCATTTCAGGCACTGCTTGTTGGCAAAGTTGATCAGCAGTCCACCTAGATTCCAGACCACGCTGATTGTGCCGATAAGTCACTTGATGGCTTTGCTTAGGCCTACTTTTAACACTGCCATTAGCAAATCCAGTTCTTGTCTGCTGCACTTACGGTAATCCCGTGAATGACTGAAACATTTCACGAATAACTTCTGCATAGCCCATGTTGCGGGTAGCCGCCACTCGTACAAATCGTCCTACCTGGGCTACTAGTGGCAGGTGTGATGCTGCAGTGCAGGTATGGTGACAGAGCCAGCTGATGCACTGTTGTCTCGGTTGGTCAAAGTGCTCTCATTTTCATTGTTATTTTATTAACTGTCATCCTGACTTCCAGTTGTTGCTTGTAGCTCAATATCAAACTTGCGTTCAGACAATTCTGCAGTAGCATAAAAATTAGATGGCACTGCTAAGTCAGAAAATTGCTGGCTCGTAGCGTTGCACCGGCCGCCTGACAGTTAGTTAATAAAATCTGACGTCAGTCCGGCCCGAACTATTAATAATTTTTTTGTGGCAAGAGCGTAAATTTTATCATTACACAAGTCAATGGCACCGGATGTCAGCTGTGATATAGATCATAGCTGACACCGTAGGCTGATGCTGATGCATTCCTGTACATCAAAGACTTGAACTTGAACTTGGGCGGATCCGTTGCCGGACACTCCTCTGGAGTGGAGAGTTGTCTTCTCATCAGTACTTATTCACAATCGTCTTTATTTTTTGTTCTTTCTTCAACTATTTCCGCAGACTGACCTACACTGTTCACGTCGTCCGTCTGTGGGCCTTCTTTTCCAATCATCTGTTTGTGTCTTTCTATTGTTAGTCCTTTTACTGTGCTTCCTTGGTTAGAGTGGAGTTTACTGGGCGCCATAGGAATACATTGCGCCTATTATTTCGCATATATACCGTATAACTACCAATAGGGTTAGGATTAGGGTTTAGGGTTAGGGTTAGGTGTAGGGTCAGGGTTAGGGTTTAGAGTTAGGGTTAGGTGTATTCCTATGGCGCCCAGTAGACTCCACTCGTCCCGCTTCCTTCGCACTCAAATATGAGCCGTGTTGTTTCTTGTTTCGAAGACAATCGGTGTACTATCACCACCAATGGGGCCAATATAGTGTTTGCAGAAACTTGTGCTTATTGAACGAACGCCAAAAGATACAGTAAGGAAATATTTAGTTTTGCTACTTACGCCTATTAATAGTAAAAAACACTATTCCAGTGCACTGCAAACCGTACCACTCACGCCAGTGGTACGGTTTGCAGTGGACTGGACGATCGCCGATGTAGTGTTCACAAGCACTGTGGCATTTCAAGCAAATAGAAACCAATATCACTACCTTTATCAACGAGCACAGCAAACAAGCGCGAAGGTTTCTTAACTCTTTTGGCACTGTGTCCAGCGACATCGTAAATCGCAAAATTAAGAAAAACAAACGTTCACTGTAAATAACAAAGAATACATAATTGAAACGTGAAAGCCCCCGATCTGACTCAAACCCAAAAAAGCTCGAGATGTCAATTAGAGCTGGGTCAGTGTCGTTATTTTTGGATTTTTTTCACCGAATTCACCGAAGCCACCAGAACTACTGGTGGCCTAAGTAAGCACAGGCAAAAGCCATATAACGCTTACTATCCTAATAACTAGATTAACTGTGTGTTTCCGGTTGCAAT
>Ga0056128_1008256_pt1 | contig 13137 bp, 9 predicted proteins | sample WorMetLIZISLAND2_FD_71113 | JGI IMG/M metagenome (GOLD analysis project Ga0056128, IMG submission 71113) | Marine gutless worms symbiont microbial communities from Max Planck institute for Marine Microbiology, Germany - Olavius geniculatus... ...
CGTTTACTAGTGAGTCTTGATCACAAAGCGGATTTGTTGATCTTCATTGATGAGAAGAACTGTTCACAAACGTACGTACAGCCAAACATCGCCATTAGGCTATTTCGGAGGCTGCAGAGAGTGCCAGAGACTAATTGTGGATACTTTTTTCTGAGCAAAAAATTGTAGAAATCAGGAACACCCATATCCGTGTGCTTCTGCTTCTGCTTGTCACACTTCAAATCCAATAGGCCTACCTCCATCTGGACTTCTTCGGAAATGCTTTCTGCGTCAACATCAAACGGAGTGGCAAAGAGTGCAAACTGTGGTTTAAGATTATTGAACTCTTTAAAACATCGGTCGAACTCTGCGAGACATTCAGAAATGACATCTGCATAATCTTTTAGCCGCCGTGGTTTAACCTCACTTAGGCCTACCACCTGAAGAGATGAGAAATAGTCCGTTGCCAGGGCCAGCGTTGGTCGCTGCCAGCATCAGCATGCGGCTCCACTAGAGAGAACGCAAATGAGAAAAATAGTCGTTTCGCTGGGTTACTAGAAAAATGCTGTAAAATAAATAAAACGACTTATTTTTATCCTAAATTTTTAGAATTTCAGATAATGTGTTGCGGGCTGCAAATGACGCCTTCGCGGGCCGCATGCGGCCCGCGGGCCGCGAGTTTGAGACCCCTGCCGTAGGCTACTTAAGTAACGGTCGAGCTTATGGTACGGTTGTCCGTCCGTCTGTCACGGATGTATTGTGGCTAAACGGTGCCAGATAGGGCCTAGGTTGCTATTGATCACTAATAGGAAGTCGCATACTGGCTTTCAAATGACATCAAAATCATTGACCCTGGATGTCTTTTTAACGCTTTGTCACTATTGTTTCCATAACTCAAGAATAATTGAGTTTTCGGGTTAACCGTCCGTGAATGGGTGGCTCATCACAATTTTTTTTTGTTTTGACGAAATAATTTATTAATGACTGATATTCGTACTAAAGTCAAATGACTGAACTGGCTAAGTTTTCAAGATCGTAATGTCAAAGTCATGGGCTGTTTAAATGAGTTTTTAACTTCTATCAGATAGAAAGCTGGCAACTTTCCGTGTGCTTCATAGTAACCATGTCTCCATCTGCAGCGGTTTGGCCGCATATTTCAATAAAATGTTTCAAGCTATGAGTGGCCGTATCTCGAAAACAGCAAGAGTTAGGGCCAGGGTTATTATTGATCACTAATAGGAAATCGCACACGCCCTTTCAGAGGAGATGGAAATGATCGACTTTGGATGACCTTAAAAGTCACTGCATGACAGACAACTAGTACGGTTGGTTATTCTAACGATGGCTAGGCTTCTTGAATTATTGAATGTCCTGCGATAATCAGCCGAAAACATCGTCACTCAGCCGAAGCTGAATATTAGCCGCAGTTTTACCTGTGCAGGTAAAAAGATCACGTGACGATGACGTCATACGGGCACCTGTTGTTTACACTGCAACTGCTGCTGCGCTACTACGCCGTTGACTGTGACGTCATCAGTGACGTAGTCAGTGACGTCATAGTAAACACGCGGTACGGCAGAGTGCGCGGACGTCGCGTGCACATCGACTACGGACTCGGATCAGGTCTCATTTGCATACATTTGCATATATTTTTGTGTTTTATAAGGCAGTTTGGTTCATTTCATTTTTACGTGCGAGAGCTAGCATAGCGGGTATTAGTTATGATAATTCTCTTTTGGTGTCTGTCACAATCCGGTACCGATCGGAGCCCCGGTGAGATAGAAATTTCTGGTTTTCGCCGTATGATAGCTAAGAGTCTCTAGTATTTTGTGACAAAATTTCATTCCACTGGGTGAAAGGGGTCCCCACGAACGAGAGAGAGAAAGAGGGGTACACCCTTAAAAAGGCGTTATTCTACCGCTATTGGCTCGTCTAACGTGAAAATGGTTGCAGATAGGCACAGACATGCTGCTTAACATAACATGCACTAGCGACGAGCTTCTTAGGATTGTCAATATTGGTGACTATGATTGACCTTGAGTTCTAAAAATAGGGGTTTTTGGTGATTTTTTTGCGATTTTTGGCTGCAAAGGCGTAAATTGCAATGAAATGGATGGAGATAGACCAAGATTACCTGCGAACATAAACTGATATGGGCTCTCGCTCGTCTCATGAGCATTAGCTCAGATTTCTTGTAGTTCATTCCGTTCCCTGTTACACCCTTTTGTGCGTTTAACATTTTTATACTTATCTTCTTTGTAAGTGTACAATGTTTGCGCAGTGACACTTAGTTTCTTCTGGACAGTATAATTGTTCTTGCTTACTTACTTACTCAATTGTTTTATTTCATTTTTGTTTACTCGAATTGATGTGCACAGGAAAAACCGAAATAAGCCTAACTTGACACCAAAACCTTAATTACTAAATACGTATTTTACCAACCTGTAACACTGCGTCCATATGTCTTGCACTGATTAAAAATAATTCCCTTCACTGCTTACTGGAGCGATAAAGTAATGTCATTCATAATTTTCGGCACATGTGTTGTGGACATTCCGGGCCAAGATTTGAGCCGTTGACCACAGACGACTTGTACTAAAATGAAATGTGCTGTACTAGATCTACTTTGCAAGATAAGGTTCTTAGAAAGCAATTGATCATTTTTATTCAATTGCAAAATTAGCCTCATTCTCTAATTCTGTTATGGGGAGTCGCTGGACTCCGTTCGTTGAAGATAACCGTCACACACGATACGTCTTTATTAGGTCTAATTTAGTCGCATTTGCCAAATTAGGAACGCAACATTTACTGCACGACATGTCTGGGATTTCTGACTAACGTAACTACGGGGAATATTTTGCACCGTCCGTGAATGGGTGGCTCATCACATTTTTTGTTTTGACGAAATAATTTATTAACGACTGATATTCGTAGGCCTACTAAAGTCAAATGACTGAACTGGCTAAGTTTTCAAGATCGTGATGTCAAAGTCATGGGCTGTTTGAATGAGTTTTTAACTTATTGCCGATTACATCGATGTTTAGACGTCGAATACTTACTTACTCAAAATAATCTGTATTTATTCGTTTGATTATTTTGGGCCGATGTGAATATACAGATGCGGTGACGAATACATTGGATCGTTTCTTTGGGATTCCGTACGCCAAGCCGCCGATTGGTGAACTGCGATTTCAGGTTGTGTATAAGCTTATCTGCATAAAATTACGTAGCCAATTAGGCTATTTGGCAAAGAATTAGAACTGATAAAGACAGTGTGTGCAAAACAGTCAAATGCAATACACCAACAGCACAGCATTTGCCAGTTCTTTTTGTCTGTCAAGATCAAATTCGAACGTTGATCGGTGCTGCTTTTTGATGTTAAGTTACGGAAGCGCATGTTTGGTTTGAGGAGTTTAATCGTTTCTTTTCCTAAGGGTCAAGAATACCCCGTCTAGCACAATGTTTCATTGAATCCCGCAACTTAGTGTAGGCCTACCTGTCGAATGTTATGTAAATTTATTAAACGTTTGAAGCAGGGTGAGCGAGTGTGACAGACGACAGACAGACAACAGACCACGCTACAGAGAAATGGGTATAGGTACGTATAGGCAAAATCGCTTGCGTTATAGCGATTTCGATTTTAATACTCATTGTGGCATCCTTTTGTGTATAGATTGACAGCTTAGCATAAACTTGCTAGTCTTTGTTTACCACGATTTTTCGTGACACTGTTGGTGGCGTGACGTTAAGGTAAAGCGTTGTTTCCGATCAACGAAGTTGTTCTAGGCCGGGCCGGGTTAGTACTTGGATGGGTGACTGTCTGCGCGTAAGCCATTTCGGTGTGTAGCCGTCTAGATCAACTCAGTCTTTCATCCCTCCGGGGTAGGTAAGTCGAGTACCGGCCTATCTGGCTGGGGATATGGCGGAGCGCTTTCACATGCGTCGGGTGGCAGGTAACACTATGTGATCCCGTGCGTCAGGTGACGCTTTGTAGCTTTGAGACGGGTTTCCTATTATGAGCTATACACCACCTTTAATCTTCAACTTTTAACTGTGTTGTGCGCAGGCGCCGCAGCCCGTGGGACCATGGGGTGATGACGCAATTCGTGACGCTCTGAAGTTCGGTCCCTCGTGTCCTCAGATGATCTTTGAGTCCGACAACAGTCTGGAACCGCGCGATGAAGACTGTCTGCATCTCAACATTTACTCGCCGTACAGCGTGAGTGGCGCCATTATGCGGCCGTCTTGCAGTCTGTATTACACGCACTGGCCTCCGTTTGTCCGTCCGCCCGTCCGTCAGTTTTTCTGTCCTATACGGACTCCTACTGGAAAAGTACACTGTATCATAACAAGCGAAATCGTCGCACCGTACGTTCTCCAAGGCAAGAATAATCGGCGCCAGTTTTTAGTTCGCACTCTTGGAGATCCAGGTCACCGCTGGTGAAAAGCCTAAAGAAAATGACGCATACTTAGCGTAGTGTAGAGGCCTACAGATCTTTACTTACGAATGGAGAATCACACATCTGTCTGATGACATTAGCGCCGACATTAAGCTAAGCCCAGTTGTATGGGCAATTGGACTGACGGCCGTATACATACAGCGCCACTGAAGTCTTTTTAGCACATACTGGCGCTTTACAAGTCAGATTATTATTATTATTATTATTATGTCGGCGCAAGGCGTCGACATTTTTGCTTGTTTTTTTCTGTTACCGTTCAGTAAGAAAAAAATATCTGCCGGATTTTGTGCTAAATGTGCTCGCGACTTCATAAGTGATAAGCGCTTTTCGATCTGAAAAAAATTAAAGCTGAAATTTTTCTACTCGCCACTGACAACATACTTAGACCTTACGGTTGTCATGTTAGACACCCAAAATTTAAAAATATTATCACTCTGCCTAGGCTAATAATAGCAAAAACAGTCGTGCAGTACATATAGTAGTAGTCAACTTACTTAAAAACCGTGTTTCAAAAACCGAACAAAATTATTGTTTTTGCCCGAACTTCATCGAATTTCTACTAATTTTTTTTTATAATATTTGGCACAGAGATAGCCAAGATGATAAAAATTACTGTGAGGAACATCCGCATTTAACACGGTAGTGCGTTGATGCAAATTAGTTGAAATGCATAGAAAATAGTGCACCTCACAAAATCAATTTTGCTTAGGTATATGGGACACGGTGCTGCTCAATTTAACGCGCGTTTAATAACGATCGTTATATATGCCTCTGATGACGTATCGCCGAGTGTATAAATTGCAGGAGTGGAACCCGAGAGAGCGGTATCCCGTGATGCTGTTTGTTCACGGAGGTTCATACGAGGTGGGGGCGGGACGAATGGTCGACGGCAGCGTGTTGGCTCAGTACGGCGTCATCGTCGTTACGTTCAACTATCGACTTGGTGCCCTCGGTATGCTAGTCTAATGTTCAGTTCAACGTATTATGCCGCTGACCTTTGTTTGACCTTTTGAGCGGAAAAACAGCACACCGTATTCTCCTGGTCTAGGCAACGCTTGCACTAATTTTTGGCCGACTTTGGGTACGATGTGTTGTCTGTCTATCGTCCGTAACGCATGCATTGTCGCTAAACCGTACGTGGTAGTGGTTCGGCGATGATATCGTGGGATAGGTCCATATTTTTATAAGCTGTCAATAGTTACCATCTCTTTAATCATTAGCACATCTGCAGCGGTTTTGCCGCAATTTTAAATGCAAAGTTGCTGCCTGCAGCCAATCACCCACGCGCGCTGAATTACCGAATCGTATCCTAACGTGGATTGTAGCGTTCGATATAGCAGCGTGACCACAGCGTGTACGAGATTGTACTCACTCTGGGAAATCGCTTTCTTTCCGCGGAAGTCCGACGCTAACCGTCGGATATAGTAGGCACGGTCGGCCTATCTTAGTGAAAGCTGGGTTTCTTGGTTACAGTTATGAGGAAAACAAAAACTTGTTGCAGTACTTTTTAAACCGCTCTGCACATAAACGAGCGTTTCATGACGTTGCTAGGAGCAGTAGTTTTTTTCTCTGATATCTGTGTTTCCTGTAGGAGCGCGCAGATACGACTTAAAAGTGCGTACAGCGCGACGTAACTGAACTGAACTGAACTAAACTGGCACGGTTTAGTCTTTCGACGAATTGACCAATGGTCGAGCAGGGCGAGCCCACTGGTCATTGGTTGACGCGTACGCGCGCGTTGTCACGTAGACACTGACGCCGTTAAACGGTGCTTACTGTAATGCATTACTGCTTGCCCATTAGATAGTTTGGTAAAAACTAAACCATGCCAGTTCAGTTTAGTTCAGTTCAGTTACGTCGCTCTGTACGCGTCATTGCGCTCGCGGCGTCGGCAGAACATTATCACATTAATCACTCGTCTCGGCTGCTGTGAAGTATTGCTCCCTCGAAGGCCTCGAATGCCGGCACCGGTGCGGTGGTTATGCGAGATGCCATGGTTGCGGCAGCTGCAAATTGCTGACTGAGGAATCCAATTATTCCGGCATTTGACCACGTGACCAAGCAAGCACCTGCAGCTGAATACTAAGTTGTCTATAAGCTTCCATGATGAGATTCTGCGGTGCACCGGCGACGACGGTCGCCTTTAATCAGCGACGTGCCTGGACGTGCTTATAGCTTATTGTCCGTTGCTATGGCAACCGAGTTCGACTTCGGCATGAAACGGTCACAGCTAATAATTTCGTTAAACTCAAAAAGCCAATAAGAATACGTTCTGAACAAGATAAAAAAATGACTCTGAATTGAATCGTGAATTATATATAATGCAAATTTATTCTCTTCGCTGAATCAGAAGTTGAGGAGAGCGCCGGTAAAAGACAAGGGAAATAAAAGACGAAAAAAGAAAACAGGGTAAAAAGATGGGATTGAGGACTTTCTTTAACTGCTTATGGAGATAAATGTCCCCTTACTTAAAGCGTGTATAAAGCGACATAAATGACTTGAACTGCACTGCACTGACGTATTTGCTATGCACTGCCTCGCCTTTGGAATCAACTTCTTCGCCCCCCTTTTCGTCAACCACGTTTTGATCTGCCTCTTTCTGATTTATCATTTTCCATGGTAGTCTCACCTCACCAGTGTCACTATCACCATTCTTGTCATCCATCATCCATCGCGTACGTGTACCCATCATTCTTTTATTCGAATCTTGAAACTGTTTTCTTTGTCAAATTCTACTCTTCATAGACATCTGGTACCCCTTTGGACTGGCTTTACAGCTATCCCGGTTTTTATTTTTTCTCATTTCAGTTTTTTTTCAGTTTTGGTTCTCGTTATTTTTTGCTTTTAAGTGTTGTTGATTTGAGGCACTTTCTTGATTTAAAAAAAACTTTTATATTATAACTATACTTTATAACTGTAGTTTTTAGTTTATGTGCCAGATATATTAAACCGACAGCTTGTCTGTTAGTTTTTAAGTGCAAATTATATATCGTATCGTACAGTATCGTTAGTTCAGTTCGGTTCGGTTTATCTCTGTCGCTTTACAGGTGACAAATTCAATAACATTTGTCGCTGTTGTGTTTGTGTATATCTCGGCAGGATTCCTGTCGTCTGGTGACGAGCATCTGCCCGGTAACTATGGACTGTTGGACCAGGCTGCTGCACTGCGGTGGGTCCACGAGAACATCGCAGCATTCCGCGGTGACCCGGGCCGAGTCACTTTGTTTGGACACAGCGTCGGCGCTGCCAGCGTCGGACTACTCATGATAATTCCGCAGACCAAAGGTAGGCATAATGACATAGGCCTATACACTGTGTCCGTAAAAAAGTAACCCCCTAAACATCGTGCAATAATAATGTCAAATGTGAACAAATCTCGATAAACTTTCGTACACTTAATCCCCATTAAATTGCTAAAGCGATCACCAAATATAGTTGACAAGTATTGTTTTTAGTACAGTTATTAATTGTTACCAATATAACTTTACACAAGTAAATTTCTTTGTTATTGTACATTTATGTAATTCCAACAAACATCTGATTCTGGCAAAATTCTACTTCAACAATGCATCATCTATTGGCGATCAAAGTGCCAAATTTTAGTTAAATCTGCCAAAGCAAACAATAGCTATCGCGGCTTATGTGAGGTTACCCCAAAACACTTTAGTTTTAAGTCTTTGTGAATAGCGTTAGACACAAAGACCTGAAACTAAAGTGTTTTGAGTTTAAACAGATCGAACTCGTTTCCTGTGCTGCCAGGCTTGTTCCACGGAGTGATCGCACAGAGCGGTGTAGCGACGGCGCCTTACAGCGTCTATGCTCGTGACGAGAGCATCGACTTTCATCAGTACGTGCGAGACGTCGGCCGGCTTTTCTTATGCAGTGGACGGGGTTGGGGTTCCACTACTCCGTTACAGGATGTCATTGCCTGCCTACGTCAAGTACCGCAAACCGACATTATTGCTCAGCGAGGAAATGTACGTGAGGAGCAGTTTGACTTAAGTTCTCCGAATCATTTGACTTGTGACTTGATTGTGACATTTTACAGTACCGTTCATCATCGCTCCTCAGTCGGTTTAGATAAAGCCAAGAAAGCCAGCATCCAGTGACTGGTACATTACGACTAACTTAACCGTGTTTGTGGAGAGATTGTCATCAGTCAGTTTTTATACAATGAACTTTTTTTGTAAAAAAGTTAAATTTTTATAACATTTTGACATCTTAAACAAGTCAACTTTTTGGTGGTAAAATTCATCAAATACGAGCAAAAAGTTTATTGTACCTCAAGTTACAATAAAATTTTAATCGTATTTGATGAATTTGAACTGTAAAGTTATTCGACCAAATGAATCTATTTGCTGAAATCAAGTTTGTACTTTTTTATTTTGTTGTATTTTTTTCTATATTTGTGATTCGCGTCTCTGTCATGTAGCCTACTTCATGTACGACTCGAACAATAAGCTACGTGATAACAATAATCAGCGTAATAACGATAATAGTGAAATTTGTATAGCGCCGTTTATACGGTGGTGACTTGCAGATGTCTTCCCGGGTCTATTCGGTGCGTTAAGAAACATTGCAACGCATATGCATCTACATGGCTAAACGCGGTTTTGCTAAACATTTTTCCAGCGGCAAAACCGACAGCCGCGCCGTAAATATGCATGACTTTCGTAATGAAGACTGGCTCCGTGCAGACCTATATTATGTCTAGTAGAGTGCATTAGCTTGTATTGCGAATACTAGATATTCTGCTTAGCCTTAGTCAACTCTATCTTCATAAAGTTCATACCACGCTCTAGTGCGTAGTTCCATGCATAGACGTTAAAAACATTGATTTGCAAATAAAAACATGTTTAAAAACATGTTTTTAAAACTTTTATTAAAACATTACAAAAACATGGATATAAAAACATTAAACTGCAGATGTTTTCAATCGCTACTTTTTCGCCATTATACACGCAAATAATATCTAACTCAGATAATTAAAAACAAAAACCTACCACTTGTAAAGACTAAAAACCGGAATGTACTAAATGTACAGATCAAAAACAGCTGAACGCAATTTGCCCATGAGAAATGAATCATATTTCTAATTTTGTACGTTTATGTTTTAACAAGAACAAAAAACACGGCATTAAAATGCACAAAAACATTTTAAAACACACAAAATAAAAAAAACATTAAAAATGTTTTCAAACTTTTATAAAAACACTAAAAATGTTTTTTTTTTACATCTATGGTTCTATGGCAGAAATTGGAACGAACTTGCATGGCTTGAGATGGGTTCAACTGAATCGGTACGTGTAAGATAATGGAAACATTTGCACGGCTCGGCTAGTGAGAAGGACAAGAATAGATGCACGACTTTGTGTTGGTTTCCAGAAGCGTCGTGAGCTACAAAGTTTGGAAACAGGAAGTTACAGGGTCCGACAGACAGCTACAAAATAATTTTTCTTTTTATCAAGCTTAAACATTTGTGAAATTAGTGGGGGGTGATTATTACGTAATTTGTGGTTGTGCGTAGTTTCCGCTGTATCATCCGATCAACCCCGAGTTCCGGCCAAACGTTGACGGACGCGTCATTGTTGACAAGCCGAAGCACCTGTTCGCTCGCGGACAATTCGCCAGAGTTCCGTTCATCATCGGCACCGTGCGGGACGAGTTCGGTCAGAAAATGTTACTGAAAATCTGTGAAAAAAATTATTTTCAGAAGAGGGCATAGCCTTTCGCGTAGATTTTTTTAATTGCGAACAAGTGGTCCAGTGGTTAGTGTCGACTCGTAGCTTTCAGGTTACGGTTCGATTTTCTCTGCCGTTTACTTGCAAGTAACCTTGAGCAAGTTAATTGCTAACCTACTGTGTGCTCAGGTCAACTCAGCTTCCTACCCTTCGTGGAACGGGAAATGAGTAGTAGCTTACGGGCTACGGAGCTTAGTGTGGCCCATTGGGGCGGTGGTTTGTCTGCTTGCTGCAAACCGCGGGTCTAGTTGTTTGCTGACGCAGGCAATGGATGGCCGCATAGTGCGCTGCGGTATCATTAGCTCGTTTACTTAAAATTTTAATTAGATTTAGAATCTGTCGTATAAATTAAGTGGATAATTTTAAGATTGCAAGGGCAGGCGGTTACAGTTGTACTTTTCAATTTAATTTAAGCATTTTAATGACTTTGATCAGGCAACTATTTCAACGGTCGCGAGAGATATCGGAGCGAGTTTGACGACGCGTTGGACAATTATCTCAAGCGCTTGCTACATGATCAAACTGCACTCTTTGATCTCGTCAAGTTTCATTACACCGACTGGACCAATCGCTCCGCTCTTTTCGAATATCAACGCGGAGATGTAAGACTCACTTCTCAGACCTAGAAACAGTGGCTTTTATATCTATATCATTCTGGTGAGTGCAGCTTGCGCCCAGTGAGAAATAGGAGGAAAAGTTTAGTTAGGGTCCAGATCAAAACGTTTCCCTTTTTTCCTCGGCAGTCAACACCATTAACAAACTTTCCCTTAATTTTTCATTGGGCAATCTACGTCCTTAATAAAACTCCCGCCTATTTTTTCACTAGCAATTTATATTTTTCACAAGAAGCCCGAAAGGGGGAAGGGCTTGCGCCGGAAAGTGGGGACAGGACTATCTTAAATGAGGGGGAACTTGCGTTTGATTTTGACTTTAGATTTGGAGCGGTTAGAAGCCACTGCCTAGAAAAACTCAATTTCTCTGTGCTTTCGGTTGCAGTTTGGTAAAAAAAAGTACGGACGACGGGGCGGAAATGCAAACCTATTTTTTATTTTATAAAACAATCTGACACTGAATAGCACTTACGAGAATTGTAGTAAAGATAGCAGACTAGAATGCAAGCAGTTTTTTTTAAAAAAAAACTTGAAAGCAAAATTAAAAACTGCAAAAATGTTTTTGAGCGTTTAACAGAAATTTTGGAGACGCAAGATTTGTTAATGGACGGACGGAAGTCGCAATCACAGAAATTTTGAGACTTTAGAAAATTTTAGGAAAAGAGAGGAAAGCAAAGGAGTTTTCACCCCCGTTGATTGCAATTTTGTTCAAAACAAAAAAAAATATATTCTCGTATTGTATTATTAATACATATTGTTCGTCTGTTCTGTTAAATTGACATTACCTTTTAGCGCATACACACCCAAGAACTCATGGTGTTTGAATTCCGAAGAATTAGCTGGTGGTTACTGACGAATTTGTGACGTAAGTCGCATATAATTTATGATATAGCTGACACCCCGTAGTACGTAATTTGACAGTGCGTTAGAGGAGCCGAGAAAATAGTTGGGGGTTTAACCCCCACAATCCCTCTGCGCAGTTTAAACACGCCAAAATCTAACCGCATAGTATACCCGTAGCTATCACTTTGGCTGGAAATCTTAAAGCGTTTTCAGACACACTATACATGTTGTTGAATGTACATGTAAGTGTAAGGTAAGGAAAAGAGAAAAAAAAAAACAGTGAGGTGAAGTTAAACACTGACGTCATCACGTCGATAATGGTTGCAGGCATAGATGTGAAAACGTTCCAGAAAAAAATTTAAAAAAACGTTAGAAAACGTAAAAACGTGGCGCAAATAAAAAAAAAACGCTCACGAACGTAAAATAAAAACGTTAACCCTAACTTGTTCAACATGTTGCTTTACGCCCAATGCCGTCGGTCTACGTGTAGTAACAGTAGTATAGCTTGAACTGAAGAAAGAGATAGAACTTTATTCAGTTTAAATTCAAGGGTGTAGTCATAAGACCAATCACTAGATTAAGTAAATTACCATTAGAGTGACATATTAATTCGTTTCTGTACTTTCAGAAAAACTTTTAAAGGTTTTGATAAAATTTTCAATAAACGTTTTTCAAGTTAAAAAAAACTTTGAGAAAATAAAAAGCGTAAAAATGTCAGCAACGTAGCAGACATAAAAAAACGTTAAAACGTTCATTGCATCTGTTGTTTCAGGTGTTGTCGGATATGCACATGATAGCGCCGAGCGACGAGATGGCGGATCTGATCGCCGTTCACAGCTCCGACATCTACGAGTATCACTTCTCGACGCCGGGCGACAGTTTTCATTCGGTCGAGCTGAACTACGTGTTCGGCGCGCCGTACAGCGGCCAGTTCGCTGACGAGATGACGGTCAATGGCAGCGTCGAACAGTTCAACGATAAACAAAAGCAGCTCTGTCGAGATGTCATGCGGCTCTGGACAAACTTCGCCAAACACGGGTCAGTAAGACAGGCCGGTGCGATACTCGATTCACCTACCCCGCGGAGGGATGGAAAGCTGAGTTAGTCTTAGTGTTGGTTATATACCGAGATTTATGTAAAAAAAAACTGTTCAGTTTATATACAGTGCAAGGGTGACATCGTGGTTGTAGATATAAATCAGCACAAATCACAATTTACAAATTCAAACTTTACCATTAGGCCTACACAGTCAGCAAAGTTCTTCTGACATTGTCTAATGGTGATGTTTGAATTTGTAAATTGTGATTTGTGCTGATTTATATCTACAACCACGACGTCACCCTTACACTGTATATAAACTGAACAGTTTTTTTTACATAAATATTTGCAATTTTATTGCCGTTGGAAGTAATCTGGATTAGTTAATTATAGCAATGTTAGAAAATGTAGAAATGTTTTACGGGGGCCGAGTTATAGCCAATTTTGTCCCAAAATTCGTTGCCA
>Ga0056128_1008259_pt1 | contig 13135 bp, 6 predicted proteins | sample WorMetLIZISLAND2_FD_71113 | JGI IMG/M metagenome (GOLD analysis project Ga0056128, IMG submission 71113) | Marine gutless worms symbiont microbial communities from Max Planck institute for Marine Microbiology, Germany - Olavius geniculatus... ...
AGGCTAAATGATAATGATGATGATGAAGATGAACAAAAATTACAGATATTACAGAATAAAATGCTATGCTAAAAATCAAAGTAACCATCTAACAATCATCAAAAATCTGATGCATAAACTCATATTTGCTGTGACCGTAACAAACACAAAGTAAAATCCAGTCGGAACAGTTCAAACGTAAGCTGGACCATAACACATTATGCAAAACGGTAAGGCCACTACTTCATAAATGAAGATAAAAGTTCACACGTCTTAACATAAAAACATTGTGCAGATCTAACCTGCCTAGGCCTTTAATAAAAGCTTTAACAGACTCCCATTTGTTAAAACCAAAAATTCTCCTATAAACCGAGTTCCAGGCAGCATTCAACTCCTGCTCCTGTCGAGCTGTATATTTAACCGCTACTGCAGCACAGGTTAAAATAGGTAGGCAATAGCTTTCCTGTGACGTAAGGTGCACCACCTCATAACGGTCTTTTGCATGTGCATAGATACTGTTACATGCTGCAAAGAAAGATTGCTTGCTATTAAAAGCCAAGGACCTGCCACCCATCAGTATTTGACTGAGGTGACCCAGGATATTGGGACAGACCCCAGGCTCATGGGTTCACTGACGAGCTTGGACAGTTTCCCTATTGCCAGACAATGTGATTTATAAGCGTTGAAAGAAAGACAAACAGAATCAGCAGTAGAAACACACACATCCAGCATGGTCTGCAGACCTCTGACAGAGGGACAAATAAGTAGTAAATCATCAGCATAGAGCAGACAACCAATAAACATAGACCTTAGGTGACACCCGAAACTGAGATGTCGCAACCGCACAATAAAAACATTAATAAAAACATTAAAAATGGTAAGAGACAGAACACTTCCTTGGCGTACACCATTAAACACTGCAAAGAATTGAGAACAATGAGAACCCCATCTAACATTCATGCACAGAATGCTATACCAGTGGCGCAGGATGTTTACAATTCCATACAGTACACCCGAGGAGACAAGAGGGTCAAATAATTTGTCATGATGAACGCTGTCAAAATGGTAGCCTCATTATAATTTATGCCTTTTGATAATAAAAATACTTTCCAATAGCAGTATCTCACCTCCTGATCACGTGCATATTTGAGTCGAGCGGGAGTGCAGGCGACGTCATTCGCAGCAACAAATGTCGAGTCAATCATGACATTCAGACACTGCTGATGCTTGTCATAAAGCTGGTTTATTGCTGAGAGAAGACGTGTCTCAAGAACAAGTTTAACGAATGTCGTCAGTCGAGCGACGAAGTTTGGTGCTTCAAGCCCGTCACAGAACTCACTCAAGTCACACACTGTCAGTGCCGCAGGTCGCTGTGGTGTCACAGTTTCATCGTCACTTGATTCGACTACATCAAACCCAGCATCCATCTCAGAAAAGTTGGGACTTGAAGACAAAAAACCGAGACTTGAAAGCTGGCGCTGGATTACTGGAGATGCTCGACTGTCAGCTGATTCTAAGTCATCAGTGGTGTTCTTCTCATCAATTCCATCAGACACTTTCACAAAAAACACTGCCACCCGGCTGTTGGCTTGCACCAGATGTCGTAAAATGATAACATCCTGAACACAGCATAATAAAATATCAGCATCATAAGATTTTGTGTGTCTGCCAATGTGTGTATGTTACAACTTGTGACTGTTATGGCTACCATCTTTTGGTGAGTAAAGATGTATGTATTGCAACCATCAACCACATAAATCATGAAGGATACCAGACTTGAGTCTGAATTTACTGCCAAGTTCAGTCAGCTTTATAGAGCTACAATATATGCTTAAGACACTTTCCAGATCTTGGTCCAGGAGACCTCAATAACCAAAATCTAGCTGATTGGTCACTGGGCCATAATCTCTACAAATTTAATCAAATTCATTCATAACATGCTGTTCACCCTGTAGAAAAATAACCAGACCATAGCCAGGAAAAACCTCAGTGGGCCTCTACTGAATAAAGCTTCAGCATTAGACCTATGACTACATCTGATATCCACTACCAACACAAAATAACACACTACATAAATAAGAAACAAACAGACACAGTTACCAACACAGTTGGCAGTATTAAGTACATCTGCAGTACAAACCTGTTCAGACAGCTCGTCGCCGGACACAACAAAAATGACGACTGGAATGACATTGGCGATGGTAAACTGTACACTGTTAACATTGGCATAGTCCTCATCAGAACATATCACCAGTTGACTGCCAGCTCTCAGCAATGACTGACTCATTAATATATTCACAACGGAAGCTGTATGTGTAAATTCCGATCTCAAACTACCAGTCGAAGAAACCAACACAACTTTAGCTGCTTGGACATTTTGTGAATCTGAGTTGAGTTCTATGTCTGCCAATGGAACGTTTTTATACCACGACCAAAGCGTTTTTATGCCTGCGGTATCAACTGCGCTGAAACTACGGACACAGTCAGTATCAACAAACTGCAATGTGTGCCAAGGAACATTATCATGAGGCATTGGCAGAACATCAGGACCTAACAGCCGATTGGCAACAGCCACACGAGATGAACATGAACCACCCATGATAACAATACTTGGTGGCTTATTTGCAACAGGCTCCACAGACACATTGTTGAATGACGTGAATACATCCAAGATCTCTGTATCTGCAACATGACAACTACATTTGCAAATAATAGTTACAAATGGCATAAGTTCCATAGTTACATATAACATAGCAAATGCCATTATTTTTCATTTTATTGTTATTTTTCTTAATTTTTATGTACTATGAGTACAAGCCAATGTTACATAAATATACAAATAAATTAACAGCATGGACGCATATAAACTACACTCTTAAATAAACATTAGATGACATTACTTTATGTTCACATTAAGAACCAACACTGTCATAGACAGTTCATAAGCAACACTTATGTAGCGCCACTAAATACTTTGACTGATGCAGCTTGCAACACGAATCTCACGAAGAACATGATGTGTGTCATCAAAAACTTTCTGCAGCAGTTTTGACTGAGTCGAGTGATGCCGAAGTGCATCAATTAACAACGAAAATTCACCGGCATCCTCCACTGACGACATTGCAGCAGTTTACTTTTGTATACATACACACACACACATCACACACAAATTACAACACAACATTTGTAATAACATTAATCCAGACACCGACCCAAAGTAGGATACCTCAATTTAAGCAATATAACGTACCTCAGCCGACTCATAATGATGTTTCTTACTTATTTTTCACGTTTTTGCATGAATGTTTCAAGTTAGGGTTAGGGTTAGAGATAGGGTTAGGGTCAGGCTAGGGGTTAGGGATAGGGTTGGCATCAGGCTTGGGGACTGTTACTATTCAAGTGAGGAAAAATAATTAAATGGCCATTATTTACTTTCCCCATAATCTTATTACTAATCATGAAATTGATCTCAAATTGATCGGATGATACTGTTTTTCACATGACCCTTATCGAAAATGTCAACAAAAAATGGCCACCCTATTAGCGTTTTAGCACTGTATTGCAACCAAAATACTGAAGGTTTATGAAGGTTTATAAAGTCAATTAATTTCAAAATAACTCCACGGTTCACCATTAAAACATCAAAACTAAATGTAAAGATCCATTACGAGTCTGCTGAGGTACGTCATGTTGGTTAAATCGAGGTATCCTACTTTGAGATGGCGCCATATAAAACAGGCAAAGAAATATCACACACTACAGTATAACAATAATATTGTTGTTTTCGTGCACCAGACTGTATATTATGAATACAAATATCAATAAAATTACTATAATACCAGTCCTAACCAAAAACTATTATACACGCTAATTCGGCTGGTAATTATGTCCAGCATATCTAGCTAATTTCAGACCAGAAGACTACCTCAGAAATTATTATGTAACTCGATTTCGTTCAAACGGAGAAGCCCAGGACCGAAGTTGCGGACTTGACAGTCAGTTAGTGGCCGAGGCTCCATACACACCCGACTGACAACGTTTAGTCATGCAGTACATTAAATACATGCATTTCAGCACAGAAATGCTTCAATTAAACTTAATACGAATCCTTTATCTTCACTTTCCGTCATTTTTGCTAAACGCCGAATAACTGTAAACACATAATGACTCCGGGATTTTCCCAGACTGTTAGAGGTGCGCCTAACTGCCTAGAATGACTCAAAATCGCCAGGGTCAAAATGAATACCGGTCCGGTACGTAGGCGTAGCAGTAGCACGTCAGACGTCACGTGAAACATGACAGAAATACTTTAATAGCTCTTGTAATAAAAACAAGTAATCTGAGCAAAGCTCGCGTGACGTGCGGCAGCGTTGTTGCTACCACCTGGGGAATAATGGTGCAACGTGCAATAAAATAACAACGCGTTTTAAAACGGTACCCAAATTTCGACGTCAACGTACGAAGGACTTCTTGAACTAAAAACTAAAAACTCTGACGATTAAAATCTACGTTTTATGCTGCAAATTTTATATGCAGATTGTTTTGGTCTATTTTTAGTAATTTCGGCACAATCGACTGTTGAAATATGCGCCGTAGCCTAAAATCGCGAAACGACAAACCCAGCTGATCCTAAAAATAGTCGGCCGTTGTCAGTGACCTTCAAGGTCATCCAAGATCGATAATTTTCATGTCATTTGATAGCCAATAAGTCACTTCTAGTGATCAACACCAATTTTGGTTGTATCTCTCACCGTTTCCGAAATACCGGGTATGGCCAGTTTTCCACTAAAAACGCACATTTTTCCTACTCCCTTCTATTCAACCCCGAATTTTTAAAATGTTTATTTTTGCACTAAATCTTTGAAATATTGCATGCCTAGCTTTATGGCATAGGGGTAATTATTCTTGTAAAATGTTTTCCCTCGAGCTAACGTTTAGCCACAATACATACATCCGCGAGAGACGGCAGACAGACGACGACAGACAGACGGACAGACGGACGACAATAGGTAGGACGACAATAGGTACAAAAACCTGTTTTCTGGATTTCAAAGTCGTTTAAGGTCATCAATGTATGTGCTCCCGGAAAGCTCGTCAATAGTGCTTCTTCAGATAAGCAGCAAGTTTGTGCTTATTTGCGATTTTTTACGCCTACACTAAATTACAGCGAGAGTAAAAAATGTGCATTACGAAGAGGTACCCAAATTTGCGGCCCGTGTATAGAGGACTTCTTAAATCTATATATAGGGGTCTAAAACTTAAACTGCTGAAGTCTACAATTAATGCTCACAATTTCATACGCAAGTTGTCTTAACTCTATCTCCCGTAATTTCGACGCAATTCACTCTTGAAATGTTCGCCGCAGCCTAAAATCGCAAAAAAATCACAAAAACCCTATCCGTGGGGCATGGGCGGCGCCAGAGAGGGCAGGGGCAGCTGCCCTTCCTTGCCCTTGCCCTTGTCCCTTTAGCTGCCCTCTAGGAAAAATTTTGAAAGTGATAAAGTACCATTTGGGCTCTTTAACATGCCAAGGTGTGACTTATTAGGATTAAACGTCATTTTTGCAAAACAACACATTATATCTGTGAGCTTTTTTGCGTTTTCAAATACTAACAAGAAATTTGAGCTAATGCTCACGAGACGTGCGAAAGCCTATAGCAGTTCCGGTTCAGTAGTTGAGCTGAAAATTGGGGTGTTCACGCTAAGTCGATATACAAATACCAAATTCTCTATATGAATCACATACCGGTAACGCTAGAACCGTGGCGCCACATTGTGAATGATACAGACTTGTGTCGCAGCCCAAAATCGGCAAAAAAATCCATAAAACCCCCTATTATGGCGTTTAAGGTCATTCAAGGTCATTGAATTCGGCGCCAATCGAGAGCCAGTATACGACTTCCTATTAGTGATTAATAGTAACCTATAGGCCCTATCTCGCACCATTACTGAGATACAGCGACTTATTGGCCAAAAATCGCAAATTTTGCCCACCCCCTCTCATTTAGCCCCCTCGTTCTGGGTGACCCCCTTTGAATTTATGGAAAAGCTTTACGGTTCCTGAAACTAGAGTCTTCCGGGCAGCCGATGGTAAAGATTTGGTAATTCTAGCTCGCACCGTTTCTGACTGATCCACCCGTGTGACAGACGGACGGACAGACAGACAGACGGACAGAATTGCGATGGCTAAGACGCGCTGAAAACAGTAGCTGCTGTCGTGCGTAAAAAGCAGGCAAATATGTGGCTTCCATCGCACGTCTAAAAGCTACCAAAAATTTGAGCTAATGCTCACGAGACGCGCAAACGCCTATAGCAGTTCCTGTTCGCAAACTGTCTGTTTATCTCCAGCCATTTCGTGGCAGTTCATTCTTGGAGTGTGCGCTGCAGCCGAAGATCAATAAAACCCGTTATTTTAAAAGTTCGAAGTCCTTCAAAGTCCTTCGAAGTCCTTCAAAGTTGGATAAAAAGGAAACGACTAAAAAGTTCGTCACTAGTGCTTGTTGTGATAGGCAGCAATCCCGCAGCATGCCCATGCCTATCTGCAATCGTTTTCGCAAAAGACTTACCAACAACGCTAAAACAACGACTTTCACGGGGGTACTGCTATTTGATGCCTTCGTGCGCAGGTTTCCTTGAGCCTAGAAAATCGAGACTTAGACCGCCGAAATCTAGGTTCAATGCTAAAAATTTCATACGCACCTTTTCCACGTCTGTCTCAATTGATTTCGACGCAATTCGCTCTTCAAGTGTGTCTCGCATTCCGAAATCGCCAAAAAATCCATAAACCCTTTATTTTTAGCGTTCAAGGTTACCGAAGGTCATTGAAGTCGGTGGCAATCAAGAGCCAGTGTACGACTTCCTATTAGTGATTAATAGTAACCTAGGCCCTATCTAGCACCGTTACTGAGATACAGCGACTTATTGGATAAAATCGCAAATTTTTCCTACCCCCTCTTATTTAGCGCTCGCGTTCTGGTGACTCCCTATAAATTTATTTAAAAGCTTTACGGTTCCTAAAACTAGAGTCCTTTTGGCAGCCGATGGTAAAAATCTGGTGATCCTAGGTTGCACCGTTTTTGACTGATCCATCCGTGTGACAGACGGACAGACGGACGGACGGACGGACGGAATTGCGATGGCTAAGACGCGCTAAAGCAATAGCTGCTTTTGGAGGTAAAAAGTGTTTCAGCTTCAGGGGGCTTGGCCCCCCTGATCCCTTAACCAGGAGCTCTGCCCATGGACCCAGCTACATCTTTTCGATGCACACAACAGCCGAATAAGGTTGACATTTGGCTCCACACACAAAAACATTTACTGTCCCCTGTGTTCTGGCGCTTATCCTCACTCCCCGTTGCCCCTTTCCAGATTCAGATTCTTAGCGCTGCCCATGCTATGGGATTCAACATCAAAGTCGTTCAATATTAAGCTCTTTGATTTTGATGTCAATCGAAAGAGCGTATGGGACTTTCTATTAGTGACTAATAGTAACCTCGACCCTGTATCGCAAGTACCGTTTCGGAGATACGGCGAATTTTTGGCTCAAAATCGCAAGGTCTTCGTACCCCCTCTAATTTAACGCTCTAGATTGGGTTGACCCAAATTTCAAATTTTTGGAAAAACTTTTCGGATCCTAAAACTAAAGTCTTTCGGGGACCTATGAGTGAAAGTTTCGTGATTTTAGCTTGCACCGTTTTGATACAATCGCAGAATGTGACAGCCAGACAGACGGACAGTCGCCTCCACGATATCTAAGACGTGATGACGCGCGTAAAATATAGAAACGAGCGAAGATTACGTAACTGAGTCTGCTCAATATAATTGGGACATTTCAAGAAAACAAGTTATTGAAAAAAGCTGAGCAGAGCTCGAGCGAGCCGTAGCCAATGTCTTATAAGATTAACAAGAAGCCCAGCTGTCGCTAAGGAAGGCCGACCGTACCTTGTGTCCGAAGGCCAGCAAATGTGAATAAGGGTTCAGTTCATTAGCCTGTTTAGATAGAAAGTAGGGTCGACAATTGAGTCATTAGATATCCCAGGACATTTGCAAATGTGTGTGGGCCCACTGTTAATACTAATCATTGCATGCGCTGATACAGTTTGGCCGTAATTTTTGCGCCATGAAAATTTTGGCATGGGCGGCGCCAGAGGAAAGACAAAGAGAGCAGCTGCTCCCCCGTGCCCTTGCCCTTGCCCCGGCTTCCACTTAGGAAAGATTTTGATGATGACAAAGTACCCTCTGGTAACCATGCATATGTCAAAATGTGACTTATTAAACCTGATTGTTGTAAAACAACACAGATATCTGTGGGTTTTTTTGTGTTTTCAAATATTAAAAACAAGTAAATTTGCAGCTTTCAGTGAATCTCCAAATTCTAAAAGTGTTTTAGCTTCAGGGGGCTTCGCCCACTGAACCCTTGATCATGGGCTTTGCTCTTTGACCCCGCTACATCTTTATGATGTAGCCTACGCAACAACTGAATAATGTCTACATTTGGCCTACACAAATATAAACTTATTGCCCGCTGTGCCCCTGCTCTCTATTGCCCCCCAGTTTCAATTTCCTATGAATTCGCGGCGTAAATAATCATGGCAACCGAACTTCTGATAATGAAAGTGCGATCGTGTCGATATTTCGATCGTCTATCCAATATCGAGCGTCAATTCGATCAAATATTTATCGGCACCGGCCGCTGGGTCGGTCTGTGGCCTATACACAGGGGTCGCTTCTAATTACCGCCGGCAAATCTGCGCTGCTCCGGCCGCAGCGGTGAGTGGTCTAAATGCATTTTCTTCAAGTAGTCAGCGGAGACTGCAGTGACGCGGCGCGCGCATCTGATGCTGTATTTTCCGGAGGGCCGCTGACTGCGGACGGAGGAGGATCAAGGCAGTGACCGTCGGCAGCGTTTATGGAAGATTCTCTACGCGTCGCGCTGCTATGCGGGCAAAGAACGACGGAACGAGTAGCGCTGTATCGGTGTGCGATGAATAATAGATAGCAGGTACTTTCTGCTTGGCTGGCCGACAACCTGTGGATTAATGAGATCGAGCGTAAGACTGGCTGGGCTAGCGTGTCTGTCTGGCGACCCAATAATGAATTCCGCCAAGAAATTGCTAACTGCCCCGTAGCTCTAATAGGCCTACCGCAACGTCCTTTACACATAGAAATATGAATATATGTAGAAATGCAGTATTTACGTTTATGCCAACGAACTTATACATGTCTTTTAGACGTAGAATGACACCGCACATACAGTTGTTGAAATTCGCAGCAGCTCATTAGGTAAGTGACCGTCGTTGTTAATTAAGCGTAGAACTAAAGAGCGGTTATTCACTACGGGTTCAAGACCTGCTGCAGTGCCTCCAAGCAGCATCACGGTCCATACAATAGCAGCAGCGTACGCCGCAACAACACGCAGTCTGTCATCAAAGATGTAGGCTACTCACACTGCGCAGTTGTACAGGGTGGGCCAAAAAAGTAAGTTATAGCACTTTCTTTTTTGTTAAATATTAAACAATTTTTACAATTTTTTTTCATCAGTGGACTCTGTAAGAAATTTGCTATTCAGGGTCATGCACACCGTACTTATTTTGTCGCTATTTTGTATAATATGAATATCCAAAAGCATACAATATTTGCAGATAACCTAAAAATCTAATGATAATTTTTTTAAAGTATTTAACTGAAATGTTAAAATATGAGTTACAGTAAGTGTCAAAAACATTGGAGGACATGTTAAACATTTTTTTCAAATAATTTGAACGATTTTACTGTGCACTAATTTTCAATGTATTTTAATTTCAGACTACCCAGCGAAATAGTACCGACACGAAGTGTGAAAGTAATGTTTAAATTATCCAACGTTGCTGAAGCCTAATATGGTTATGCTTACAGAGTACTGACAGTTTCACTGACGGTTTCGTTTGTTATTATTATTAATTAAGTTTAGTTAAGATTAATTTTTTTGTTTAACTGTGCTACCATTGTATTATGGTGAATAAAGTTGTGTATATTAATGCTGATTGATGGCTGCAATTTTGCTCAGTTAACTGCATGAGCATACAGAGCAATGTATTTCAGTTGTGCGGCCCTACAAGTTGTGCACTATTTTTGAAAGATGAAAACGTACTCCGTTAGCTACACGCAAACCTTTTTGACATTTTTTATAATTTATATTTAACAATTTACTTGAATACTTTAAAAATTTACCACTTGACCTTAGTACCATCTGTAGATATTGTACTTTTTTGGATATTTATATGTTACAAGATAGTGTAGCGACATAATAGTGTGATGTGCATGCCACCGAGTAGCAAATTTCTTCAAGAGTCTACTGGTAAAAAATTGTGAAAATTGGTCAATATTTAGCGAAGATATGAAAAAAGTACAATAGCTTACTTTTTTGGCCCACCCTGTACAGCTGTGAGTGGAGATGAGTCGCGCATAGAGCTGCGCTTGTCAAGTGCTTCTGGGTCCGTGGGTCCGCACTTGAAAACCGCACCGCACGTCAACAACGCCTTTCATCATCACTGTTTTGTTTACTTGCTGTTGTTTGTCATTTTACACCTAGAACAAACACGCTAATCGGCTTGTCACGGGCACCATACGTCGTAACACCGTAAGTCTCGTCTATATAGAGTTGCCGCAAACGTACACCGATTTTAACTATTTTTTTATTGTTGCAACAAAAACATCCATAACGCATAAAAGTAAAATTACGCCGGACAGCTCAGCTTTATTATGTAATTACCTTACCTAGCAAAGCACACACCATTCCAAAAATTGACATTACACGCTTGCTTTATCGATTTTAATGGTTTATTAACAACTTCAGAACTAAAAAGTAAACAGTAAAAAGCCCTACCTACTAAATGACGTTAGTCAAACGACGCTGCAGTGTTGATATGTTTACCGCCATTCTTCACAGTACATTCCAGACGACGACGCCACTCGTTGATGCTGCTGTCAATGAAACGTCGTGACTTGTGACAGCTTCTGCCACTCGGTGTAATATTATCGCTCTCTTCAGTTCATCCACCGTGTTAAATTTTCGTCTGTGGTAGACAGACAAAAATTTGTCCGGCGTAATTTTACTCATATGCGTTATGAATTTTTGTTGTTGTAACAGTAAAAAAGGTTATAATCGATTTACATTTGCGGAAGTTATCCCAAAATTAAAACAGAGTTTCCGTTTTTTGGAAAACAACAGCACATAGTGCTCAGTGCGTCTTAGCTATAGTAGAGACATTTGTACCTTCGTCTGTCCGTCATTCCGTGTGCAACTGTGCATGCCACATTGCTGTAACCATGCTAAAACGCTACTTCCCGCGTTGAGGTTCGGGGGTATCACCTTTGATCTCCGAATTTTTTTGAAATTTTCAGATGCAGAATTCTGCATTGTGATACTTTGTAAGTAAAAACATTGAGGTGAGTATATGTTGTAGTTGGGAGGAGGCAAAATTTTATCTATAGCTAATTATTCAGGGGTCCAACTGACCTCAGGGTGGCGGGGGCAATTACAGTTCACGGTGTCTCGTCTTATAATTGCTGCATACTGTAGATTATTGTAAGTTGATCATAAGCTGATTATTATGTTGAGTTAGCACTCGAACAGCACGTTCTACTAAAGCATTATGATGCATGCTGGATATTGTGTTTCGCCTCGGCGCACAGCAGCTGTTCGGTTCAGCAGGTTTCAATGGCGTCTACATAAACGTCGTCAGCAGCAGCAGCGGAGCAGTGCAGCGTGCTGCATGATGTACGGTGGGACGGATCCATATTCTGCTACTGAGACGCCACGCGCGAACAATACGGTAACACAAGCAATTGACTCATGGTTCATCAGTCACATTACAAACGACGACGTCGACTCGCCATCGATTGTTTTACACACAACTCCTAAATGCCGCGCGTAGCCCCTTCTCCCGCCCCTACATGCGTGGGGGAGGAGGAAGGAGTGGCCATTGTGTCGTCGCAGCAGCACGCGTCGCCCGCCAGGCCGAGCACGTTCATCATCAAAGAGACGACACTCCACACTCTACAGCATCTATCATCCGGCCCGTGACTGACGACCATGGCCCTGCAGCCTCTGAAGCCCGGGCTCATGCAAATTGATATTTTGCGTTAAATTGGTGCATGTGACAAGCGCTCAATTGCTCAGCCTGGCGACATCGACTGCAACAGATCGCCGCACGGACACAGGCGCAGACAGACAGACGAATGACGCCCTGGCTATAAGCGCTCCTATACATTGCGACGGTCGTAAAAACTCGCGAGCACACGCTCCCACACAGAAACGATTACAATGTCACCGTGCAGAACTGCAGACAATGAGTCGCTGTTTAAACTTTCATCACCTTGTGTCGCCATGCAGCAATGACACCGCACCGGTATAGATTAGGCCTATATAGACCACGCAGTACGTCTACTTCAACAGGCGTCCAGTAGCCTATATAGTCGTCACACAGATCGACAACGTGCTGTTGCTACTACTGCAGTGTTATATTAAGCCATGCATGCATGCTTACTACAGCTTTTTTAACATTGACAAGCTTATTATTATTAAGTAGAGATTGCAATCTCGGGATCCCGAATCCCAGGATCCCGGGATCCCGGCCATTTTCGCCAATCCCGAATTCCGGGATTGGCAGCGTCCCAATCCCGGAATTTTGGGATTACAAAAATGCGTTAAAATTGTACTTTTTTCGCATGTCAAATGATAGAAATAGAAATTTTAGCCGTCTAATAAAATTAATAAAATATTTAATGAGCGCCAAAGTACTATTCCCAGCTGCGTACTGTACAGGGTGCGGCAGAAAAAAGTAGCCCCCTAAAGTTTTTCGCTGTTTTCTCAGCAACCGTTTAGCATTTAAATCCGAAAATTTACAGATTTATTTACTAAATCGTTCTACGACTAAATGCCAAACAAAATTTGATTCCATTGAAAAATGACGAAGTTATCGACTTTTAACATGACCGCTTACCGATTTTTCAGCGTAAAAAAATGTTCAAGCTATAACACCAGTTCAATAACATCGTAGAAACAAGTCAAACAACACAGTTAACTAATGATCAGATGCCAAAATTCCATTGTCACTGTGAATGTTCGAAGTGTCCACCGACAGCTCCAAGCTCCAACACAAGCCTTCAGTCGCTTAAT
>Ga0056128_1008263_pt1 | contig 13131 bp, 8 predicted proteins | sample WorMetLIZISLAND2_FD_71113 | JGI IMG/M metagenome (GOLD analysis project Ga0056128, IMG submission 71113) | Marine gutless worms symbiont microbial communities from Max Planck institute for Marine Microbiology, Germany - Olavius geniculatus... ...
GCTATGCCCATCATAAATGACATACCAAATATGCATTCTAATGGATTTACTATAAAATTGCTAATTTAAAAAAAAATTAATCTTAATGCTATTTCTGCTTGGTGCTTTATTATTTAGAAATTTGCGCGGTATCTTATTTATTTTTTTTGCAGAAACAGAACTGCAGAACATGCTATTCTTACAAGTATGCGAACAGTACTTCTAAAAATCAAATTGTCCACAAGGCTGCAATGACTGCACCAAATTTGCCCCAATCCAACAAAAATATTAATTTAAACTGTTACATATTTCGTTAGGTTTCGTAGTGTCTATTATACGCAATTTTTTAATATTAACAGAAGTTTGTGAGTTTAGAAAGAGCAGCAATGTTATTTAAGTTATTCCTTAGCTGCTTAGTAGTATATATTCGTGTATCAAACTTTGTTATAGAATGTAATTTAAGCTGCAGCTGTAACTTTCTTAAATATTTTCAAGTAATACTTATACACTGTTTATTTTTTCATAACCACTTTTTCATTAATTTATTGTTTTTTATTACTACTTCTTACTTTTACTTATTACATATTATTACTTTTTAATGCTAGAAGTAATTTACATTTTATCCTTTGCACATTTACGAAATAATCTTACGTGTTAGAAATATTTATCATGATATTCAGTTATCTTGAGGCATAAAAATCTAAAGTTAATGTAAACGATTTCAATGGCACAGTGGCTGCTACAGCATCTTTCAGCTTTAAAGTGTCTAATGTCAGGGTTAAGGTTGTGCTATGCAGTTGGACAGTTTGTATGCATAGGTTTATGAGTGCGCGGTTAGCTGAATATTGTGTCGGCATAGGGTCATATTTTCGCTTTCTTAGGCGTACCATTAGCTAAGCCATTGGCTAACAGAAACATTTTCGGCTGCCACGCTAATTAGTAAACATAAAGCAATTAGGTTTAATACGACAAATAACATCAAATGAAAAAAAGCTTTAAACTATGTTAGTGATACATGTACAAAACATCAGTTTATAGTCTTGTTAACAACGACATGCAATGACTGACACATCGGTAACTGCAAAAATCATAAAAAAGTGATATCACTCACCATCACATTGTCTAACTCTCAATGTGCCGTTGAATAATATCACATTTTAATATTTTTTTCTGTTTTCGATGTGTCAGTCATTGCACGTCGCCGTTAACAAATGTAAAAATTAATGTTTTGTGCATTAATGTTTGCTGTTTTATTACAATAACAAAGCTTTTATGTTGATGGTCACTTATAAACCATCTGCTTTTTACGGCCATGAAGACACTGAACCTTAAATATTTTTGGGTCACGATTTTAATTTTTAAAGGTTACGTGACGTCATCGGTCACGGGACCATTGGACTCGGCATATGTGGTTTTCATTTGGTGGTCCATGATTGTATCCATGCATCTACCTTGCACCGTTACGGAGATGTGGGGTCCCAAAGATATTGGGGTCACGACCTTGACCTTTTGGGGTCACGTGACGTCATCGATCACGTGACTATCGGACTTGGTGTGGGCAATTTTTAATTGGTGGTCAATAATAACTATGCGCTTATTTTGCACGAATACGGAGATACGGGGCTTCAAAGATTTTAGGGTCACGAGTTTGATCTTTTGGATCATTGAACTTGGCATATGTGGCTTTCTATTGGAGATCCATTAAAACCATGCCTCTATCTTGCACCGTTACAGAGATATAAATAAACCAGCGACTGTAAGGTCTATACGAGAGATAAGATCACTGCGAGAGGTAGCTTGATTAAACACTCCGAGTAAATTTTGTTCATCAGATTTTACAGTGCGAATAGAATCAATCGAAAGCGACCATTTACAGCTTTACTATATAGTTATGTAACGGGTTTCAGACGAACTACGTACTTCTTAACGTTTAAAACTTATGACTCTGTAAAATCTACTGTGCAGCCACTTTCGACTGCCCAGCTACAAGTCTAAAATGACGTCAATACAGCTAAACCGCTGTAGACGCAGCTAAGAGTTCCCAGCTATGAAAACCATTCCCCAAAAGGGAGCGGAAGATAGCAAAGAGCTAACCTTTGCGCTTACGCACAGCTGCTGGCTAAACTCGTTTAATTTTTATACGGTTCTAGGCACTCTGCTGCATTTTTACACCTTTGCTCGCACAGCCATCCAGCTATCCCTACTGTTGCTTAGTTTCCTAAGCTAAATACTTTTTTTTTATTTTTAGAGTTTTACCTTTAACTGCTGCTAACCAACCACACTTAAACAACATCTTCTATAACTCATACAAAACTACTTAGCTCTGCTCTATTTTTCTCTTTCCCCAATAAATTGTGTTCGCACAATTTGGAAAAAAAATAACAATAAAATTAAGTAACCCTAAAATATGAAAAAAACAATTCTAAAGTTGAGCGCTAAACGTAGAAAAGCACGTAATTGCATGAATAAAAGTTAATCAATGTCCAATAAAAGTTTATAAAAAATCTAAATCTTCATAAACTTTTTATTGATGATAAGACTTTAAAACAGTTACTTGTATAACGACGTAATAAAGTTCATCAATAATAAACAAATAATAAACATTCCAGTGCGCTGAGTTTACTAAAAATTCTGGATATATAAATCAAATATCATTATTCATGTCAAGTCAGACGTAAGGCAGCCACACCAACTATACAGTTAAATAGTACAGAACATGGTATACAGTGTATGTTGCGTAAACTACGCCAAAAAAATAATAGGCCTATCTGTTCGAAAATAAGTCAAGTAGACGAGTAGCCTCAGGAATATCAAGTAATAATTGTTCGAGTTTGCGGACGTTATCAGTCATGTCAGTCAGAGTGAGAGCTGCAGCTGATGTGAGCGGCCGATGCGATGAGCATCTAACTCGTCTTCTCGACAAATTATGTAACTGAACAAAGCACAACTTCATACCCAGTATACTGTATAACAACGTAGGCCTAGACTACAGTAACATGCAAAAAACAACTCACAATAATAACGTACGATAGTTCGTGTTTACTATGTGTGAACAACGATAACTAAAAAAAATGTCGAACCAAAATACGTCGCCACTGAAAAAAAACATGTACACAATTATGTTGCTAACTGCGCGCACGACAACAAAAACACAGCACACAACCGAAAAAATAAAACCGAAAAGACCGAAAAAATTAGTACGTTATATCCGAGGTACGTTGTAACCAAAAATCCATCATACCTTTATTAGGAATCGAAATACATGTATTTCAAACGCACCTATCAAACGTTAGGTTATTCATTTAACATACAGTGTAGTCTGTACTCTAGGCCTATCAAATGTATTTTGGCATTCTCGCTGTTGCTGACGCCCAGGGGGTAACACTGCAAAGTGTCCAAGGCCTCCATAGCCCCTAGACGACCTGGGAGGTCGAGCGAGGTCGAGTATCCCTCCTCCTTCTCATCTGATGGCGCAGCGTTGTCTGACTCAGCAGGCGTCGTCACTGCAACGATGATGTCGTCGTCCGTCGGTTGCTCACATGTCTTTATGTTTTCATCGATGGTGCGGTGGCGTACTTATCAAACGTGAGGTGCAGTAACACAAACAGATGGTTACAGTTTAACGCAACACTGTGCGAGTGATCTGGCCACGCCAGTGAATCTGGTAAGAGGCAGGTTACTGGTCATAAACGGATCAGATTACATGTACACGCCATACACGCCGAAACGATGTCTATTGGTATTTATTTGTCCTCCTCCACTGGGCCACTCACTTAGTCGCTGCGTCCCCGGAATGCCAACATACTGGGAAACTGGGCATCTGGAAGTATGACTCAGTGTCTGTGGTTGTGTTTACGCTTACGAGTGACAACACTGTGCTAGCCGGGTGGTCCACTTTAGAGTCCGTTGTATGCAAAACATTTGCTAATCTGCGGACCACAGCTGACGTCCGTAATAACCGAGAGTACGTTATAGCCGAGTACGATATATCCAGCAGACATCTTATGGTAAAAAAAGGAAGTTGACGGCACTGTAGAATTTAGTACGTTGTAACCGAGAGTACGTTTTAACCGATTCCGTTATAACAAGTTTTACTGTATAGAGTTTAAGTGAATGTTACGTCAACACATCTGCGCATCTTCAAATCGTAGATGATCGATTTGTCGTTATATCGGTATCTTAGTAATCGGTTATTGGTATCTGGTATTCGGTATTTGGTATTCGGTATTCGGTAGCGTACTTGAAAAGTTTAAACACCCATGTCACGGTCGGGTGAACCGCACCTGCTGACCGTGACGATCACCTGAGAAACCAGCCAGGCCGCGAGCTTGTGCAACTGTGTAGGTCTCTCACTCGCCGTCGGACTGCCGCACGAAGCAGCACGTTAGCACGTGGCTAACGAAATTTCAGTTTGTTTCTTGAGTTTAGGCAGCCGTAGGGGGTTTAAGACCTAATGTTTAGGAGGCAGAGTTGAGCCTCGTTGTGTTATGTTGAGTAAAATAGAAGTAGTGTTAGAATAGAAAGGATGTTTTGTACGAGACGGCAAGTCGAGTGTTGCGTGCTGGCAGCGTACTAGCCCTTGTTGGGCGGACGTTAGTTGTTTAGGCGCGTATTGTTGTTTTTTTTCTGTCTGTCCGTCTGTCCATTTCTCCGTCTGTCTATCTGTCTCTCTTGTCGCGGACGGTACTGGAACTGCTTAGCCTCACTTAGCTTCGTTCGTTGCTAATAATAAAGTCGCTTTTATTTCTAAAATCCTATATTGCGTGTTGACTGTTTTTTACGCCCAGGCCACCTGACACTCTATGTCAACGATATGAAACGATGCTATGGCGCTATGGTGCTATGGCAATGCCTTACTCGGTGTCTTAAGTCGTATGCCCAACGATCCTGCTGATATTCCAGCATTTTTTGACAATGCCGAACGTGTCTTTAAGGACACAGATATACCTGCCAATTACCAAGCGCAGTTATTATGCCTTATTTGACAGATAAAGCCCGTGCTATGGTGAGACAAATAAATCAAAAAAGGCATCATGCTACGCAGAAGTAAAAGCATTGCTTTTGCGTGAGTATAAATTAACTTCTTAGGCATATCGTAAACGTTATCAGACAGCCACAAAACAGTCCGGCGAAACATGTCATGTTCGCAAGTAGATTATCTACTATGCTTAGTTATAACATTGCCAGCAGAAATGTAAAAACATTTGATGATCTCAAATCTTAATTAGTCGCTGACTACATTAAAGATATTCTATCACCGGACTGCTTTCAGCAAATCCTTGCAGTTGAAAATACAGAGAAGGAAGGGTGGCTAGCACATAATAAGTCAGCTGAGGTTATAGACAGGTATCTCGCTAGTCATGGTCTTAAGGACAAACCACAGTCAAGTGTGAACCCAGCTTATGTCTACGCTCCACAATCTAAATTTGTGTACAACCAAAAAACAAGTTTCAACAAAACACAGGAGCAGAATAAACCAGAACGCAGATGCCTTCACTGCGATAGCAAACTACATATCATTAAGGACTGTCCACATTATGATAACAAGAAGAAAGTTGATGGGCATGTGAAAACGAAACAATTCACAAACAGCTCACAGAAAAAGTCAGCTCGAGTACATACAGCAGTGACACTAACACCTGCTACTCCAGAGTCTAAGCGTAAACAACAGACAAAACCAACTCAAAATGCTACAGTAATTTATATAAATATTGCACCTATGCGTAGCAGTGAGAAGGAAGTAGGCGAGAGGTGGCATCTTGTCTGATTTATATCTAACGCACAAGAACATAATGCATACAATTTAGCACAGTAGTCCACCGTTCGCTTATTACAAAATTGTAAGATAGCTTAAAAACGAACAGTAAAACATGCCTATTTAAGGCACCCTTGATCTGTTCGAAAGTACCCTTGATTCCAAAGTAAATCAAGGGTGCCTTTTAGAGCATTTTTGCACCACAGAAACTGCACCTGGTGACACTTGTTTGTTACAATTTTCCCCTGGGCTTGCGCAGAAGTCGCTGATAATTCCAAGAGCTTTCCAGGAGTTTTCCTGGTTCAGAGAATACCCTAAGTATTCAACATCTGCCGGGGTTTTAAAGGTTTGTGGCCAAACTGTGTATTAAAAATGACATCACTCAATTATTACTAAATATTATTTTAACCATAATTAACACCATTCTGTTTTTCATAAATATAATCAAGAACGTCTATCGATAATTGCGATAGATTAGCAAAATCGTGATGGCTTCATAATGTTACGCCAGCGAGTATTACAGCGCGGTCCATAAAACTTCCCGACATGCACGATGGACTGTGCTGTTGTCGAATCACTTGTGGAACATGGAGTCTGATCGAAAGAGGCAGTGTCCAATCCGTTATGAATGTCATTAACATGTGGCGGTAGAGATGACTACTCATGCTCGGTCACAGAGATTACATCAGCATCCACACCAGATACAGCTGAAGGAACAGACTCGATAACCTTGTCAGAGCTTGAATAATCACTTGCGCCTGCTGTAAACGATAACACACATCACTTTTGCTTAGCCTACATGGTCAGTTTCAAAATTGTGAAATATTTTTTGTGCCAATAATGCTAATAACAATCTTGCTAATGTACCATAAAACAATAAAACTAAATTAAATGTTTAACCTTTCTTCAGCGAATCAAAAAACCTGTCAACATAATAAGTATTATTATTAATTACAGCCATCATCATCATAGTCACGTTTGTAGTGCACCTTAAGCTACTTTAAGTTACAGCCTGCTATTCAAAGTAGACCTATACCTGACTGTTAAAATGTCTTCAGCCATAATGGTTTCCTTGGTGGTGCTGGTCTTTTTGATATGGGTCTAGGTCTTCTGAGAAAGTTACCAGTAGTGTTCTTTTTTATCCTTTGACTAGATGACTTAGCGGCAGAACTGATAACAGCAACTAACATAATAATCGTCTCTATTATCTTGTTCACTGCTTTGTTTGGTTTTAGTTTTTTTTTGACTTTTCCTGTGGCATACTGAACTTTCGTTTGCACTGCACACTAGACTTTTTCTTTTTTTTGGCTTTCTGAACAGCATTAATCTCTGCTCCGACTGGTGTATCTGTGAGTATTCTAAATTTTTTTTGCTTTTACCAGCACCAGCTTTAGGCACAGGCCTCAGTTTCTTTAACGTAACTGGCGATGATTGGCAAGATGCCACAGCACTTGGTGTGGAGGTCACAACATCGGTAGGTGACTGGCTTACAACTGTGCTAGAAACGCATGTTGCAGTGACATCAGATATTGACTGGCTACTCGTGACAGTAGAACAAGAACTTGTCACTATGGCAACAACTAAAGATTGATCAGCAAAAGCAGTGTCAGTTGACGATGCATTATCTGATGACTGACTAACTGGAACAGCAGCAACAACTGTAACAGGAGCACCCGCGGCAGGCTGAGAGCGGTCTGTCACAGAAGATGCAAGAAACTTATCATCATAGAGTACATCTGTGTTCAAAGGCTCAATTCCTGTTGCAGCGAAGCCTGCTGTGATGTTTGATGGTGTAAAAGCTAAAGCATATGAACGACTGACAAGAGATGCTATGTCTGTAATGTGCATAGGTCTGGGATTTTCTACAACCCAGTCGTCACAAGCAGCATTATAATAACGCTTGAAAGGCCCAAAAACCGAACGATCTAAAGGCTGAAGTTTGTGGCTGCAATGAGAAGGCAGGGTTAGCATCGTAACACCACTATGTCTAGCACGTTCGAGGCATTCATATGAAACATGCGACTTATGGTTGTCTAAGATCAACAGTACTTTATTATCAACTCCAGATCTAGTGTGATAAATGAAATGCTTCATTCACTGTAAAAATGTGTCAACATTCATCCATCCAGAAAAGCTGGCTATACCAACTGAACCTGGTGGACAGCCAGCAATCATTTTGTCATAAAAACGTACACATGGAAAAATAAAAAATGGAGGCACAGAGTTTTCAATAGCATTTACACAACAACAAATGGTTACCAAATCTCCACGTTTTGCACCAGTTCTATGCCCAACCTGTTTAGTACCCTTTGCAGCAAGAATATGACCAAGTTTTTAAACGGTTGTCACACCAGTCTTGTCAACATTATATATGTTCTGTGCCTGATATGGATACCGCGATCAAACTTTACGAAGATTTAAGAAAAACTTGTTTACTGTCTGCCGATTGAAAGCTGTTGCGCGTGCTATGCTTGTTGCTTCTGGCGTTTGAAGTGCTAACTCTAACCGACACCGCATAAAATCTTTCAGCCAGTCTTTCCCGGCGCACTGATTTTTCTTCCATGAATCTGGCATGTTTTTGGTGGTCTCATTGCTACAGCATACTGATATGCCAGTTTTCGTGTGGCTTTTGTGGACAGGCCACAATGAAGTTTACTAGCATGCAGAATGTAGTCTGACAAGTTTTTTTTTCATTTATGGTAAAGACTTGCTTTGTTACATATTGCGCTTTACACACTGTATTCGGATTCACTCAAACCTTGCGGACATATCTTTTCAACGTCATGCGGTCAAAGCCCTTTTCTCAAGCCACAGTGTTAACTGCTTTTCCTTGAATGACCTCGTCTACTGCTGACTCCATCCGTGTCTCATCGAACACTCCTTTTTTCTCTCTGTCCGTTTTGCATTTTTTTTGTGGTACGACATATTAATCTGAAAGATTGTAAAACATATTTGTAGCCCTGAATGGCAAAAACGAACACAAAAATAGGCCTACAATAATTATAGTGTAAAAAAATTGCATTAGATTACCATGAAATAATTTATCAAGAGCAATTTCATATTCTAGCAATATCAACTACATACCAAAGCACCCATGATCCTATAAGCAGGCACCCATGATCGGGGGATCAACGGTACTTGCGTGTTGAGGATCACGGGTGCCTGCCTGAAGCAACTTTACCAAAACTGCGTGTATTATCGCTCAGCTTGCAATGCAGCTTCCATTTCAAAAGTAAAAACTGCAACAGTAAATAGTAAACACGATGATTAGAACTCAATAACATGGAGACGAATAGTGTTCTTACCAGGGCCTTAGGTATGCGTCGCAGAAACTGCAATTTTACTACTCAAAAAAACAACTTTCAAAACTAAACAATCTTACAGAAAACATCAACATTACAAAAACCGGAAGTAAATATAAACTCATAACTAGTGAAGCTGGTACTAAGTACATACTCGCGCAACGTTACGGTCACATACAACTTGCAAAGGATCAATGGTGCATAGGGATCAAGGATGCCACCTCTCCCCTACAACTGAACAATACCAAGACCCGTGGCGCAAATGTTCAAGCGGACGCGCAGACATTTCTTGGGATTACAGACAATATTGCCACACATAAGGGTAAATATAACATCACAGATTTGACATACATCGACGTACACATTGATGGAATGTCTAGACCTGTCAAAGCCTTACATGACTCAGGAGCAATGATTTTAGTAATTCATCCCAGAGTTATAAAACAGATCAGTCCAAACATATAATGCGATGGTAAGATCAATTTTTGAGGTCTTTTAGGAGAACTGGTAAATGCAGACTTAATAACAGTTTTTTTAAAAAAATCATCTAACTGTTCCACAGAGTTTATCCCAGTTGTGATGGCAATGATTTCTTTTGCGAACACAAATCTAATTCTCACAAACCAAGTCGCGCAAGCACTAATGTCTAGTAGAGACAACGAATGCAACTCTTCTGTTGCAACAGATCTTCGTGTACACAATGACGTAATCACAAACACGTCATATGATACAGATACAAGCGAGTCAGAGGACGATTCTAGTACAGAGCAATTACCATCGCAACACAGAGAAAGCACACAGTTAAAAGCAGTAACAAAGGAACATCTGCTTCAAAAACAAAAACAAGACACAACACTGTGTGGCAGTTGGGGACTGGCAGAAAAAAGGCAAATGTGGTTATTGTATCCAAGATGGCTTGTTGTATCATAAAGCTACTGTTGCTGGCCAGTTGTATGAACAACTGTGTGTTCCTCTCAATCGTAGATCCCAAGTCTTAACACATGCTCACGAAGTTTATGGTGCTTATTTTGGTCCAAAAAAAACGAGGGATCGAATCCGTCTAACGTTTTGTCGGCCAACTCTTACTTCAGATTGCAAAAAAACATTGCAGAACTTGTGATCAGTGCCAGAAACGAGCAAGGATTATTGTACGTGATCGTGTTCCAATTTTACCCATTCCGAGGGCTGATAAGGTTTTCAGTCATTGGTTTATGGATTGTTTGGGACCACTTTTTCTAAAACAGAATGTACGTTACAATTATTGTTTAGTACTTTGTTACAGCACTAGTCGTTGGCCAGCTGCTTACCCACTACATTCATTGTCAGCCAAATCTGTTTGTGATGCTTTTTTTGACCAAGTTTTCATTAACAGGAGTGCCGGATGTCATCTCGTCGGACAATGCGACAAATTTTAAAAGCAATTTAACTACAGAATTTTTGAAACGGCTTGGGTGTTGTCCCATATTTTCAACTCCAGCTCATCCACAAACTTGCGGTTTAATGGAACGTCTCGTAGGCTCGATCAAATCAGCCATATTCAAAGTTGCAATTTTCCATTTAAAGCAATGGTATGTTTACTTGCCTTGCATTTTGTGGGCTTTGAGAGAATCAGTAAACGAGACAACTGGTGTTCCTCCATGGTTGTTAGCTTTTGGTCGTCTACCCAGAGGGCCATTGGCAGTCTTGAAAGACACCTGGATGGGGGAAAAGGATGTACCATTGAGTCTTGGGAAGGGAGTCGTAGAGAATCTTCGAGAGCTCCGTGAACGTCTTGGTAACGCAGAACGATACGCTTCCGAACATGCTGATAAAAGACAAACTCAATACACTACATGTTACAATCTTCGCAATCAAGATAAAACTTTCAATGTTCGTGAACAAGTTTTAATTTTAATTCCAGACAGTACATCAAGCAAAACCTTCAAGGGTTGGCAAGGACCAGCCACAATAACTGTAAAGAAATTACCCCACAGTTATATTGTAGAATTAAATGGCTCAAAACACAAAATACACGCAAAACAATTACGTAAATTTTATTGTCGAGCCTATAAGGTATCGCGTAATGTTACTTTGAGCATAACAGCAAGTTGCAACAGCGCTATAACGAATGAGAAAAATTTAGATTTTAGTCTGCCTGAAACCACATCAATGAACACGAATAATAAACTTCTAAGTAAACGCATCGAAGAATCCAAACTGGCTCACTTAGAACCACAACAAAGGGCAGAATTACTTTCACTGTTGGGACAAGTATGCAGAGTGTTTTTCGTACGTTCCAGGGTTTTGTCGATTATCTGAACACGCGATTTCTTTTTAGACAGTTTTGTGCCAAAGCGATTACCGCCATACATGATACCCGTTAAAATCAAAAATGAAGTTTAAAAACAACTCAATGATCTGGAAAAAACAAGGATTAATTCGCAAGTCCAACAGCCCAACGGCAAGCTTAGTGGTCTGTGTCCTAAAAGGGAAAGACGGGAAGGGAGAAGTACGTTTAGCGGTTGATTACCGTTATGTCAATCGACACACTACAGCCGATGCCTACCCACTCCCCGATGTTGCAGACATTGTGCAAGAGGTCGGTAAGGCCCGTTTCATAAGTACCTTTGATGACGCAAAGGGGTACAGTCAAACAGCGGTCCGTGAAAAAGATCGTTGGCTTACCTCATTTACTTGTGAGTTCGGACTATTCGAATTTACGCGTACACCATTTGGAATGAAGTCCAGTGGTAGTACATTCGTGCGGGCGATGCAACAGGTTTTGCAGTCCATTCGTAAATTTATTGCATTATTTGTTGATGACGTGGCAGTTTTTTCGGAAAACTGGTGCTATCACCTGAAACATACAGAACAATTCTCACAACAAATACGTCAGTCGGGATTCACTTTAAACCTCGGAAAGTGTAACTTTGCGTTGAGCGAAATACTTTTCGTGAAACAGATCATTGGATCCGGTTCTCGAAGGGCCAATTTAGATAAGACAGCTGCAGTAGAAAACATGTCAATACCCGTTAACAAAAAACAAGTTAAACAAATACTTGGTATATTTTTTTCTATTTTAAGAAATTTATTTCCGACTTTGCGCTACAGGCTTATCATTTGTCAAAACTTACCAAGAAGTGATGACCCGAAAAGATAATTTGGGGAGCTAAGGAACAACAAGCCTTTGACTGCCTGAAAACTTTGTTAATTAAGGCAGCTTTTACTCCTCTGGCAATTATGGACTGTAACAAGTTATTTACGATTTACGTTGATACGAGCGACTATGCAGTCGCCGCAGCGGTAACATAACCAGATGAAAGTAATCAACCAAGGCCGGTGGCTTTTGCAAGTGTTCAACTTAGTCCCACCCAAAGCAAGTGGTCTACAGTGGAAAGAAAAGCTTATGCAGCAATTTGGGCCCTTCAAAAGTTCCAACGTTGGGTTTTTGGCTGCCCGGTCACGGTGTTGTCAGATCATAACCCGTTGACCTTCTTAACCCTACGATGCCTAAGCTAAATCGGGTGACGTAAGCACCTAAAAAGGGGGTTGCATCAACCCCCCTCGTGTTTTTTGTTTCTGTCGCAGGCATCGTAGACTGTAATATATTGTTAAATAGGGCACCATGAGGGGAATTTAAATCCGTTGAAATCACCTTAATATGTTGTCCCTGTGGGGAGTTATGCATTTTTATATATCGAATACTGCAAAAAGCAATGCCAGTGGTTCAATACATGTGAACTTAAATATTATCCCACAGATATCTAAGGGGGTGACACAGACAACAAATCTTTTTACGTGCCACCAAAACATATCTTGTGCACAACAATCATGAAAATAAAAGACTATGCCTAATCGCATAAGACATGTTCACATTCCAAAACAGGTTATGTTCTAAATAGAACGTCGGCCAAGTCAGTACTAGTCGCTGTCAGGCTGAGCACTTCCCAAACAAAGCGTGCAAATAACGTCTTTCACAGAGTGTTTTATGCAGACATTTTTCTAACATTTGCTGCATATTTGCTTCACTTTGCAGGCCTTGTTGTATTTCGCCTTCTTTGATCCAGCACCTTTTGATTCAGCGACACAAACACAACAACGGCGTCGGCTAACAAG
>Ga0056128_1008268_pt1 | contig 13129 bp, 9 predicted proteins | sample WorMetLIZISLAND2_FD_71113 | JGI IMG/M metagenome (GOLD analysis project Ga0056128, IMG submission 71113) | Marine gutless worms symbiont microbial communities from Max Planck institute for Marine Microbiology, Germany - Olavius geniculatus... ...
TTGACACACAGTCAGTGTGATGCGGGCAATATCACCTTTTGTAATTTTTGCTGTTTTCAATGTGCAAGTCCTTAAATGTTGCCGTTAACAAGTGTATAAACTAATGTTTTGTACATATATTTCTATAAGAACAGATGACTGAGATGATTCCAGATGCTTGTCAAGATGTCACTGTATGTTCTTTATAATGTTTTATTGACATGATTTTAATCGAAATCTCAACGATTGGCATTTTATTAATCAAATTTTCTTAAATGATTAATCAAGTGAATAATTGTTAGCTTCTGCAGCTCTAAAGAGTACACATGTCCACGACTATAGTACATCTTAAGACTAACAAAATACAGTTAAACACAAAAAAAACAATTCATTAATTTTTACTACTTCTTAGAATTTTATGCCAATATACTCTCTATAAGTGAGAAAATATACTACCAATAACAATGACGAAAATCGAAAATAATACTTCACAAAAAATTATGTACCCGAGAAGCCATTGAGGCCCTTTATTTGTTGAACATATTTACACCTGGTCATCAGCTGCTGACAGTACTTTGTTATCAAGCGTCGATATTTTGACACATTAGCATCAGACTCAGCAGCAAACTGTAAACAAGTATCATTCATATCGCAGCATGTTGATCAAAATTAAACTTAAGCATCAAGCTCAAGGTATTGTACATGTACATGTCACATGCAAAAACATCTTTATGTATTGCTACCAGCCATTGTACATTTCCTGTGGAAATTACAACCATCCTAAGATCATTTCTTCTGCACCGGCTGTCAAAATATCCTGCACTGACAAATGATGCCTGCTATTATTACTGTCTTCAATTTTTGTCCAACCTGAATATTCTTAGTTGTTATTCTACTATAGGTCAAGTCTTCAAAGCAAAAATTCTTGGAGATTTTTGGAACTAAAGCAGTTTAAAAATTAGCACTCTAATGCAATGACAACTGTCAAAGTACAGTGAATCAAAACATACAACACATCAGAAATAAAAAAGGCGATCAGATAACAAAAACAGAGTGATGCACAGCTTTGAACACTGGAACTTTTTCCAGCAATACAGCCAACACACAACAATACAATATACAGAGGCACAAAGAGTTACTAACATGCTGTAGCACTGAAATTACTAAATAACAAACCAAAAAAAATTAAATATGATTTAAGTGTAAATAAGAAGGCAGACTTCTCACATAGTTAGTCAGGCAATGTACTCCAGACATTAGGCAATGCATTCTGAGAAAATGTACAAAACAGCTGATAAAATATCACCTCAGCTGCATCGACACAAAAACGTGACACATCAGTCTGATCACATGCTCTCAATCTACACTCTGCAGATGCGGATTTGTCAGCCTCTGTATCACTGTCAGTCAGAAGAGCTGAGACTGGCTGATGCAGATGCACGTTGAAGGTTTTCATCTCACGATGAAGAGCTTTGTGAACCTTGGTGATCTCCTGCTTCACAACGTCATAGTTGAGGTACGTTACATCACGCCGAATCCACGGTATTGTCCTTATTGCTCCCTGGTGAACAAACACCGCAGCAATAATTCACATGCTGAAGAAAAAAAACAATTTATCAACAACAAATCTGCAACAATAAAATTCAAAGTAAGTAAGACGTACCAGGCTGCCTTTGAATTTTGTTTTAAACGACATTTTCTACTAGAGTTACTCTGCACAAGATGGACCGACCAAAGTTTCTCAAACCGCAATCTTTCAGAAAGTTGCATTTCTGTATAACGCTAACTTATAGTTAACTGCAAAGACATAGAAACAAAGCACTACAAACAATTTGTGCAAAAACAGTTACAAATTTGAAATTTGATGTTCTATTCTAAAAACAAAAAAAAAGTTAAATTAAACTACTAAACAATAAACACGGCAGATACCTTGACTGCATCGGCAACCTTCCGTCGAGTGTCAGAAATGAACTTGGCAACATTCGGTAGAAACTGACGATAGTAATCGTAAATGTTCCATAGCAAGTTGCGAGTCTTCTCTGTAGATGACACCAGTAATGCACAAACACACACTAATGACAGTGAGGAGTATTCCCGAAGTAACTAGTATTAAAAATTACTACAACACTACACAATTTTACTTCTCATTCTACTAACATTGCGAGCACATTGAAAGTTATTTACAGTTAATCCGCTATAAAAACTAGAAAGCAGTCGTAGCCCGCAGGTACCTCCGCCAAGGCAAAGCTATTCGCCAGGTGGCGTCACCATCTTCGCTTTACCAGCGGTTCCCTTATGCCCCCTTTAACGCAATGGTAACTAAAATTTCAAAGTAATCTAGAATCCAGCATTCCTGCTGGATCACGCCCAAAATAGAATCACTGGTAGTTTATGCCATGCCCGACATACCCTCAAAATTTCAGAAAGATCCGTCCATAAATTTTCGAGTTATCTTGCTAACACACAGACAGACAAACAAACAAACAAACAAAAACCGGCAAAAAACATCACCTCCTTGGCGGAGGTAATTACTTGCTGCTACTTTGTCTGGTGAAATTAGTATACCACGCAGAAAAAGATTTCCAGAAAATTGCAACAAACTAAAAAGAGCAGCATACCAGTCAGCCTGTGAGAGTTGGTGGTATGCAAGAGACGGCAGTGAAAAGATAGGATGATTTCCAGCCGAGTGGAAAACTCTCCGATGGTTGACTGCTCCATGAACATCTGGAGTGCTTGAAGCAACTCGACAAGACTACTGCTAGTATCAGCAGCATCAGCAGCTGTGGCTGAATCACTCTACAGACATATGGACACATATCAGCAAAACATCATCAAACATTCAACTAGTGCGTAGCTGTACATTATCCATTACACATTACACACTAAAAAAACAGAAATTGCAGGCCAGATGCCTTTCCGAGTGATACAAATGCAATAGTGAAAAAATGTGTGTAGCTGCCTACACTATCTGTTAGTTAACTGCCCCTTACCCAGATTCAGTTTACAAGACTGGAGTTAATCTAACTTACCAACAATCCAGAATCCCAAACAAACTTCTAGCTTTTACAGCAACAGTATTATCAATCTGAACCCGGAAAGATGACAAGCATCAGCAAAATCAGAAATACTGAACAACAACAAAGCCATACAGATGAAAGACTGACGTATGGCAGTAAAAGGTTGTAGACATAAAACCACCACCGAGATGCATTCCGTCTGACCGAGTCAGCCACCGAGTCCAAGCATGCCTGCCAGCAACTGGACATCACAAAAATACTTCATACAACTCACAGGCACAAATGAGCTTTTATGACCACACTCAGTAAAAAAACAAACTAGACTGACTTATTTATTAACTTGATATCATGATGCATAAGACTGGTTGGTGCACATATACACCATGACTCCAACTGATCACAGTATGTCAAATGTCACTGACTTACGTAAAAAATGGGATAAAATAAAGGCTCATCAAATTATGACCTCATACAAATTCATTCTTACGTTTTAGGCCACAAACAACAGCAAAATTCTATCAATATTTGTTGATAACATTCTACGAGGGGCGTTCAAAAAGTTTTGCAAGTCGATATGTTAGACTAAAAATTTTTTCAGAATTTATATACCAATAAAACACATGTTTCTTCTAAACATGTATGATCCTAAAGCGCATATGACGTCATTGTAATGTATGACGTCATAGAGCATTAAACAGAAACGATTTGGAGTGCCAGTGCAATCACCGTAAAACTAGGCTCACTGTTGCATGACATTTCTTTAGTCTGCAGTCAGATTTTCCAACAAGAAGCCCTGTGACATGTGATTTGATGAGAGCCCTAACAAGTACGTCCCTGAATTTCTCATTTGCGATTATAAATATTCAATAGATAAAATCTGTGCCAGCCGTGAAAAAACTATACGTACAAGGAAAATTAGACAAAGTTTACAACTCGATGGACCCCTGTATATTAGACTAACAAACTTTTTAAAATTTATACACCAGTAAAAGTTATATTTCTGCCATACTCATATGAGCGTAAGGCAGATGTGATGTCGTTGAAATTTATGACATCATAAAGCATTAAACAGATACGATTAAAAATGCTAACGAGCACAAATATACACACGGCAATTCTCCAGTCTGTAGCCGAATTTACAAAAGTGAGGCCCCGGACTATGTGATTTTGTGGAAGCCCTGACTAATACGTTCATGAATTTTTTATTTGCACTGTGAATACACAGTGGCTGATATCTGCGCTGGCCATTAATAGAAACGCTTCTGTTAATTACAATGTCACGTCAGCATTTGACGTTTATGTAAAATTATATTGAAAAGATAACAGTTAGTGATATCCGTCGTCTTTGCAAAAGGTTAAGCAATTTTTACAATGTACAACCTAAGCAGCCCTAATGTGTTGGGGCCTTGGAGCGAGCCCAGAAGATCTCTCTTAAATACAGCAGTGCCCGGCACTGCAGCCCAATCCCAAAATTAAAATTACCAAGCAAGCTGTTCGCGACTCTGGGATCGTACAATAAGACCACCCTACATAGAGCAGAAGCTTGACTCACAGTAACTATTATCTTTTTCTGAATTTCAAAAATTTTCTCTGTGGTGTCCACTATTCAAACAATGAATGACTCAAGTCTGTGGTAGAAGCCTGGCTGAAGGAAAACGCCTTATGACGTCATAAGTTACAATGACGTCATATCCGCTTTAAGCTCACATGAGTTTTGGAGAAATGTGCGTTATATTGGTGTATAGATACTGAAAAGTTTTTCAGTCTAACATATCAACTTGCAAAACTTTTTGAACGGCCCTTGTAAGTACTTAACAGACAAAAAACAGACATACAGACAGTCCTTCCTTTAATGGAAGTAAATACGAAAAACAATAAGCTAGAAACGAAAGTCAGACCGATATTCAAGTTTGCGCCAACGTTTGATCAACTCGACCACCGACATGAGCTGGTCAGTGAGTTTCAATGCGGTCGGAGCATCTCGATCCCACATCTGAGCTGTCTGCAGCAGCAGCTCAAGTCCTGTCATGAAACGTGTCAACGGACTTGTCACTGAAAAAGACTTGATGCGATTCACTGTGCACAACAACTGCAACCACCACACACTGGACAATATGTACAAAAATTGCACTTTATCAGCTAATCACATATCAAGCAGAGATAAATACAAACCAATACAAGCAAAAAAGTGCAGCAGCAGCACAGTAGATCAATATTACACTATCGCATACCATTATTAGAGATCCAACCACTTATTGCTTTTGTATTTAACTTCATTTACTATGCATGCTACTGATGCATTACCAGTAGGACACAACTGCTCTCACAATATAAAATGCTGTTATGCCTCAACGCAAAATACCTGCAAACAATTGATCCAAATCATGTCACGTGACATTTACAAATACACACTATTCACTAGCCACTCAACCAACCAGTAAAAAGTTACTTTAATATTGCCCTCTAGGCAATATTAAAGTGATTTTTGACTGGTCATGCCTCACTAATATTCAAGACGTCTGTGACCACGCCGACGACCTCAGGCAATATTTTACGAACTTTGGGGAAAAAATTTTCAAGAATGACCTTGACGCTAGTCAGTATTTATATAAAGTAAATCGAAAGAAGTTGCCGGGCTGACACAAAAATCATCATCACCGATGCCTTAGTACATAATGCAGATGACACAAACCTGCATTAGAGTCGGATGGTTGGTAAAAGATGACAACAGCTCGGAGACTTTCTGCACAAGCGCACTGAGCACAGGACGACACAGCACTGCTTCCGACACATTGGGATCATTGTAGATGTCATACTGCTTCTGACCATCAGATATGCACATTGCCTACAAGCATCTCATCAATTTCACTGCACTGCTCTTATATGAACATACTTTACACATTTTCCGGTTTAACACATCGCCTTCTTAAAGAGCTGGAGTCGACTCTTCACAGGCAACAAGCCCTTCCTAACAAATGACAGTAACGAGGCAGTGAAAACAGATAGCAATTAACAATTCATCGCATAGCTGCTGATTTACACCTACATAAATCTAGTCCAGCATCACTTAAATTCAGACAGCAATCACATAATCAAGAACTTCTTGCATGGAAGTACTAATAACGTAAAAAATATGTACAACTCTCACTCCGCTGAAATGTATAAAAATGCACACACATACATAGGGTGGTTCATAAAAAACTGGAACAAAAATGCTTCACACAGACCGACAAGACAGTTCTGGAGACAACTATCCTTCACTGCAATAATTGAAGCGAACCGTTTCCAAAACTGTCTGCTCAATCAATCTAGAGCATGTATGGTCTACTTTCTACTTTTCATGTGCCAACCCATGTGTATACAGTGTTGTATTAATTAAGGCACCCTTTTCTTACTTTCATAGTTAACTCAAATAACGATCATTTATACAAAATTTTCACCCGTTGTAGCTGAAGAAATTATGGCTGTTGGTTAAATATTCTTTGCTAGTCGTGAAGTAATGCTGACGTCATGATGTGCTGTGAGTACAAACTTGCTTGTTGAAACCAATGCTAAACGTTGCTGACTAGCTGCTCTGCATTGATGGTGAACTTCATTTGGTTCACTGACGACAAACTGTTAAAGTTTTACTATTGTAGCCACAAAAAACGCCCAAAACAATCACTTTTATGCACTTGTGAGGATAGCCTGACCTTTACACCTTCCAGCAAGACAGTGCACCAGCACACACCACCTGCGAAATGGTTGAGGAATCGCAAGACAAGACACCTGATTTCATGCCCCCAAGTTGCTAAGTACTGATGCAATGAACATTTTACATCAGTGAACCAGATAAAGTTCACCATCAAAGCACGGTAGCAACTGACAGCACCAGTTGAGACAAGCAAGCTTGTACTCACAACACACAATGACGTCAGCATTACATCACGACTAGCAAAGAAGATCGAATTAACAGCCACATTTTGTTAAAATACTTCGAATTAGTATTTTTTCAGCTACAGCTAGTAAAAGTTTTTATGTAAATTGATGACCATTCAACTGAGCTATAAAAGAAACAAAAAGGGTGCCTTTTTATGAAACACCGGGGATACACTGACCTGCAACAGACTAGAATGTAACTCTGCATCGGAACCAGCGGAAGCAATCAGCTTCCTGAAAGCTGCACAAGCCAGCAGATGTCCATTCATCATATCTTGATCGAAGCTCTGATCTGTCACACCAGCAACACAGACTTAAACACTTAACATCAACTCAGACAGCAAATTCACATTATCATGCATATGAAATATAATAGATACTTAAATATATCACCATGTATCAAGTAAAGATAAATACAAACCAACAGGCATATAAAATAGCAGCATACTACAGAAATACTGCAACTGTAATTCATTCTTAAGAGATTCCACATACCATATTCCATTGATCATGCTACTATAATAATGAAATAATAAAATACTCATTATGCACAACAGCTATGCTTCGCACGTCGTAGCCATGGCCTTGGCATTCATTCATTCATTCATTCATTTCTTTATTACAGCAAATGTCATAACGCATTCGTTGTTACAAATAATATACACATATTGCGATTATGTTAACAAGTTGGTAAGTATCATATCTTACGTCAAGTGTACATAAAACGATTTTCACAAAAAAGGTAAGTTTTAAGTAGTATGTCTGTCTTTGTGTCTGTCACACTCTGCAGCACTATCAAAATGGTCCAGCACTATAACTCAAAAAAATCATCGCTGTAAAAATTCACTTTATAAAATGTGAAACAAAAATGCACATGCACATAAATCACTTACCAAACACATATGGAATGTGAGGAACAATAAAAGCAGCAGTGCGATAGCTGAGAAGATACGGCCAGATGATGTTGACCTTTGGCAGGAGCGCTTTGTCTCCGTAAAACCAGTTGCAAGATGTCAGTTGGATGAACAGGGCACGATGCATTGATGACAACAATGACATATCATGGTCAGACAATTCAGCCATGTTCTGCTGCTGTGTATGCAGAGAGTCTGCATCCTCAGAGGATGATGAGTCAAGTCCAAACTCCATGTTATCTATGTCTTTGAAATCCTACATCATCATAGACATACAATCGCTAAGTACTGGTGACTTGCTAAGCAAATGCTTCCACACTTCCATGCTGCATGACCCCACCTGTAAAGAGAGATTTTTTTTCGCAAAACACTGAACAATAGTATGACAGAAGTTTCACAGTATCAGGATTGCAGCTATGATGACATCATGTCAGTTGAACTTTGACAGCAAAACACCAGTTTTTTGAACAGTTTAAATGACTACTAAAGACGCTTCCATTTGACTGAGTCTGTGGCATTGTAACTCGTTTTGTCTGATTGTGCCAGATAAAAGTACACTGACTTACTTACTAATTGACAAAATGGTAAAATGGCTTAGCACACTTTCTCACCTGTAGGCTCAGAAATGTTCATTTGTAACATGAAATTTTTCTATGGAACATTAATCAATCTTGTGATCTCCTTCATGCCAGCACAAATTAAATTCATTCTCGGTCATCAATCTATATGCAGAATTCATTGTCTTAACCACCAGCATTACACACATAAATACACTAATTTTTCGTTTAGCTGGCTCATTTTCTCTGGAATTACTCTAGCTAGATTGTTCCCCTAAAATAAACTCTTAGAAATTATTGTGGCAATACTTTTGCAAGCTCGGTGCCCTTAATGTCAAAGACCAACAGCTACAAAGCAGAATTACACAAAACAATAAATGTTACAAAAAAATTACAGAAAACAACTGTTACAATCGATATCCGATACTTGCCGAATAATAACAAAGAACTTAACTCACTTGTTCGAATAAAGGAAAACGTGCAGCAATGGCCTGATCATCGCGTTCATCTTCATTCAGGCCGTCTCCACACGTCTGTGTACGATATCGATACAAACTCTGCTCATTTGCCTCGCGCTCTTTCCTTGCTTCCTCATGCTCACTCCACAACTCAACAAACTGCTGGAATATAGTATTCAGCAAATCAATGTTTGTCACAAATTCAGCATGTCCACAATGCACCGTCCAATTAACCACGTGGAGCAGATGACTCTGCATTGTTCTGACAAACCAACAAACATTGCAATGAAAACTCAAGAGGGTTAAGAAAAATCAGAAATTATTAGGCTAAAAAGACAACAAAACACCTTAGTATACTGAGTAGTTAGAAAATGCTATTACCTCTACAGCCCTCATTCACACATCATCAGCAAATTATGAAATACACTAAAATGTTTAAACCAATAAACAATAAAACAATACTAACACAATATTGTGTACAATGTCTCATTATCTGCTCACGTAGCAATAATGTGCAACTTATTAATTTCCTTTAACACGCTTAAAATCATTAAAAAACCGTTCCACTGGGAAAGATAAGAACAATAATGACAACAACATTTCTTAAACAAACTATAATCTGACAAGCACAGGTGCTAGTACACAAAACATGCTGAAAAAGTATATAGCAGCATTATCCTGGTACCATTACAAAAATTCTGAAGAAAAAAACGAATAACAATGGCAATCTAGTAAGATACCTCACATCGCAACACATATCTAAATCATACCTGAGTTGCAACGCTGACGGAGTTGCTGAGTTTTTAAAGCACACTGGAAGTGACTCAAAACCAACTCTGCTCAACGTGTGCCACTGACCAGACTTCAAGTTTTCACAGGTGACAGGAAATTGAACAAGACATCGCACAAAGTCGTAAAGCATGCCAGGTCTGCAGTTCAGAGTGGAGTAGAGCTTGTGGCGAGATGTAACAGTATGCAGCACATGCACAATCAGATCAAGACCATGTACTGTCTGAGCAACTGCTGTGAGAAATGGTGCAACAACATCACAGTACAATAAGTAGTCTTGCTCAATACGTGACACGAATGCACTGACTGCCGCTCTTAATGTCACAAATTCGGAAACCACACTAGTGGTAGGAATGTCGCATCTGAGAGATGACAGCAAACGTGCAACCAGATCACGAATTCTTTCCGCTGAACCAAGTCCACACATAAACTGTCGAACGTCATGCAGAAGAGACAAATAGCGAGCCAGCTCAGGCCGATATGCCACCAGTTCACTCTTGTCACTGATCCACTGTTGGAGTTGTGCTTGCTGCCGATACATCTCACCAACCATTGGATGACTGTCTGCAGCTAGCTGTCCACCTGTGCTCAGATATGCCTGCCAGTCATGTACTTTCAAGCTGTGCTCAACATTCTTCAGTTGTTCCTTGGCATATTCCAACTTCGCAGCCATTCGGTAGCTCGGATCCACTGGACCTCTAGGAGCAAGAAACTGCATCTTAAACAGACCAAGCTCAACCCAAGCAGATCCAAGCGTTGCAACGTTCATGCACCGATCAGCTGAATGTAGCTGACCAATCCGCTGCAAACAGGTACTAAGTTGCAACGGCCAATCAGGAATAAGCATCATCAGTTTGGAACTAGTTGCTGCCATTTCCAACACTCTCTTACTGACAGATGCACACACACACATGTCACCAGCCGCTGAAACAGTGTCAAGAATGACAAACAGCTCAGCAGGCAACAATCGCTGCAGACTAGAGATCAGATTACGAAACACTCCTAGAAGGAGACAACAATCGTTGTGGTATACATCGCACCGCGGCCCACATAACAGCTGAGCATTGGTCCAGATTAACCGACCGAGACCTGACATCTGTGAGCATCTAGAATCACCATCACCGACTGTGAAATCTCCAGGAATGTACGAGTAGACACTGCAGAAGTTTGAAGAACCATCCCAGGCAGATAGAACTGAAAGAATCTGGCATGAAGCGCTACAGCTCAACATGCCAAAGTAGACACGGGGCAATGCACCGTAAGGCATTATTATACTCCTTGAGATCAGAGACCGTGATATGCAAAACTCGCCCACGGACGATGGCAACAAAGACTTGAAGAAACAAACTGTCAATGGTGACACAGTAGTACGCTGAGCACAAAAGCTGATGAACTGAGAAGCCTCTCGAGACAGTGTTGTAACGTAATCACAGATGTCTGTAACAAAATCAGTTTCACATATCTCAACAAGTAGCTGACACACGGGGAACAGAGCAATACAAGTCGACAATTCCGCTTCTTCCACGTCATGCTTTGTCGTCAGAATGTTCAACAAATCCTTCGTTTCACGAACACAGCTCTCGACCGAGTCTTCGTCAAGTGACATCAGGGAGTTGGCAAGTCGAAGTTTCATCTTCTGAACATCACTTCTTAATCTGACCGTCACATCAAAAGCTTCTCCATGGTCAGTGCTTCGACCCTCCAGGCGACAGCAAAGTGAGTATGCTTCAGTGAATGCATCGGCTACAGAGCTTGAGCGGAAAGGATGAGGATGACCAAGCAATGTCCGAACCTGACACTGAATCTTCATAGCTACTTCGTCAACACCGAATGATGTCTGAAGATGCTGCATGGCTTCATTCAGCTGCGGTGAAAACTGAAACCCGATGCCAGTCACTGAGGTAATCAGCTTCCTATGCAGCCACTGCCAGTGAACAGCGACATCCGAGATGCATTCATTGCTGGTGCGACTTCCGACCGGTTGGCGACAAATACGCATGAAATACTCCAGCCAACGAAAATGCTGCATCACTGAATGGCAAGAGTCGTTATCGACGAATCTCAAACTCTGAAACTGTGCACTGATCTCGGTGACGAGACTTGTAAGCAGAAAGTAAAGACGACGGAGACATGGGTGACGAAATTTCCGAGACACGCTGCAGCCGTTCTCATGAGACAGGGAAAGTTGAAGCAGAGACCTGTTGGCAAGAGAGACTGACTGCAGCTTGTCAACAGAACTGGCTTCATCCTTCAACACTGATGAGTACATCAGCTGCTGCTGAGACCAAATGAACACCAAGTACAAGCTACACACAACAAAACAATCACATCAACGTTGTAGACATTACACTGTAACAGAAAAATAATCAAATATACAACACAATGTGCATCATACACAGTGAGCAGTTCATTGCACATCAGCACACAAGAGGTCATTTCAGGCTATATCAACATTTATATAAACTGAAAAAAATACAATAGAAGCCATGAATCTAGAAAAGATTAAGTAAATAAAAGCATTGAAAGTGTCAGTAAGTGTTAACGGTTTGCGCAAGAATTCAAATGGTAAATGCATCACTCATACAGATTTTAACACCTTTAATTGTTGCAAATTTTAAGTACACTTCGTCCTAACTGTACAAATTTCGACAATAAAACAATGCCACTACGAAATCCAAAAGAACTTTAGCAATCAGCTCACAAAACAAAAAAAATCATTTCTAGCCAGAAACAAAGAGAGATCAAACAACAACAGGTTATTTAGCACAAATTAATACATACTGTTCATGACTATTAACACATAAGAAACACAATAGAAACTGAAGGCTTCTGAATGACATACTAATTGCACAGCATTGAAATCTTGTCCCAGAAACCACTGCTGAGAGGTTGCTGTAAAGCAGAACACTCAGTATTTAGCTTGTCCACTAATGCTGGGTTCCAACGCCAATCTAACGCAAACTCACTCCAAGCATCTGCAACAATATGACAGCTACACCCTAAGCATCTCTGTGTCTTCGAACATGAACAACATGAAGACCATTTAAATCAGACAGTTTCAGCAAAACCAACTTACAACACATAACGCCAGTTTTCAAATAATTTAATACTGAACTTCACATTCACTATTCAGCAGACTTTTATTTTTCAGAACAAGAATTAAAAGAAAATACTGGCTTTTTGTGCAAAAAATGACTCTGCAAATAAAAACTCAAAAAACTGTTTGCTGCAATGCAGTGTCTTCTTTCAAGAGTTCTGCTTGTACAGCTGCCTGTGTCACTTGTACTGTACCGAGGACAAGGACACGGCTCGGTGACAGATCATTCGCCGTCGCTGGCCCACGAGTCTGGAACAGTTTGCCGGCTGCACTGCGGGCTGTAGAGGACTACGAACAGTTCAAAGCGCAACTAAAGACACATTTGTTTGACTGATTGAAGCTGCGGCGCCTAGTGACTTCTGCTTTTAGGCGCCGTGTATAAATCCGCTTTATTATTATT
>Ga0056128_1008269_pt1 | contig 13128 bp, 12 predicted proteins | sample WorMetLIZISLAND2_FD_71113 | JGI IMG/M metagenome (GOLD analysis project Ga0056128, IMG submission 71113) | Marine gutless worms symbiont microbial communities from Max Planck institute for Marine Microbiology, Germany - Olavius geniculatus... ...
ATCAATTAGCAAACACTATGCTTGCTTATGCTTATATCAGATTGCGGTCCGTTGCGGCTCCGTTGTGGTCCGTTGCGGTAATTAGTCATACCGGCTAATATGCGCTATAGCTAGCTAGCTAGCTCTCGTGTGTAAAAAAATGTATACCTGCATTGGCCTTGTATTTGGTCTTCGTTACATCTGCATAATCTTTTTGCTACAAGTTACACAAAGATTTTGAGTAAAATACTGAATATTATTCAACCCAGCCAGATAGTTAACGTAAGTACTTTCGGTTCTGATTAACCATTCTACTTTTCATCAATTACCAACCAATATCATCAGATCACTGTAACTGTAAGTAGTAATTTAACACACTGAAAACGAAAGCTCTGGCTCGAATAACGTAACAGTACGATAAATCCGAAAATATCTGCACTACAGTGAACGTACTTGTAAAATTAAAGTAGAACGCACTGAGTCACACCGCGGATAACTTTGTTTATGTTTACTTTTCCGCAGCTTCCGGTGATGTCACGTTACGCTAGTGATAAATAAGTAACCGCCTCATTACGCCTCAAACTGAAACATCCACTGTCGCGACTTGCAACACAAATTTTCAATAGACCTGAATTTTCAGGACGTCATGACTTCAAAGCTGAAAAATTTAGACGTCAACGTACAAAATCTGGAAGTCATGCAGTAGGCTTACAAGAAAACTCAACGAAAAAACTTAATGCAAAACTACTTAGAACTCAGACCTACTCATGCGTCACTTACGCACCACCAACATAATTAATATGTCGTGCTTTTACGCGCTACAGCTATGCTGTACAGCGCATCTATGGCACGATTGTTGTCTGTCTGTCTGTCTGTAGGTCTGTTTGTCACGGATGTATTGTAGTTAAACGGTGCGAGTCTGCGAGATAAGACCTAGGTTGCTATTGATTATGAAATAGGAAGTCGCATATAATTGGCTTCTAAATGACATGAAACTCATTGGCCTTGGATGCCCTCAAAGGGTCATAACGCACTGTGGTATGCCAATCGTGCGGTATTGTGGCTAAACGATAAGTCGTAAAGGAGTTAGCGATGGTACCGTCGGATAGGGCGCTGGTAACTTAATTCCTATAGGGCCTAGGATGTCAAGCCATGTCTCCATCCGCAGCTTTATGGCCGCAATTTTTAATGGAATGTTTCAAGCTGTATGGCCGTATCTCAGAAAAGGTGAGAGATAGAGCCAAGGTTACTACTAATCACTAATAGAGTAACATATTAGCTTTCAAATGACATAAAAATTAATGACCTTGGATGACCTTGAAGGTCAGTAGTGCAACAGGAACTATATAGGCTGTAACGCGTTTTCCATAGCGACAGTTGGGCTTTCTTGTAAAAACAAGCAGTATTCTAGAGCTAATGCAAAATGAAGGTCGCACTTTCTGGATCAGAACTGTTCACAGAATAAGTTAATATGATTGCCGTACCACGTTTTCATGAAATGAAGTATTTAGAAACACGACAGTTAGCGGAAATCATTGAACTAACGAAACATTCAAAAACAGATTCTGACGTCACCCTGTTTATTATAAACAAATAAACATAATAAGAAGCAGATTGATTTGGACGTCGAGATGTCCACGTCTTAAAATTTAAGCGTGCGGGCTGAAATTTTTGGGCATATTTACGCCAAAACGTCCGTTATTGAAAACCCTGCTTGCAACCTCATGTCATTAGAATCCCCCAATCCAGAGAAACTCGCACTTCGTATAGGCTTTCAAAATATTCGTATTAGCCTGTAGGCAGCTTTCTGCAAAATCAACGCCAAAGAAGCTATAGGAATGTAAAATTCACCTTTTTCAGTAGCGTTTCGGTGTCAGGAAGCCAATCAGGGTCAGCTGCAGACGTATCGACCTGGCTCTTGCTCTGGGCACGTGGAATGTTCTGCTTTACTTCACTCACATGCGACTTCTGCTCCAGCAGAAACTCGTCCTGAGCACACGAATGCCAAGCAAATTAACATTAGACACGACAATTGCAATAAAATAGCCTTGGATAGTTTTTGCAAAAGATCTGAATCCAGAAGAGTGAGCAGTGAGTAGTAATTTTGACGTCCAAGACAGCACTATCAAAACTCGACACACAAAGAATCAGCTTTCGCACATCTACCTAATCCTCACAATAAAACATAGCATGATGCACAAAGTTCAGTACTTCCATCATGATTCATGACAGCAGCAGCAGGTCCATTCGCCGACTGACAGATGCACTAACGGCAAATTCGTCGATGATCCTATCAGAAATCGCGATTAGTTCGACGTTGACGCTAAAACTGCCCCCGACGTCTCACGGCGTGTCTCGTCGACATCTAGGCATGGTTGAAGTACAGCCGACTCTGACTGAACCCAACCAAGACCTGTCCTAGGTAATGTGGGTTCACAGCAGCTGGCGAAAGTCAACGTTTCGGAGGTTCCGGTGGCGTCGGCACGTATCAACGTCTCGGAGACGGCGCGAAACCTCGGCGTCATCGTCGACAGTCAGCTGATGCTGTCTGCGCAGGTGGCCGCCGTGTGTCGCAGTGGCTACCAGACCTATACCAGCTACGGTAGCTCCGATGTCATCTGAAGCCGTCAAGACGCTGATCCAGGCGTTCATTTCATGTCGCCTGGACTACTGCAACTCGTTATTGTACGGTATACGGCATCACCGACGATCTGATGAGCCAGCTGCAGTCGGTTCAAAATGCGGCCGCACGTTTGGTATCGGGCGCTTGACGCTACGACCACGTAACGCTGGTGTTAAAAGAGATGCACTGACTTCCGGTTCGGCGTCGGGTGGATTTCAAGATGGTCACTCTGGTCTATTTGTCACTGTTCGGCATGGCTCCAGCTTTCCTGGCCGCCGACTGTCGGCTGGTCTCCGACGAAGGTTGTCGTCAGCTGCGTTCTTCCAATTCAAAAACATGTGTCGTCAGACGGACCTACATCAGCTATGGAGACATATACTTTGCTGCTGCAGGGCCGAGGCTGTGGAACAAGCTTCCAGCTCATCGGAGACGACTTTGAACAGTCTAATAAGCAGCTGCTGAAAACATTTCTGTTTAGGTGCTGAGAGTGCGGCGCATTGTGGCTAACTGTTGAATGCGCCTACTAAGTCGTCGTACAGTCGTACTTACTTACTTACTTATTTACTACCGAGTTTGCGTTCCGCGGGCTAAATAAGCCCCAGATTGCTGAGTCGATTAGCTCCAGTAAATACCCGCAAGTATCGATAACTTAAACTCTACGCAATACAATACTATATTCGTTTAATGCGAACGTAGACAGACCGCTACGAAGGTTACAAAAGCTAGTATACACAAAACATAACTGTGACTAATATTACAATTTATAACTATACAAAACAATACGATACAATAATTACGCCAGTATTAACAGTCTGTAGGTTGCAGGGTGGAGGGGCAGTAGAATATAGGCCTAGAATGTGCAGTTAAAAATCTAACAAATACTAAAAAAAATACAAAGATTAGTGTAATAAAATAAGTGTGGTAAATAATAAGCTAATAAATGTCTTTAAACAGCATTCTGGATAACAAGTTTTTATCGTCTGTTTTAAGTTTTAACATTCAACGTCCGGTCGTGCGGTCTTTGTCTTAGGCTGTAGTCATGCGTAGTTCTTTCAGGTAATAGTTTATACAGAACGTCATGTTCATTGTTAGTAACGTTACAAAACAGATTGTCATCGTTGTCGAAAAGCTGCGCTCTGCACAGTCTGCATGGCGGACTATCGGAACCGTTTCTTTTCGTCGAAAAATTTTCTTCCAAAAATACAAAATTTTGGGCTGAAACTTTTATACTTTGGGAACATTAAATTTTAGTAACAAAGTTGAACTTCTGAGCACCCATAATCTCCTTTGTCAGAAATTTGCATTTGTCTGTCCAAAAATTACAACTACTTGTCCCCTACTTTTGTAACCCACGGCCCCGCTGAAACAAAAGCAAGTCAGAGAGCACACGCGATGAATTGAATAAATTCGGTTGATCGATGCGCCGCGAATTTACGGGCGCTCGACGACAGACGCTCAATTATTGCATCTTGTCATTGTCATGGCAATTTTTTACGCGCTACAGCTACGCTGTATAGCTCGTCTATGTCGTTTTTTAGTCCGTACGTAACGGATGTATTGTGGCTAAACCGTGCGAGACAGGGCCTAGGTTGCTAGCCTATTGATCACTAATAAGAAGTCGCATATTGGCCTTCAAATGACATGAAAATCATCGACCTTAGATGACCTTGAAGGTCAGTACTGCAACAGAAACTGGTATAGGCTTTAGCGCATTTTTTCCTAGCGACACCTGGGCTTTCTGGTGCAAACTATTATTGTCTTTCTGCTCACACGGAGAAATCAAATAATAATAAGCCGTAGTTAACAACAACAAACAACTATGATAACAGCAATATCAACGATAATGACGCCCAGCATAATATCAAGTAAACCTATTATGAAATTATATACAGTTATATGTTATTATAGAGTATTAGAATTAAAATAATCATAAAATTAATAATTAGGCCTATTTTAGTGTAGATAAGCTGACGTCATTGCTGTTTCTGGTCGATTTCCTGGTCGCTACCCCAGTCAACGTCATAGGCTTACGCCATTCATACCACCATATTCCCCGTCCTTCAATAGACAGCATTCTGAAATTAATGACGGTCTGCAGGATAACAGGGAAGATTATTACAACTACCATTATTGTTAATTACATATGCACGTGTATAATGAAGTTCTTTCAATTTTCGGTTTAGCTCGTTTTTTGTGTTTTGTGTTTCTGTAAAGGTTAAACTAACTGTTCCATTACTATGTGTTTGTGTGCATTCTGCCTGGAAAGGCCGTCCCCGAAATGACCTATACTGCGTCGGGCGGGACGTTAAACCCTACTCACTCACTCATACCACCATACAACCTTGTCCTTGTCCCACAAACTGATATGCATATAAGTCTACCTACCTGTGCGTAAAGCGCGAGTCCTTTATCGATGTCGTGCAATATTTTATTGCACAGCGCCAGTTTATTCTCAGCCGTCAAATCATTCACAGACAACTGACGCACGCCAACTCTCACCGTCACGCGATACAATGAAAGCGAATCTCCTCCAAGACCAAATGCTAAAACAAACATCACAATTTCCAACTTACGCGAGTCGGTTTTTAACGCCCTACAGCCATAGCAACTGTCGTCCGTGTGTCTGTCTGTAACTAACGTATTGCGGCTAAACGGTGATAGATAGGGCCAAGGTTGCTATTAATCGCTAATAGCAAATTGCATACGCTCTTTCAGATAAAATGAAAATCGTCGATTTTAGATTACCTTGAACATCAGTACTGCCACAGGAACTGCTATAGGCTCTAGCGCGTCTTCCCTAACGACAGCTGGGCTTCTTGTTTGTTATCAGTTAACTGAAAAGCATACCAGAATATACTGTCAGCTGAGTAAATGACTAATTAAAAATTCATGTTTACAACAGCCCTACAGGAAAAAAATAATTCGCAATGCACGCATAGTAAAAACTCTAAAAGCAGTACACTGCGATACACAAATTTTCAAAATTCAGCAATATGAAAAAAGCAACACGCGTGAAGTCAGTATTATATTATATACACATAAAACTTTTTACCGTCTTCAACGTCTTTGCATGCTTGTTCAGAAAAGTTCTGCAGAATGAAAAAAACACATTGCCACAGAAACATACAGCTTAATCTAATTTAATAAACTAATGTCAAATAACAAACACTAAATACCATGAGGCTTAAAGCTAGTATACTGAGTGATGTTTCTCCTGCTAATAAAGTGACATCAAACAACAACGTCAACAAAAAAACAATGAAAGGTTGTAATTTGATGAATTTATTATAACTTATTAAGTTACGTTTCAACCTATGAGTCTTTTAAAGACATCAAACAGTAGCTTTGTCATCAGCCTCTGGACCCCGCTTGGAGTTCTGGACCCTCGTTACAGGCTCGCGCTCCGTGATCGCCATGATCATGACCCGCCTTACCGTTTGGCAAATTATCGTCTGCTAATTGACATCGAATATGATAACCCTTAAATTCAGCTAGTATTCAGGCCCTGTTGAATTTCAGTCCACTACACTTTTACCAGGCTAAAATTCTATTTGCACTGAGACTTATCATACCACGAAAGCTGGATAATTTATGAAGTAACACTATAAATTAGCTTTTATAGCCTGATGTAACGGACTAGCACAGCGCATAAAGAATACTTACCAGTTCAAGAGACAGCTCGGCATGTTGTACCAATAAATCGACCAAGTCATCCGGCTTGATGAGAAATCGATTCCTTGACCGCATTGTATCTCCAAGCACAGAACACTGTGAGGAAAGCAACAGCGCACCAAACGTTGAATCGGGTTCTGCCTTTAGCTTCTGCATCAATTGCTTCTTGGTGCTTAAATATCGCAAGACGTCCTGTCAACCGGCACGACAGATCGACGTACAAGTCTCTGATAAAACCTGGGTTTCATCCAACGCGACTCATTCTTCTATCAATGCGTTATGGCAGCTGCTCGTTTGCGTCTCTTGCGTTTGATGCGTACTTTCTTGCGTACTTTGCGTTCTTTGCATACTTGTTTTAATCGCTTGCGTACTTTTCTTGCGTCTACTGCATCTATTGCGACAAAAAGTTATAAAAATCTTGTTTATAGTTCCTGCATGATGATGCCCAACTCAGAGCCGCCGCCATATATGGGATTTCAGTCCCATAGCGTTGCATGCCACCCGACACACGTGAACGCGCCCAGCCTCGACTCCAGCCATACAAGCCGGTACTCGATTTACCTACCCCGGAGAGATGAAAGGCTGAGTTGACACTAGTACTAAATGCTCACTTCTAGATCACAGCAGGTGGTCCGTTAATTTCTTACTCAGCAATTCCTAACCCTAGCTCGTGCTGTTGTGCGGCTCTAGTAAATGACTGAGAACCTTAGCCTATACTAGGCGCTGTAACCCTAATCCTAACCCTAACTGTAAGTAGGCGGCTTCTAAAAATAGTGCTCCTACACCAGGCCGTCAATCAGGATGTGACGGATAGACACACGGACAGATGCCCAGGCCATGGCTAAGACGCGCGAAACATTACATGTTGTCGCGCGTAAAAACGAAAACAACATTGCTATTGAGATGTCACGCCACGGCGATAGCAGCGGCGGCGCCATGGCGTGACGTCAAAACAGCAACGAGTGACGTCATGCATGCTGAGTCATTGATGTGCGCAGACACACACTGCAGACACACAGTCACACAGAGTGATTACATTTCCTCCGCCAGTTTACTACGTTCACTTTGGGAGAAAAAATTATTCACAAACCTCGTAAACGTTATCAAAATTTCTTGACAGCCAGTCGATGAAGATACGAAAACAACCAGTGCACTTATCAATAAGAGATTGATCAGGATTACGAGAGCAATAGACCGCTGCAATCAAAACAGATAACAACATAAATATTAGTCAAATAAAGCAGTAAAACATCTGGAAATGTCTCACAATGCCAAGACTGTCAAGTACTAATATATGAAATGTAAGTCGCAAAAATAAAACAATGATTTTGCGGATAATCATGCCATCATGGACTATTATTTTATCGCTCAGATAAGCCTATATCACAACATATATAGCCTAACCTCGTACTCGTGGGTATGCTGTGCCTATATTTCGTATCGCCCGTGCAGCCGACAGTGTAAAGCCTAATGAATGTATAGTTCAAACTGCTGAAAAATACGTTGTAATGGTCCAAATAAATCTAGTTATTGTAGCATAACAAGTCGTCATTTTCATGTGAAAACTCAAATGAAAACTATTAAGAAATAATAATAAATCTGTCAACATGTTGTGACAAAGAGCGAACTGACGTAAAACAATCAACAACAAATGAGTATGACAAAAAAATCAAGAAACATAACGCGCAAATTACTTGTAGGCCTACCTTTGTCCATCTCCTGTACGCTTTCAATCATGTTACTCTCGCCTTTCTGCAAACAAAAACAATACTCCAAAATTAGCAGAAATAGCAACCTATCATAGTTCTACAGATCTAGAATAGTGTCACATCTTTCATCCAATGCAACCCCCCGTACACCTGCTCCAACGTTTAATCTCCCCTCCCCGCCCCTCTTCTTCTCTCACCTCAAGCTATAGTTAAGTGCTGCATTGCCTCAATGACAAATGACGGTATCCTTACATGGGTGCCCAAAAATTTTATTCAAGGGAAAAAGGTTGAGGCATCGAATAGAGTGAGAAATAGGAAGTGGTATTTCTACCAACCTATTAAAACTTGAGGAAGATCCCATAGTAGAGTCCGGGGAAGCACTAGCCAAAAGTAAATTTGGTGCATTTTTAGCCTTACGAAACACTTTTGGTCAAGTTCTGGTCCAACGATGCCCCACTGAATTCCTAAAAGTTGCCCCCTTGCAAAAAGAAAGCGTAGTCCTCAGTGGACGTAGACGTCTTTAGTTCAAACACTAAAAGTTTAAAGAAAAACGACAGAAAGACACGATGAAACAGCAATTCAATAAATCAAACATTCGTAAATTACTGTAGCCTACAATGTCACGTGGCCACTATTCATAGGCGGATTTAGAGGGAAAGGGGCCATGACTCCCCCAAGATGCCAAAGTCGCTTTTTTGCCTAGCATATGCAGTGCATTTCTGCAGTAAAACTAATAAAATTTACAATGCGTGTTATCGCAGACAGAATTTTCGTATAAGCTTACCAGATGGTATATGCATATCGATTTGATCTCGTACAGCCGGGTCTTGTACACTCTAGCTTCAGCGGTTAAACACGCATCGTTCTCGTCGCCGTATTGTATGCCGGCATCCAGCGTACTCAGCGCGCCGACAAAGTCGTCTTGACGCCGAAACATCTCAGCCTGCGTTACTGCACGTCGCAATGTCTCTTCAACTTTACTTTGCAACATCTTCTATATAAACCACAACACAAAATTTCATATCAGCAGTGTTGCAGACTGAATAACAGTAAAAAACACGCCTATGAGATGCCAAATATTTCTGATATGGTATATGTGTAGCACGCTCGTACGTTTAAATTTAGCTACGCAATTTAACCACAGCAGTATTTTTATTTTACTAGAAATTACTACTATTATATAGCGCCTGTACCAGTATTAAGCGCGCCATCGTCATTTTACTTTTTCGTTTTGCTATTTTAATTATTCAACCAGATAGGCTAGCAATAGCAACCACGGTTTTATTTAGCACCGTTTCTGCATGAGATACGATGACTGTAGTAGACAAAGATCGTAATTTTTTTCTACCCAACTCGTATTTCACTTTTTGCTTAAAGTGTATTTTTGAATATAAATAAAACTTGCACAGCACGGCAAAGTCTATCTGAAGGTAAAGATTTTCAAGTCGTAGTTTGCGTCGTTGTCACTTTTGACACATATGGGCACGTAGAAGACGGACAAAAGGACGCCACCGGACACACATAGCCTAGCCGACGATAACAGCGCTTGCAGAGCTTGCTACGGCTACGCTATACGCTAATACGTTAGATGTTAAAAGCACATTAAATGGAGGCAAAGACAGACAGGAGAAATCTGGAAGAATGAAAGATACGGTAGGCTAAAATAAGTCGGCTAGATTAGACAAAAAAGACAAAGCTTTTAATTTGTCCCAACTACAACATTTAAAATTGAGGGCAGCGCCTGTAGGCGTTTGTAAGCCTTGCAATTTAGGCTTGATCATCAGAGATAAAAATGGGCGATCACACAGTGGACCATGATCCACATGATCCATGACCCTCAGTATTCTCAGTTTGGCGAACCAAAAATCGTACATCAAAATTAGACCCCAAGCCTCCAGCTATGATAATACACGTAAACCCCCTAGTCCTGATTGCGTGGGTGAGGAGTTTCTGAAGAACAAAGCATCGTAGTGGCTAGTCGTAGAGGAAATATTGGTTTACCGGTTACTCGACTTACTTAAAGCGCATACAGTGCAAAGAAACTGAACTGAATGAACTCAATTTGTACACTTCGCGGAATGGACTGCATGAGGTGAACAGCATTGACATTAGACTATTATTGCAGTTTAGTTTAGTTCGTTCGCTTTGTGCCGTCCATGCAACACAAATGAACTGTTTGGGCATTTTAGTTCAATTCAATTAGGTTGATTTCTATCGTTTTGTACATTTCCTTAGTATACCTGCATTACATTCTTGCTTAATTTCATGTTAAATCATTATTATCTGTCCCATTGCTATAGCACAGCACATGGGACAGATTATAAAATCACTTGCGTCTGTCTGTCAGTCTGTCTGTAAACACTCCTACGGCCGCAAGTTTGATTCGGTTTTGATGAAATTGTGCACAGTGATTCGGGGCCAGAAAAGTAAAATCGAGTTCGTTTGAAATAAAAATCTGACAACTCCTTCCCCTATTTACCCCATTTTAAAAAAATGCATTACGGCCTATGGGGACTCCAAAGCGGTATAACTCGGTCCCCGTAAAAGATAATTGCGCGTTGTTTGCATCTATCCCCTATTTTGGAGAAAGGGCTATCTGATGGTCATTTAAATTTTTCCCCTGACGACCCCTGTTGCCATGGCAACGACTTTTGGGACAAAATTGACTACAACTCGGCCACCGTGATAAATAATTGCTTCATGTTTGCACTTACCCCCTATTTTCAAGCCCGCGCTATCCGATGGTGTCATTTAAATTTTTTCCCTGAAGACCCCCGTTGTCATGGCAACCAACAGTTTTTATTCAAAGACAAAATTGGCTGCAGGCTCACAAGAGCGTCAAACGCTGAAACGCAGCTGCTAGGCTATAACTAGGCTATAACGTGGCAATGGGACAGATACCTCGTTTCACAGAACGAAATTTCTAGTTTAAAATATAAATTCAAAGCTCGATATACAAATTTACCGCTGGTAACTGTGGACAGAAGCTTTCTTATACAGGGTGCGGCAAAAAAGTGGACCCCTAATTTTTTTGCCGTTTTCTCAGCAACCGTTTGGGATTTTAATATGATTTTTTTCCGCTTTATTAACTGAAACCTTCTACATCTAACTGCCGAGTAAATTGTGATTCTATTGATAAACAACGAAGTTATAGATTTTTTAACATGACCGACTACCGATTTTTCGGCATTCAAAAATGTTCACGCTAAAAATGCTATTTAATTTTTAAAAACTGGTTACACGTTACTGCCGATGACGTCACAGTGACATTTTGATAAACAACAATTTATATTGTTTATAAATTTTCATTAAATTATCCTTCCTTTAAAGCAATCGCTAGCTATCCACCGGATTCATCTTCCAGCAGAACGGCGCGTCAGCACACAGCGCGCAACGCCGCGCAGCGCACAGAACTGGCTGCGGGCCAGCTGTCAAGATATCATCACAAAAGACCAATGGCCTCCAAATTTGTCGAATATAAACCCAATGGACTATCACGTATGAAGTGCAATGTTGGAGACTTACTGCAAGCTTAAAACAAACCTGAAAACAATCGCCAAACTCAAGGAAGCGTTTCAGGTTATCTGGGACAACCTGCCACAGGGACCGATCGACAAGGCTGTAAAAGATTTCTCAAATAAGGCGACTGGAGGCTAGTGTTGTAGCTTAGAACTGGCGGTGAACACTTCGAACATTCGCAATGACAAAGGAATTCTGGCAACTGATCATTATTTAACTGTGTTGTTTCAACGATGTTATTAAATTGGTATTGTAGCCGGAACATTTTTGAATGCTGAAAAATCGGTAGGCGGTCATGTTAAAAAGTCTGTAACTTCGTCATTTTTCAACAGAATCCAATTTTACTTGGCATTTGAATGTAGAAGGCTTTAAGAAATAAATCTGTAAAATTTCAAATTAAAATTCGACACGGTTGCTGAGAAAACAGCGAAAAACTTTAGGAATCCACTTTTTTGCCGCACCCTGTAAGTGTGCTACAGATGTCACATTTACCACGTAGGCCTTATTATAGCTGTCAGGGCTGTTCTTTATTTCTGTAACCTATAATAGTTGCTGAAACCAGTTTTGAGTGTGCTTGAATACGGAATGTATGCCCAGACATCAGTCCCAGCCGTAGAGGCTCATTAAGCATTCTGTAAAACAACGAGACGCGGGAGCCGCAATGTAGGCCTATATAATGCGTGAAGACACAACAAACAGCGCGTTTCCTTAGTTGCAGCAATCGGTCGATCGTAACGCATAATTTATTGTAACATTTCGCTGGCCAACTGTTTTTACGCGCGAAAGCAGAATGCTTCGTGCGTCTTAGGCATCGTCTGGGCGTCTGTCTGTCCGTCTGTCACACTCGTGATCTGTATCAAAACGGTGCAAGCTAGGATCACGAAATCTTCACTTGGGCTGCCCCAAGGTCTCTAGTTTATCGCGACAAAATTTCGTGCCACTGGGTGCAGGGGTTCCCCTCGAACGAGGGCGTCAAAAAGGGGTACTCCCCTTAAAAAACGTCATTTTGCCGTTATATATTGGCTCGAATAATGTGAAAACGGATGCAGATAGGTACATACATTTTGCTTATCATAACAAGCACTGGTGACAGGCTTTTTAAATTTATCAACATCAATGACCTTGAACGACCTTGAACCCCTCAAAAAGAGGTTTTTAGTGAATTTTTCGCAATTTTTGGATGCAGCGCACATTTAAACACTAAATTGCGACGAAATGGCCCGAGACAGACCAAGACAACCTGCGTATGAAATTTTCAGCATTCAACGTAGATTTTAGCAGTTTAAGTCACGACCCCCTATGTTCAAGGAGGCCGGCGCAGGCGGGCGTCAAAGACAGCTACCCCCCTAAAAAGTGGTTATTTTACCGCAATTATCTCGTGTAGCGTGAACACGGTTGCAGATAGGCACGGACATGCTGCTTATCATAACAAGCACTGGTGTCAGGCTTTTTAAATTTATCAATTTCGACGACCTTGAATGACCTTGAACTTTCCCAAAAGGGGTTTTTATTGAATTTTTCGCAATATTTGGATGCTGCGCACATTTCAATACTGAATTGCGACGAAATGGCTGGAGTTAGACCAAGACAACCTGCATATGAAATTTTCAGCATTAAACGTAGATC
>Ga0056128_1008273_pt1 | contig 13123 bp, 9 predicted proteins | sample WorMetLIZISLAND2_FD_71113 | JGI IMG/M metagenome (GOLD analysis project Ga0056128, IMG submission 71113) | Marine gutless worms symbiont microbial communities from Max Planck institute for Marine Microbiology, Germany - Olavius geniculatus... ...
CGTTAAAGGCCGACTACAGTGAAAAATTTTTATTGCAGAATATGTTTGGATTTCATATTTATATTACAAATATATGCATCAAACTTTCTACTGAACACCGATATCTCTTGAATAAAACAATATAGTAAGCCGCATCGTGATACAAAATTGGCTAACAAATAACTGTCAGAAGTGCGCAAAAATGCATTTGATTTTTTTATTGTACGCTGTCTATGAGGTTACTTTTTTCCGGACACAGTGTAGATATATGTTAAAAGGTAATTTAAATAGGAAATATAATGTGTTTCTGTTCTGGACTCGCCATTGGCAACGTGGTAGGAAACATCAGAAAATTTAGACCGCAGTAAAAATTCTGCTGTGCGGAGTGAAATAGAACCACTTAGAAACGAAGCATAAGACTGTAGCTTGCGAGAGCGGCACTAGAAACTATCATTAGTATGAAGCTGCATATATGCTTTCGACTGATACTATAGCCAACGATCTTGGAATGACCTTGAACAACCACTACACCCTCAAGCTTACAAAACATGCATCTGAATGAATATGGATCAACATTTTCAACGGCAAGAATGTAGTTGTGGATAATACTATTTTCAGATTCTCCGATCAAAATTGGCTAATTGCAGCATAGCGCCATTTTCTTGCAGTAGTACGGCTTCATAGTTAAACTATTTTGGTATGCGCTGCAGCAGAAAACATGTTTATTGTGTAAAACACTGTTATCATCAAAATAATGACGGATAGATTGTATATCAAGGTAGATACTTTAACTTGTCTTAATATTAAAATTAAAGCCTTTTTCTGAGTACCAGCGCATACAATTAGTGCTCGTTTGACGAAATCTGCCATAAATTAAATCAAATAGTTCGCTCTGGAACTTGGCAAACTGTTAAAGATGAGTTGCTGTCAGAGTCTTACAACTGGGTCGCCGAATTATATCGTTCTTCGCTGAAAATGCTGCCTCGCCAATATAACGAACATTTGGAATGCTGTTTTCAATTTATTCCCCAAGTCCCTAGAAGCGCGTGTCTGCTAATGCTTTCCGCTGACGCGTGGCGTGAATGAGTGAGTGAACAGCGGTTCTTGATCAGCGTTAAGTACTTCTGCCAAAGTGTCAATCCATTAGTAGGATTTCACCGAGTATCGGCTCGTTGTTAATCATACGGCTCGTTATCGCTGTATTATTGCCGTCCGTCATACGGTACATACGGGATGTAACAAGCGGTAGGTAGCAAGACCACACGCCGAGTGAGACAGAATACAGCGGACTGCACAGATTGTTACTGCGGCCGGTCTGCGCCTCGGGCAATTGCCAACAACTCATCGATGCCGCCGCCCGCTGCCGTACATTGTCGACAGCGGCGCGCTCAGTTTCTCTGTAGGCGCGCATCCACACGGTCTCTCGCTGTTTCTCGCACTTGGCACCGGACCCGCCTACTTATATTCACCACCCACCGACACGTCTTCGTGGCGGTGGTCAATCGGTGTCATTGCTGATGAACAAAGTTGTCGCTCGCTAAGAGCGCTCCCACGTGTGAGATAAAACAAAATAAAACGGGTCAGAAACGACTATTTTGTTTTCTCGCAATAGGGCTGCATGTCTTGCGCATTTAGGTAATTTGCTGTGTCACGTTTCGTTCGGTGATAAACAGTAGCCTGAACGAAGTCGACGGTAACCGTCGTCAGTTGTTGCATTTTATTTGAATGCAGATGTGTGAGCGCTTTAACTGCCGATGTCTGCGCAAAAATTATTGCATCCGCCGCCGATGCTGTGAAATAATATTGCCGTACTTGAGCACCAGTGTCGCGTCATATGAGACATCGCAAGTTGGCAAGTAGGCCTATGACACTCGAGCAGAAAATTAGAATAAGAAATGCCAAAAATATTGAAAAAAATATAATTCTAAAAATTCTTAAGCATTATGCCGATTACTACAACAAGTAATCTCAGCAAAGCTCACGTGACGCGCGACAGCATCGGTGCACACCTGGGAATCAGTGTACACCGTGCAATAAAATGATGCTGCGTTCTGAAAGAGTATCCAAAATTTGACGCTTCGCATGAAAGACTCCTTGAACTTAGGAGGACGAAACTCACACGGTTAAAATCTGTTTTATGCTGAAAATTTCATCGGTGGATTGTCCTGGTCTAATTCCAGCAATTTTGGCGCAATCCACTGTTGAAATAAGCATTGCAACCTAAAATCGCAAAAAAAGTCATTAAATCTACGTTTTAGATTTCAAAATCATTCAAGGTCAGCCATGTTGATATCGCTGGAAAGCTCGCCAACATGCTTGTTAGATAAGCAGCAAGCCCATCTGTATCTGCGACCATTTTTACGCTAAATTAGTCGATAGTGGCAGATATCGCTCATGAACGGATACCAAAATTAGACGCTCTCGTAACTTAAACTGCTAAAATCTACGTTTAATGAAGCCATTTCAGCACCGTTCACTCGTAAAATGTGCGCCCACATGCCAAAATTACGAAAAATTTACTAAAACCCGCGGTTCAAGTCATTCATAGTCATACTCATCGATGTCGGTATTTCCAAAAGCTCGTCAGGAGTGCTATTTATGATAAGCAGCAAGTCTGTGCGTCTCTGTAACTGTTCTCGCACTAAATGAGTCATTAACGACTTTTACGTGGTACCGCTTTTGACACTCTCGTTCGAGGGGAATCCTCACACCCAGCGGCAAGAAATTTTGTTGCAAGAAACTGGAGACGCCTCGCTATCATACGGTGAAAACGAAATCAAACGACCGTTTGTGTGGTATGCAAATTCCTTCAGAACTAAAGAGTAGAACAGAAACGACAGCAGTTTTCATTCTCTGGCCGAATGCCCCCACTACTACCGGCTCAGTCGCCTCATCAGGACACGGAGCCACGCAGCGGCGACTGGCCTGCAAGGCTGCGTGTGATGCGCTATGTTTGCCTGCAGTGCGTCATAACGTGCAATGGACGACGGCTGCAGCAGCAGCAGGTAGAGATACACGGCGAGTATGACGCTATGATGACGTCAGAGAATTAGACAACTAGGCCTACCACCGCACATCAGTCTGATCAGTGTCCGTCGGTCTTCATCAATCATTTCAGATCGATCAGCTTCAGCCGCTGACGCTGCCGCTGCAGCATCAACCTTATCGTTAAATAATAAATAGATCGGCAATCAACTTTATTAACCGCGGTCGCTCGGTCGGTCGGGCGGGTCGCAGGAAGCACCAAGGCTGGCGGCACGGCGAGGGAGGCGAGGCTTGGAGCTACGAGGACGCAGAAGTCAGAGAAGAACGCGATCTGATCGTCCTTGCCACGAGACAGCATGACACGACATGATATGATGCGGTTAATGACTTCCGTTCACGCGATGCCGCACGACGACCGACGACCTTCACTGATCGCCGGTCAGACTGCGCCGTACGGTTGTCTTCTACAGACCACGCCGTCGGCATCCTTCATCACGCCTTCCGCCACACTCCGCCCGGTCTAATAAACGCCGTGTCTTCTCGTCGTCCGGCTATATAAAGAGTTTATCATTTAGCTGACGTAAACGAACGCCGCGAAAAAAGTTTGTAACAGTTTCTAAGAATTTATTACAAACAAAACAAACGTTGACAAGCCAAACGGAAACGATTAAGTCGTTCGTCATTTAGACGTTCTCGAAAACGAAAACTGTAGTTGCGATCATAAATTATGTGGATGTGAACTACGCGCGAGTATCAGCGTAATATTGGCATGTCCGCAATTACGTTAAGCAGTCGCCGCTGTCTGCAGCGTCATCACGAAAGTATATAGCATCAAGTTGATCTAGATTGATGTATCGCCGACAGACAGTCTTCTGGTGATCATACGACAGTCGGGTCAGAATCGCATAGCGCCGGAAAAAAAGAAAGAAGAGTTCGACGGTGCTGTGTCGCTTTCACCCTTCTACTGGGTGGTCGAAGTCTGTCTAGTCAGTCCGTCGCCACGTGGTCATGTACGGCGCACACTGCAGCCGAGTGATGACAGAGGCACCATGCAATGGCGCTCCGACCCACCTCAGGGACTGGATGACAATGGCCACTCTGCCGATGACCTCCATGGTTAGTAAAATAATAATTGTGTTACAAATCTGATAGGCCATGCTACTATACATGCAGTTGCAGCTATATCAATTTCATCACTCCTTTAAAATGCGTGACTACTGCCAATATCCACTAATTGAGCATGAAAACGGTTGCAGAAAGATATAGCCTTGCTACTTACTATAACAAACACTGATGACGAGCTTTCAAGAACCACTAATAAGAACGACTTTCAAATCGAAAAAGAGGGTTTTTAGAATTTTTTTTCGCGATTTTAGCCTACGGTGCATGTTTCAAGAGTGAACTGCACCAAAATTACTCAAATTACTTATTATACTTTTATGAACAAAAATATTTCCGTCTCCAGTACGGGTCGTATTCAGTAGGCCTACGTATGCATACTCCAGTCACTCGACTTCGTCAACTGGAAGTGACGATGCGCAGTCAGGGTAAACAATAATTAACGCAAACGATATATTTGTGGTATTTTCAGCAGAAGATAATATTTTGGTTTTAACTATGAGGCAAGAAAAATAGCATGGTGCTAAAAATTGATGACGGATTATTTCCTAACAAGCATGGTTGCTGTCTTGTCGGCTTAAAGACACTGTTGCGACTTCTCTTTTCAACAGTACAATTCGCCGGCCCACCGGACAGTGCACGTGAGACCATGCAACTGTTAAACTCAAAAACAGACTTTATCACTCGCAGCTCTGTGACCAGAAACAGTCCTGAGTTTTGGCTAGTTTACTAGCCTATCAGATTGGAAAAAGCTACGAGAGCATGTTGTACAGTAGGTTAGCAGGCGTTTATCGCTGAAGCGGTCAGACGCGCCCACGTCTTCGAACTTGCATTCGGGCACGCGGAATAGGCTACATTTAGAACACAGACTTTAGAATGCTTGATATGCATTTACTGTACACTTCACTTTTTGGAGTGACCTCACTAAACCCGCTGTAATTATTGTTTGCCTAGACGGATTTCACTGAAACTTAGCTGCTTAGCTGCAATTAGATGCTGCATTGTTAGTATAACATTTTTGTTTGAATCCAATGTTGTTTGTTGGCGTTACGAAAATACACGAAGGGGGTTGATTTTTTCTGACGCAGTGTAGGCGTAGTTTAAACCTAATTTTTCTGCCTTTTGTGTTTTTGCGGGAAATTCTTGTTATTCATGATTTTTGCTATATTCTATTCCCGCTTCACCGCATGATTTTATGCCAATAAATTCACTGGGTAACGCTTGAAAAATAGTTTATCGAGAGTTTCTGCTCTACATTATGTACGTCATAGTGCAGCGTGCGAAATGGACAGTTTAATTGATTGAGTGATTGACGGCGAGCAGTAGGCCTAATGAGGTTATTCCTAGGCCCCGCAGCTCAGCGCTGTGCGCCGTCGCCTGGCGATGACCTGACCTATATTGCATAAACAGTAAACACAGGAGGAAGTTGCGAAGTTGTGGTTGGCGAAATATTTGATAAACTTTGCAGCAGAATATGGCTCGAAACGTATAACGACATTTGTTACGTTGGACATGATCTGACAGAGCAGCTATGAAAATTTTTACTTATATTCAAGTACGATGACAATGCTACTGGTAAGTCGTGTTCAGGCTTATTCCAGCTAGGCTACGTACGCTGCTGATCGTAATTTCACACGGGTGCGAAGCTTGCCGAAAGCCACGTTCAAAGCCCATGTTGTAAGATGTGATGAATGCAGTGTGTGGATGTTCTGACATTGCAGAGTCGTTCGTGGAAATGTGATTCGATTGCTCATGCTTATGTGAAGCAGAGTCGGATTCTTTCATGATTTCTGCACATGATAGTTTTGTTTGGAATGAATTTCAGCGTGTCCAGAAAAAAGTAACTCCTTAGACAATGTGCAATAAAGACGTAAATCTGAACGAATCTGAATAAAAATTTTGTACAGTCAATCGTTAATAAATGAAATAATCGCCAAATTTTGTTTAAAAAATATTACTTTGTAGCGGAGTTATTAATTGTTAAATATTTATGACAAAATATCTTTGTTTTCAGTATAGTGTTAACAGCCTACTTGCAGTTACTCAACTCAAAATGTCGTGCTGATTCAATCAATTAAACGTAATCAATAATTAATGTAAACTAAACTGATGTTTTCTGCAGAAGATCATATGTTGTTTAATTAAAAAACGTTGAGGCAAGAAAATGCGGTGTTAAGACATTGATCACGGAATTTTCAAAAAAAAACAGTGGGAATTGGCTGGATTAAAAACACTGTCACAACTTCTTCACTTTTCGACAGGATAATAATCAACGCGCCTGCTCAACAGGCGCGCGAGACCACAGCGTACATAACCACGAGGTTAGGCCTGTGTATGCCTATGCTGTAGCAAGACCATGCAACTGTTAACTTAAGAAACCTCAGACTTCATCACTTAGCTCTGTGGCCAGCCAACAATTCCGATCTCAACCCGGTTTATTTGGTGGTAGTTGCAACAGCGTCTGTACCGCAGCCGGATTCATGACGTCGACCAGCTGAAATTGCGCCCGATCGAAGAGTGGGAACATTAATTTAATTCCAGCAGGCGTTCGTCGATGAAGCGATGAGGCAAGCCTGCACTCGAGCTTGTTTACGTTGATTTCATCAGCAGTCAGCACAATGTCACTTCCGATCGAGTAACTGCACTAGGCTAATAACGCGCACAAAAATATTTAGTCATTGATAGGCCTATTTAAAAATAAATGAAATTAAACGCGGGAGGAATCGCAGTCGGCCAGTTAGTTTTCCGATTTTGGATATCCCATCCGGTTTGGAGATATGCGATGAAAATCTGAATTAGTCCGACATCGCGCCAAATTTTGCACGTTCCTTCACCCCTTAAAATTTTTCACGGAGGGCCCTATGTTGGGACCTAGATTATGAAATAGAACACATTTTCCACTAAATGGCAAAGTTTCACGGCGATCAGCCGACAAACCTCGGAGATCTTGCGCTGAAAACATAAAGAAACAGCAGTAAAACATAAGACCGCCGGGAACTACGTTTCGAGCTGCATAAAAATCATACATGGCGAAACAGGCAAGCGTCATATAGATCGGCTATTAACATGTTAGTTTGATACCTTTTGGCGTATTCAATGATTGATTGATACAGTGATACCGTGCTATAAGAACAGCACATAGGCCTACCTTATTATGTATGACATTGTATGAGTTGTGCGGTAAGAATAGTCACGCCGCAGGTGTTTGAGTTCTAGCATGCTGTAGGTCTGTGTAAGGTCACGCATTGATTGCGTCATACACTCTACCTATAGCGAGTGTCCATGCACTGAATGCACGAAACCCACGTTATAGGTATATACTGCATTCAGGACGTCGTTGCACCAACATTTGAGAGCTCTGTTTACTGAATGCACGATGCGTCAGTAGACCAGTAAACAGCAACAACATCGTTCGTCGGTATTGTGGCGAGTGTCCCTCATGTGATTGCGGCAAATGTCTTCAAGTCAAGTCACTGTCATCTCAAGCCCCATGACTGCAGACACGATGTTACATTGACAGCATCTCGCTATAAACGTTACTGCACTATCCCACAGTCGCTAGTCGAATCTTCGCGCACGCTTTTTTGGTACGTTTTACCAGTGATATTCCAGTAACTGAAACTCAAACTGATAGTGAAATGATTGATTTCAGTAAAACTCATACTGAATCTAATACTGAAATGATTTTCAATACCGATACTATTATAGAAATGATCACAAAAAATTTTACTGAAACTATAATGGAAATGATTTTGAAAACTGATACTGAAATGATTGGTTGTCTAATTGTCTTTGCCTAAAATTTTTTTCGGCATGCTTCATTTATTTACTTATTTTCTGACACTAGTGGCAGCTTCCAGCTTTTGCCATTTTTTAACCCAATTCTAGCTTTACAACCTCACGGCTTTGTGACCGCAGGGTCAATGGTCATCTCCATTTCCTGCTCTGAGCTGGCAGCAAACTGTAGACATAGCTCAGCTATATGGATGGTATAGGCCACATCTCTCTGATATATTGCCTTTACCTGTTCAACAGTTAAGCCACTGCTTAGCGACAGAGGCACATGTATGTGAACAACTTGCCCAGAGTTGTTACATGATAGTTAAATGGCTAGGAGTCGAACCATGACCCAGCTATCGTGAGTGTGGGTGTTCGTGCATTTATCAGGGTTTCCACTTTTCTTGAAAAGTCGTGACAAATCTTGAACTTCTTTCGCTTCATTTTCCAGTTCCTGGAACGTCCTGAAAAATGAAAATTTTGGATAGCTGATGAATTTACTGCTAGTGGGCTAGCAGCTGGAGTTAACGAACTTGATGTTGTTTGATAGTTAAACTGTCAGTTGCGTCGTTAAAAAGCTGTAACTGAAATGATGTAAATACTGAAACTGAACTGAAATGATTTTTTTAAAAACTTTAGAGAAACTGAAATTGAATTGACTTTGAGAACTGGAATAACACTGCATTTCACACATACTCTACTTACTTAACTACTAAATTATTTATCATACAGTTTAATAGAGAAGAGTAGACATTCACTTAAGTTATCGATGCCGGCAACACTGGTGTTGCTGTCAAAATTGTCAAATACAATAATAGTCTACACATTATCAATATGAAAACGACAAAGGTCGATAATAATGCAGAAAATATTTTATGTAAAATATCATTTTAAGATCACCGATTACACGGATTCACGAAATAAATTAACTGCAGAGTTGACCCATAGCACCGTTGAATTCAGCCAAAATTTAGAGAGAGAAGCGGCGTCTCTTCTTGCGTTGCGCACGTTGCGTAGAGTCTGGTTTTCATGCAATGAAATGCACACAACGCAAGGATAGACACTATTTCTATATTTGCGTTTTGGATTTTTGGCTGTTGTGTCACTTGCGGTAGCTGCGTCTCTGGCGTGTGTTGCGTAGCTTTATGCGTTCAGTGCGTTCGTTGCGTACATGCTTGCGTACTTTTCCTGCGTCTTCTGCGTCGGTTGCTTCAAAAAGTACGTTGCGTTGCGTCGCTTGCATTGCGTCTGATGGAAATCGCAGCGTACGCATGCGACGCAGTGAATGATAGCGCTGGTGGCGTGTGTCGGGGGCGTGGTCAGTGACGTCACGGGCACCGACTGACGTCACACGCCGCGCAGTCAGCTGATGCGCGCAGCACCGTGGCTGCAGCTGCTGCAGCTACTGCTGCTGCGCTGCGTCGTCGTCGCCGCTGATTGGTTGCCGTAAGCAGACAACCGGCGCGTCTGAAACTCTCGCGCTTCAGTTCTTCTCCAAGAGTGACCAGAACCTTAGAGCTAAGCCGTGCTCTTTTCTAAAGGCTTTCGGAGGTCCCGTATATAAATAGCTTGATAACTACGGTATAATCATCGTCGTCGTTGTCATTAACATCGTCGTTTTTTTCGCACAAAATAAAAATGTGTGACAACACGTATAACACAGTTGACAACACAGCAGTACGTAACATATAAGATATCGATAGCTTATGCAGGTTAAAGTAAATTAAATATGCGTTTCAATATCAGCTCAAAATAGCATTGTGCCTGTTCTTCGGGCGGGGGGGGAAGTCACGGAGTTGGTATAATCTATAGGAGCTAAGCTAACGTATATACCTATTTATTTTTCAGCTTGCTTCCAAATGCGTTTTTACAAGCTCAGATAAATCGACGGCGACTGAGACTTCGCGCATGACTCGACTAAATTAGTCCCCATAGACGGAATTGGGGGAAAGGATCTGCGAAAAACAAAGGGAGTACAAGAACGGAAAGGCAAAAGAAGGAGGAAGGAGGGAATGAATGGCGCTACCTAATTTCGAAGGTTCAAAGGGGAGAGAAATACGGCAGGTTTCCTGTCGGCATTGCGCATATTTACAAATCTACTTATTCATTGACTGACTGACTGACTGAAAGTGCGTGCGTGTTTGTGGTAGGATGAATTTCATCCGTTCATCGAAGCACTTCTGCCGCACGTCAAGTCGTTCTCATACACTTGGTTCAACCTGCAGGCGGCCAAGCGCCGCTACTACAAGAAGCACGATAGACGCATGTCAATGGACGAGGAACGACTTGTCAAGGACGAACTACAGGTTATAACTTTGTCCACATTAAACCACTGTTTGGAGTGGGATTAGTGAGTGCTAGACGAACTTGTGCACCCCAGACAGTGGCTTAACCGATACTGGCTCCACATTCGCCGACGTCCAATAGAACGTAGCCGTTCTTTTGATCATCTATCTGAATTCGTATGTGGGTTATTGACGCAGTAGCTCACTAGAGACAGTACGAGTGCGATAAACTGCACCTTGGTCTGATTTTTAATCGTCAGTATAGCTAACCTTGCCAGTCAGCTTCTAATTAGCACGAAAACATGCATAAAATCTGCATAAATTGCTTTGTTAAACGCCAGGGCTTAGGTCGTTGGCATTGGCGTTCTAACTGTATGATGGTGATGATTATGATGACGTGTACGTAACTGATTAATGATTAATGATTAATCACGCGAATAAGTGTTACAATTTTTTAACGATTAATAAAATTTAATCCTTCAATTTTTGATTAAGGTCACGCCACCAAGAACGCATTACATGGTAGAAAAATAACTATAATTTGATAATCATGCAGTATTCACATTACTTGACAACGTGATTAAATAAAACGAACATCTTTTGATGATATCTAATATAGACTTAATGTTGTCTCGGCTTATTTCTGACAGCTGTTAACTGCATGAATAATTTACAACTTTGGCAAAACAACATGCATTTTTCTTGCACAATAACTACCTTTAGTTTTAGTTGAAAATAACGTGATTATTGAAAAAATATTAGAATTTTTAATTATTTCCAGCTCTATATTAATGTTGTCATAGAACGAAAAGACGGACGTGAAGCACAAGTGGGCGTCGAGGTTGTTAGCGAAGCTGCGCAAGGACATCATCCAGGACAGTCGTGAGGACTTCGTGATGTGCATCACCGGCAAGCGACCACCTGTCTGTGTTCTCAGTAACCCCGATCAGAAGGGCAAGATGCGTCGCATTGACTGTCTCCGTCAAGCCGACAAGGTATGTGATATTTTACTTTTTTAAATAATTGGTGTTTAATTATAATTCAGTTCTGATAAAATAATTTTAACTTTAGTTTAATTTCAGTTATTGCTAAATGAAAATTTTCAATTCTATTTTTTCTTCACTGCCACCATCAACAACTCAGCCTTAATTTTCGTTCTAAGAATAATTCCAGTTATCATTAATAAGCTACAGTTAACTGTAATTAATGATTCTGCTTTGAGGCTTAATTCAATTGCCGTGAATGATTATATGGCTGGGCAAGGTCTGGCGGCTGGACCTAGTGATGGTGATACTGTTCCGCGCTATCCCGCTGGAGAGCACCGACGGTGAACGGCTGGAAAAGTCATTGTACTGTGCGCACCCGGGACTGTGCGTTAACCCACAGCATATGAGCGTCAGTGTTAGAGAACTGGATCTGTACCTGGCTAACTTCATTCACAGCTACGGTACGTCATCACACAAAACATCACGGCCGGATTTAGGGGGGGGCGGGGGCCCCGGGCCCCAGGCCTCCCACCAACAGTGAGTCTCCCACCAAACCCCTCAATTTTTAAAACCCCGTAATTCGATAGCCAATCCTGGCTTGCATAACTTTTGCTACCACCGTTGTATCGTTAAGTAGATTTCCCTAGCTAGTAAATTTCTTCACGCTAGTAACCAGCTTGTTTGTGGACTCGTGTTATTCAGAGGTCTCTAGTTATGTAATAGCTGGGCACTGGCCTCCTACCAGCTGGCCCCAGGCCTCCCACCAGCTAAATCCGGCCCTGCAAAACATACCACTTTGTCTCCCCGACTTTTTCACTGCAAACTGGTGGCGGTTTAGTTTAGCGGTTTACGCGTTGGTCTCCATCAGAAAATTGCATGCTCTTGGTTGCTGTGCGCTCGGTGCTATTTTCTTTACTGCAGCAGCTTATCGATCGTAGCTTTCAAAGTTTTGTTTGTGATGCGGTCGTCCCGATGGCTGCAATGCGGGTCTTGCTTGTCTGTCCCTCCGTCTGTCTGTCTCAGACGGGCTCCGGACTCGAAAACGATTTTTAGCTCTGCGGGTCAAAGGTCAGGCAGACGGTCGCACAATATGTCGGCAGTGGCCCGACGTATTTTTCCAATTTAGTCATCGTTTGAAAAATCCCATTTTCGACGTTCCGCATTCTGGTTTGGTTAAGGAGCTTTGTCGGTCGGCTAGCCGTATATGAAAAGCTGATAAGAGTCACAGAGAGAACGATTGAGCCATCGAGTCATTGATCTGTAGTATTACGGCAAGCACGCGTGACGACGTACTGTAGAGACATACAATACTCGCACATGCCATGTCAGAGGCGCGCTGCACTGCACTCAGCTATTTCTGCCGGCGGCCATGCACGACATGTAGGCTATGTATGACGTCACCGGTGCCTGGTTGCGGTGACTGACTACATGCATTGCATACTGAGTAGTAACTAGACAATTATGCAAGTCAGTATGTAAGTGATGATATATGGCGATTTAATTGTGTAAAAACCCCAAACGTTGATGTTTTAGTAGAAAGAAAAGTAAAATGTTTGATATTGCGTCTAAAGATAGTCGAAGAGTGTGTGCTGGGTTTGAGATAGTTTGGAAAAGTGTTCCAAGCTGGTGAACTCGCAAACTCAAACTTACGTTTTCTATACGTTGTCATTCTGATCCGCAGAACCTGCAACTGTTCACATTTAGCAGGTCGCAAATGTCGTTATTATAACTGCTGATGATGCCGATATATTATACGGCCGTCTGTCTGACCCAGTGGCGTAGGCAAGGAAGGGAGGGGGCAGGGCCCAGACCCCCAATCCTCCAGATAAAACATAAGCATACGTTTAAACTGCACGAAATTAGTCAATTTGGTCACTTTAAAATAACTAAAATCGTTGCCACCAAATCTCATTTTTTCAAATATAAATGCACTAAATTTGATTTCGTCTGGGGCTCTGCTCCAGACCCCGCTGGGGGAGCTCACGGCGCTCC
>Ga0056128_1008275_pt1 | contig 13121 bp, 7 predicted proteins | sample WorMetLIZISLAND2_FD_71113 | JGI IMG/M metagenome (GOLD analysis project Ga0056128, IMG submission 71113) | Marine gutless worms symbiont microbial communities from Max Planck institute for Marine Microbiology, Germany - Olavius geniculatus... ...
GGGGGGCAGGTGTCCGGGGGGCAGATGTCCGGACACCGAATAAGAAGATACCAATATGCCTGAGTCCAAAAAAAGCTATTTCGTGTCATAACTTTACAAATTCGCGTCATTGCAAACTCTCAGACATTTTAAAAACAATTTTTACAAGCACACTAAACAACAAGTTTACAATGAGTCGAACTGTTTAATAAACGACATCATATCACACAATCACATAACTTTGCTTGGTGAAATATTAAACGAAACCTCACATCTGTGTCAAATAGACTGGCGTCAAAAATGGACTTTCAAAGCAAATTGCTGTTATTTCTTTTTTTGTTGCAAACCTATATCGAAATAGCGTCGTAATTGATTGATGCCATGATGCGGGATTAGGCCTATTTTGTGAGCAGACCTGGCCTGACGATGAGCTGTCCAGTGGTCAGTTGGCGCCCAAACATGTTGAATCCCTCGCACGTGTACAAACCAGCATCTCGCAGTGTCACATTCGTCACTTTCAGCCTGTCATACACAAACCTTTAGTCAAACGACTTCTATTGAAAACAAGCAGCAAAGTAATTCTGCAAAAAACATGCTGCCACCTGGTGAATTATAAATTATATTTTTGTTAATAAGAGGCATTTGTTAAGAGAGGTTGGGAGTTTGACTCTAAATCTTTCATCCTCTGGAGGCCAGGAACCCCATCTACTACAATGTGTCATTCATAGATGTAGAAAAACGTTTTCTACGTTTTTTATTCTTGCCATGTTTTTAACGTTTTTTTTATTTTCTCAACGTTTTTTTTATTTAAAAAATGTTCATCAAAATTTGAAAATTCTACCGAGAACGTCGAGAAGGGCTTTTAAAGCCACACAAACGAATTAATAGGCTATAGTGGTGGTAGTTTACTTACTTAGTGATACTTGGTCCTATGACTCACGGTTGAATTGAAATTGAATAAAATTTTATCTCTTTCTTTAGTTCTAGCTGTACTGCAATTACAGCATTAGGTTCTAGGCAAGAAGTCGAACAAATTAAGACTAACGTTTTTATCAACGTTTTTAAACTTTTTTTACGCGCGAGAGCTAGCATAGCTATAGCGCGTATTAGCTACGGTAATAGCTAATCCGTTTTGGTGTCTGTCACATCCCGGTACCGTTTCAAGACCAGATGAAATGGAGACTTCGGGTTTTCAACATGTGATAGCATAGGGTCTCTAGTATTTCGTGACAAAATTTCATGACGCTGGGTGAAGGTGGTCCCCACGAACGAAAGGATAAATGTGGGGCACGCCCTTAAAAAGGCGTTATTCTACCGTTATTGGCTCGTCTAACGTAAAAATGGTTGCAGATACCACAGACGTGCTGCTTATCATAACAAACACTGGCGACGAGCTTCTTAGAAATGTCAACATCGATGACTTTGAATGAACTTGAATTCCCAAAATAAGGGATTTTAGTGATTTTTTGCGATTTCGGGCTGTGACACACATTTCAAGAGTAAATTGTGCCGAAATTGCTGGTGATAGACCAAGACTACCAGCGAATGAAATTTTCAGCATTGAATGTAGATTTTAGCAATCAAAATCCGGACCCCCTAGGTTCAAGGAGACCTGCGCAGGCGGATGTCAAACAGGGGTACCCCTCTAAAATGGTTATTTATCCTCTGTTGGCTTGTCTAGCGTGAAAATGGTTGCAGATAGGCACAGATATGCTGCTTAGCATAACAAGCACTTGCGACGAGCTTTTTAGGATTGTCAACATCGATAACCTTGAATAACCTTGAACCTTAAAATATGTGTTTTTCGTAATTTTTTGGCGATTTTGGCTGCAAAAGAGTGAATTGCAACAAAATGAATGGAGATAAACCAAGATTACCTGCGAACAGGAACTGCTAAGCTCTCGCGCGTCACATAAGCATTAGTTCAGATTTCCTGTTAGTTTTGTCACGTTTTTTACGTTTTTTTTAACGTTTTTTAATATTTTTTTCTGGAACGTTTTTACATCTATGGTGTCATTGGATCTCATAAGCGCGCCCGACAAATGGCACCTAAATTGGTGGGTGCACGACTGTGACAGACAACAGACAAACAAACCACACTAAAGAAATGTGTAAAAATAGTCGGAATCGCTAGCGCTGCAAGAGCGAGTCTGCCTGAAAACTATATGACATGTCCTCTACTTTAACCGTGAGTGAAGATAAGCGAAACACGGCAGTAAGAAATTTAATAACCCTTTATTAGTTGGCAGTTATCAATTTTTTGGGCTAAATTACATATCTGAAGTTTGCGCGCATCCACTGCTAATCTACGAAGCACTGAACTGATAAGCTCTGCAGTTGTCTACAAATCTTCTCTAAAAATTGTCAGACCGAAAGTTTTAGCGATTTTGTAACTTTGACCGTTGACTTTTCCATCTGCAAATAGGCTACTCGTAACGTCATTGATACACGAAAAACGTTGAAACTAAATCTAGGCTTTTATTATTGCAGTTAGTGCAGTTATAAAACTCTACAAAAAGACAAGCAGACGTTGCGATCTAATGGGAAAATCTCACGAGAACATGAATTAGTGTTTTTACGCACGGCTAATGCACGGACGAGCCACATAAACTCTGATTTGGGTTCAGCGTGTCCAGACAATTTATTTCTAGGCGAGATTAAGTGTCTTGACTATACAGACAGCTGGAGGAAATCATGCAGTAAGTAGCGCAGGTGCCCGCGGGAACCAGCTGACAACACTGAGAAAGTAGGCCTATTCCCAGCAGGCTGCAGTGACGTCATCAACGTCATCATCATCATCGTCGTCGTTAGCAGCAGCAGCAGCAGCATTGACGGCTGAGTGAAAGCGAATTGACTGAGTGTGACTGACTGAGTGAGTTGCTTGTAGTCGTCGCCGTTGACAACGGCTATGATCACGACGACGACGAAGACACTAAACGATGTCGTCCGTCAGCTGTTGATGCGACACAGTGGGGAGTAGCTTTGATACATGGGGAATGACGATGTGGTACAGTAAACAACGTGTGACAGGCCTGGCAGGCTGTGCGACTCTGTTGGACAAACCGCTTTCTACGCTGTCCCAATATTTAATTGGTGGACAAGAAAGCAACAAGCAACCTGGCTGGCACAATTTAACAGTTAATTAAATGCGCCGCTTTATCAAGCTCGAACAAAAACGCCTTTTGCGACCGTTTAGACCGTTGGAAGTTAATGTCGTTTTGTCTCAGACGTTCTGGGAGACCGTTACTCAGCCTTAGAACACGAGTCTCTGAAGTGGCTGTGAAGTGAATAATGTCGTCAAGTTGTTAGCCTACCCGCGCTGCCGTGCCGTTCACTGACGCGTAAAACGGAAACTCCTTTCAGAGCCATAGGATAGGGCGGCGCCGATCTCCATTTCCTTAGCCGTCGGCCAGAGGCGGTTTACATTGCCAGACACGGATACGAGGCTATATAGTGCATCACGCAGTGTGCCTAGCTGTTTACAACCCAGCTTTCGCTGGTATTCATTACGCTCACGCGTGGAGGGATGGCCAGGCTGAGTTGACTTGGCTGAATGCAACGTTGCAATTTCCGGACTGACCCCGTATCGTCACATATCCGTCAGTCGTCCACAGCATGTCTATCTGTACGTGTTCGTTGATCGTTCTTCAACCGGCGAGTGCTGCATGGATGCCAGCAACCTTCACAAAACTGTCACATTCGCTCATTCATTACACGGCGCCAGAGCTGGCGCGCAGACTATATTAGGCAGTTGCTAGTTCTACCGAGATTGATGCGAATGAAGCCGCAAGCTTGCGACTGATGCACGTAAACACGTTAAGCCGCAGCGACGCAAAAGCGTAATAGCGTTTTGATGCCCGCCGTCCGTCGGAGCGCGCGACATTTCATTAGAACTCGCCACGCGACATCCGATCTTTATATCTTGATGGAGTCGTTTTGGTTTTTACGTTTACTATGCTACTTGTGGTGTAAACAGCAAAAAAAAGAATTTTGACGAAGTTACCAGACAAAAAAAAATAAAAAATATACGTCAGCTGACAGAAGGCTTCAGACAACGAATAGCTAAAACCGAGACGACATTTTTCAGCCTCCTGCTGCAACTTTTGTTATTATCTGTCCCATTGCTATAGTGTAGCATGGGACAGATTATAAAATCACTTATGTCACACTGTCATTCTATCAGTCTGTCTGTAAACAGTCATACGGCCGCAATTTTGATTCAATTTTGACGAAATTTTGCACAGTGATTCGGTGCCTGAAAAGTAAGATAGAGTTTGTTTGGGATAAAAATCTGATAACTCCTTCCCCTATTTTACCTCAAATTTTAAAAAAAATTTGCATTAGGGCCTAAGGAGACTTCAAAGCGGTATAACGCGGTCTCAGTAAAAGATAATTGCGCGCTGTTTGCACTCACCCCCCTATTTTCGGGCCCAGGCAATCCGATGGTGTCATTTAAATTTCTCTCCTTACGACCCATGTTGCCATGGCAAAGAATTTTGGGACAAAATTGACTATAACTCGGCCCTTGTAAAAAATAATTGCGCGTTGTTTTCACCTACACCCTTATTTTCGGACCCGGACTACTCGATGGCGTTATTTAAATTTTTCGCTTGCCAAGCTCTGTTGCCATGGCAACGAATTTTGGGACAAAATTGACTACAACTCGGCCCCCGTGAAAGATAATTGCGTTCTGTTTGTACCTACCCCCCTTATACACAGCTGCTAGGCTATATAGCGTGGCAATGGAACAGATACCTCGTTCCACAGAATGTATTTCTAGTTTTACTTACTAAACTAAACTTTCTGAATATCCAAGTTTTTAGACGCTTGACTGATCAACTGATATAAATAGGCATAAACCTACGATATGAAGAGTAAGTATCAGATGTGTGAGTGTCTCATGTTTACCTGGAACCCCAGGGCGTCGTCTTTATGTTAAACCGGACATCGCCAGACTTTATACCGGGTCCAGCGGCATAAGAATCAATGATGACACCGTCCTTGTACCAGCGGTAGTTTGGCAGAGGGTAGCCGGTGACGTCACACATGATGCGTACCGTGTCCTCCTCATGGCAAGTCGTGTTTACCATCTCAGCATCCAGCTGTACGTAACCTGCTCCAACAGCCAACATCGCCATCTATCTATCCGCGCCGGATGTAATTTTTATTAATTTCATGTTTGCTAAGTCTCAAACTTGTTTTACGTTTCCGAACTTTATTAATTTCTCAACATTGTCAAACTTTTCTCAACTTCAAAGTTAATTTTTCAAACTCCTCAAAACATAACAAGCCGATGCCGATGACTAAGGTTTAATTATTGTACGGTATAGGTCTTGTGACCTCAGCTTCAGTAACTGACGAAAGATAAAATCTGCCTCCATATAACGTCAGGTCTATAAGATGCACATAGAGCGACAAAACGAAATAAAATGAAACGAAAGCAAGAGCGCGCGGCTTCTGTTTTATTTTATTTTATTTCTGTCGCTCTGTACGTATCTTTACGTTCGCTAGAGCGCAGCAGTTGCGTTGATGCATTTGCAATACTCACGCCTATATATTTGCACGAAATATGACTTCATTTGGCGTTTCGTTAAGTGAAAATAGATTGACTCGGTCGCGCCAGCTGCGTACAGTCTCGCTCGGTCTGTCAGACAAGCAAGGCTTCCGTTAGTGGACACATAAACGTACATTAGCTCAAAATAGATTATATTTCGGCTATCGGCGCCCAAATTAGGTGCAAAGGGTACATTTGCAACACAGATTTCGACTTCGGAAAATTTTGCGACTTCATACCATCAGCTGTTAGTTGAACTCGTGTTTAATAACTCTATCGTTATGTAGGCCTAGTTCCTGACAAAAAGATGTTGTCAGCCTGTTACACAACTTCTCAACTCTAATTCTATAATCCTGGCCGTAACCACAACCTAATACCGTAAGAACGAAATGCGATCGAATGTCCCATCACAACGAAAATAGATTCCATTTCACGGGATTTCGTTCTTATCAGCTTCCTTGCAGTCGCGTCTCGTGAACTGCGAATGGAGGTCAGTTGCGGAGAATTGCCGGCAGACGGCGCTCGACTCAACCAGTTTCTATGACTTTATTATCTCTAGGCATTTACTGCTGGCAGGTGCACATATCGCTAGAAGAAAGCGAAGTAAAATTACGTATAGCATCAAAGTTACTTTCGGCCGACAGATCACGCATACAGACAATGCTTGCATTCGCAATGCAGACATGTTTTATGCGAGTGAGTCAGAGCATTTTTGCATGCAAACTACGTGGGCGAATGCCCACCCACTCGGACAAATAGCTCACCCACTCCAGGCATTTTGCCCAAATGTGTTAATTCATTATTTTCGTTATGCTACGACAGTTAAAGATAGTCTGGTTACTTATAGCGCTAAACTATTCCATCATCATCGTCATAAGCCTAGTTAGTAACTTTATACGAGACCCAATAAACTCACCTGGAGCATCAATGTAGATTTCAAAAAAATTTTCCCGGATATGACACTTAGACCCCGCTTTAAAAGCAAGGAAAGAGTAACCAGAAAAGAGAGAGAAAAAAAAGAGTTTGGAGATAAAGAATAGAGGAAAAGCCAGAAAGAGGAAGAAGTATGGGGATCGGCCCACCCGACACATCGGCGTCATTTGTTGAAAAAGTAAACGAAGCAAAAAGTTGAAATTTTCCTACAAACTGCAAATTTCTGACAGAATTCTAACAGATAGCTGCAAATTTCCGACAGCGAAAATTACAGATCCTGAAAAATTCAATTTTGTTTTTGAATTTACCCAAAATGGGAGATTCTAGACACAATTTTTGCATTCTTATCTGACAAGAACATGCTTTACAATTTTCTGACAGTGAAAAATTTAACTTTTTAACTTTTTCACTTTTTAACTTTTTAACCTTGTGCCCTCTCTCTCTCCAACTGCCCACCCACTAATTTTGGGTTAAAAGTTGCACTGGAGTGAGTGATTAAATGAGTAAGTATCATACGTCCCGCCCGATATATTAGAATAAGTCATTTCGGAAACTAGCCTTCTAGGCAATCTTTTGTAAAATTGCACTGGTAGTGGCAAAAAACACCTGCTAAAAATCAAACTAACTAACCTAAAAACGCTTCTCTCACTGCAATGAATCTAGTCAGCTTGGAGAATGAGGATGGACGCCATCGAAATGCCGCAGTTCCTAGCAGAAATATTCACGTGTGAGCGTCAATTAGGCCTACTGCTAATGCGTTGCGAGCTTCCGTTCGGGCAGAAATAAAAGCTTAAAAACACCGCACTGTAACATATCTGTGCCGCTTTTTTCTACGTTCATCGTCATGAGCACGGCACATCTCAGCAATTGCCGTTTGCACATGCAGGTTATGATTCAAGATCACATTCAGCGTAGGATAAGCCGTTGGTGACGTTCAAATATAAGCCGCCTTTCTGAAAGAATAACTTAGTGCCACTATAAATCGGACTTTGCTATACGTCAGGCCAACTTTCTGTGCTGCCTCTGACTAAGGCGAAGACGTCGACTATCCTTGGTCGAAACAAAAATTGTTGACATATTCTCGAAGAAATTGCAAATTTATTTTGTTGTATGTTAATTCTTTCACCATCATTTCGGCCACTGAGTCGCGTAGTTTATACGAATGGCGTAGGCCTATAGATACTTTGTTATAGGCTGTGTTCTTATTGTCAGCTACTCTGCGTGCATGTCAATTTGGTACTACTACTATCGAAGCTCGGCAATATTGGAGTAGAGTAGAGTAGGGTGGACTGGACATCCGGCGGAAGCCGCGCAGATGTTGTCATATTAATAGCTAACAGTATTCGTGCAGTAAACTTGGCGCTGTCACTGCTGTGATATAGGTCTACTGTTTGCTACTAAACCCAGAACTTAAGTGCACACCGGACGCCACACTTACCGCTAAGACTGGACCCGACGATATCATGCCCAAAGACGGGAAGCGACGCTGTGACGCTGGGGATTTGCTTTGATGCCACGGAATACGATAAAGTGCTAATATCGTGACAGTGGGCGTGTGGCCATTTATGACTTCAACTAGGTCTACATATTCACGATGTGCACAGTTTTCCCTATAAAAATACTTTCTCTGACTTTTCTTAGCTATAGCATTTCTTAATTGGCGCATTATGCTCTAGAGTTAAAGTGGTTTTATACGTTCTTTTTCATTCATTTTACTGCAACGATTAAAGAGTTCTGTTTTTATCGGCACACTCTGTAGGCGTAGATTACGTGCGTTGAGTTAACTACGCGTGAGTTCTGACTGGTTTCCGTCTGGCTTTTATCGACTTGTTTACGTGCCGTCCCGCCTGTTTGTTTGACATTGCCATGAAAAGACGCGTTGCCAACAACGAAACTGTTCTTTAATCCGTCAGACAGTGCACGAAACCCTCTCTACGAACTGACCGGACCGGGAGCTATGAGTGGCGCGACAGTCCAAGACAAATTGACGTTGCAGTCTGCACCCAACCCTGCAGTCGTTATACTGCGACTTAACTCACATCAGTCGCTCCAATGCTCACCGTGCGCTCACGTATCGACGAAAGCGAAAATCGAATCACGAACCCTTCACGGTAATCGAACAATTAATTCGACGCACGCGGACGCAACGGGCGTCAGTAAATAAACGGATAACTAAGTAAATGACTCATACAGCACCCGAGTCGGATAAGAGTAAAAGTTTCCGTTATTTTAAGAAAGGGAAAATGATGCTGACTTTTGCCATTATAGAAATCTTGCAACGGTTCAGCGTCAAAGTAATTCCACTATAGGAAAACGCTGCAATTACAATGAAAACAGACTTACACGAAACACATAGATTACTGTGACTAAATAAATGGGAACAGTTAGAATCGTGCCGATATCAGTGGCCTGTTACTTTAGACTTAATACTGTAAGTGTAATGAGACTTATATAATATACCTCCTTGCGGAGTTGCTTGTGGAGCTGTCGACCATGATGGCGCTGACGCTGTCGCCGTTGCTGACACTGATGATGATAACGTGGTTGGCGTCGCATTCAGTCTGGCTGCAGCAGCTGTAGCAGTGAGTTGTAAAGACGAAATTTCACTCTGCATTAGTATCATTATCACCATCATCATCAGTCGTAGATAGAACAACGACTTCGATGTCGACGAGAGCGTTTGACGAGTGGTTGTGATAATCAACAGCGGCACAGGCATGTTGCTATACTGCCAGAAGCTGCTTGCGTAGTTCTGTTGCCTGTCGCTAGGTGTCGTCGCCAGAGTGAAGTACGACTTACAGGACACGTTGCTCGGCGGTTGAGCTGACAGTATATAGAGTCTGGTAAGGCCGTGACGAGCTATTGTTAAACCCGGCGTCGGTTAATCATCGGCTTCAGATCGTCGCTGCAAACACAACCAATGCGGCAATCTGTCGTCCTATAAGTACGCTTTATCAGCTGCACAACGGACTACGGCAAATGCAGCTGATAGAGCCACAGAAAATACATCTAGCATATGTATTTTTGGTGAACAGAGCATTATTTGACAAAATACGAAATAAGCAGAACTGTTGTATACAGTATAAACATACAGTATAATAAGTAAATAAGTAAAATTATCTGCATAGCACCAACGAAGGCCGACGACACCTTTTGATGTATCTAGTTGTGAAGCTGAAGTGCACAAAATGATACTTTTCTACTACAGTGGTGATTTAAATTTATTTAACTCAGTGAGTTGTCTATTCATTATTTTGTTTGTATACTAGTTCGTAATTGTATAATGACGTTGTATTTTTCCCATCGTAGGTATTTTGTTTTTATTGAAATATCGGTGCTTGCTTAATTGACTGTATGCAGTGTTGTTGTACATGTTCGTTTGTTACTGTGCACATGTGTTCATCTTCTGCCTAGAATTGTTGACCACGCGACTCAAAGGACCCGCCAATACGGCGTATCGTACGTTGTCGATTCATCACAGAGACAAACTTATTCACATTTGCTTCAGACGCGCGCGTCGCGGCAGTAAATAAATACACGTATTCACGTCAGAAGTTAATAAATCTAAACATTCATTGAAAAGCGCGCCCGTGTCGGCAGCAGAATGAGAACAAATTTGTCTAAGCGACGACTGGTCGACCGGATGAAATTATGAATAGATCGAACAACTAGCAATCAACGTTCCGTGCACTTTTTTCACACTTATAGGCCTACAGTGAATATACAGCGTCTTTTTGAACGATTTCAATATGTGCCGCCGTGTATTTTTATGTTCTTTTTTCAGACTTATATGTTTGCAGTTTGTGCTCAGGACTATGATTGTAAAACTTTTTTGAAACGATATTCTTTACCGGTAACAAAACTGTAAGTAACTATGACTGCATCTTGCTATTTAAACCTAATGTTTAAAGAGAATCAAAAACATTCGCAGTTGTTCCAAAAAAACTGGATGTTGCGTGACAGGACAGCATGGCGGCTTGCAGGTGAAAGGCAACATCAAACATTTCCTTATCCCACGCACCTTTTTGTACACAGTCGAGCTGAGTCGGTCGCGTGAGTAAGACTTATCGTTGAAAGAGTTGCGTCAGAATATGCATTGGGTTTGACGAGAACTGTGTTTGAAAGACAACCGGATACAGCAGTAGCAGTACTTACTGTCCATCACAGCAGCTGTGTTAAAACAGTGTCTAGACTGACATTCAACAGTGAACAAGTTGAAGCCAACATTCAAACAAGATTTGTCATAAGACGGACTTTTATGAAAAGTGGGAATAGGTTCTCATTTTTTAAACGATTACGGTCTAAGCATGCATGCCAAAACTATTGATTCATTTAGTCCACTTTCTTCCATGCACACGACAATGCGGGGCGTTATAAATGCAGGACTTGACATTGCAGGACCTGACAATGACAGACTTCGTTGTTTCTCATTCTGCTCCGTTGGTCAAGTGGCAAAGTGATGTTCAGCTTCGCTTTATCAGGTCGTATAGGCCCCCTGCAGGATTTCAAAACGTAAAGAGACTGCCGGGAAATTGAGTAATTAGGCCTACAACTAAAAATAAAAGTTTAATATCGCCTATTCTTACACTAAATAAATACAAAAGTTTAAATATATAAGTATACTACATTTAAATGCTTATTGAATGTCTAATCATATGCTAAATTTTTACATGTGCTCAATGGACGAAAAGGCCTCAACGTAAATAAGTAAGTAAAGTAACGTGAATTTGTGTAGCGAATAACGTTTAAAAACCGTTGCTCACATAGTTATGATTACAACTTGTCCAACAATGCAGCAACACAGTTTGGTCTGCAATTGTCAGGACCTGAATTTTCAGGCGATCTGACAATGAAAACAGGCCGGTGCTGCAAGAAGCCGTGCAGTTGTTCGGGTGTTATTAACGAGCAGCGCACGCATGCATTCATGCAGGCAGGCAGGCACACGCCGGTGTGACGGCGCGTCGATATGGCATCGTTAGGAAGATTGCATTGCTGACTGACACATATACATGTTGCCAGCTGTCGAGTGTGTCGGCGCAGACGTGCAGCAGCAGCAGCAGCAGTATCCGACATGTCAGCCACTATCGTTCACACCTGTCCCCGCCACACGCGGCAGTATTCAGCGTCGTGACACACGGCGAGATGTTTGAAATACTATAAACCAAAGTCAGTCGAAGGCACTCACTAAAGTTGCAAAAAAGAAATGTAAAAACGACATTGAAAAATATTTTGTTTTCTTATAAAGCTTTGAAATAAATTAAACCAAGATGCGCTTGATGTATATTCTCAACGGTAGGACTTGATAAATTTAGACGTAATTTGCTCTAATGGCTTTCTTGGTGGGCTTCTTAGTTGTTCTAAGTGGCCCAGCGGGGTAACTGATTTGCCTGTGAGATCATACAAGGTAAGACAAGAGGAGACAGCTTAAGTGCTTAAAGATTTAAACGGAACTGCACGAGTAACTGACATGCATTAATGTCTTTCTGTTCCGGGTTTTACTTGGTTCGTATAAAATCATTACATCTGTAACTCAGTTTTGTTAATCTCACATACATTCAAAAAATGATAACGTCTTTTTCAGTCTTTCGATCATTTTCGTTTTACCCCTACGAATAATTCATTTACTCCAATAACATTAATCGACGACGTTCACACCATGTCTGAACCCCGTTTGAGATGCTGCACAAGTTGTGTATGCTATATTCGTAGCAATTTTCTGATGGCCAGTGACTTCAGACAGCTCAAGCGAGGATATGTAATGCACCTGCTGACATCAGTCGAGGCAATAATAATAGACCTAATACACAGTGACTGCGACAGCGCCGCAGCAGCAGCAAACCAGTGATGTTCTCACGGCTGTACTGATGAGCTGATGAGCCGGTGTCCCATTATATGATCGCCCCCTCCCTTCCCCCGGAAAATTCTCCCCCGGCCTACAATTTTCCGGTAAAAATCTATCCCGCCCTGCGGCCGCGCGGGCGGGACGGATTTTTATCGGTAAATTGTCGGCCGGGTGGGAACTTTTCTGGGGTACGATTCTACAATGGGGAGACTATGGCGCCGTCGATATTTTTATAAAGAGACAACATATCAAATCAGTAATTATTTCTCTCCGGGCAGATTTTTCATGGGAGAGACATTTTAATGTGGCACCAGTGGATGTTACTCTTGTTACGCGCGTTATTCACCTACCTTATTACGTTAATACCTGCGCGTTCTCAGCAACCTAGTGACGTTGCCATGGCAACGACTGACACTAAATGTCGCTCGAACTCGTAATACGATACAGCCTTCAGCGCCTTGAAAATGCCGCTGAACTTTACAATGTGTTCTCGAAGTTGAAAATCCCAGAAACATATTTTTAACGACGAACGAAAAACAAAGCTTGATGCATAATTATTTTTCCTTCGTGAAATATTCGAAATTAACTGCCTACTACTCGTTTCGCATCTTTCATTCGTTCTCTTGCGATGCCTTCTGCTTCTGTTCACTAATCGAAACAATATTTGATTTATTTGATTTAATGACGAAGGGCCGCAGCCACTAACATGCCACAATAAAATAACAGTATACATCAATGAATGTCACTGATAACACAATACAACAATAGGTGTCCTAGAAAAAATAAACTTTGCAATAACTAGCCAAGAATGTG
>Ga0056128_1008276_pt1 | contig 13120 bp, 5 predicted proteins | sample WorMetLIZISLAND2_FD_71113 | JGI IMG/M metagenome (GOLD analysis project Ga0056128, IMG submission 71113) | Marine gutless worms symbiont microbial communities from Max Planck institute for Marine Microbiology, Germany - Olavius geniculatus... ...
TTTATATGCAGTTCTTATGTAGTGATAATGCTGTAGTTAAATATTTTGTAAGAATTGGACTGTGATGTGTATATGTTTTATTTTTGCTTTTCTTTTTTACCACTTTTATTGCTTTTATTGTTTTTATTATTTTACCTGTGTTCTATGGACGTTTCTGTCTGAAATAAACTTGATTGATTGATAGTGCCACACAAACCTAGAAATACCATCATCAAATGTTTATATGTTGAAAAACTTCAACGTTTGCTGTTACTGATTTTTTACTTTTCGCGCGCTACGTTCCTAACGTAGCGAAAAAGAAGTATAATGAGATCAGTTTAATACTGAGGACCGACCGACGACCGACCTCCATGCCTGGAAGAGCCTTCCTGGAAGAACTTCAAACGGCCATCTCCATAATGACACGCTTTGCAATTACGACACCAGGTAAATCAAAGGCGAAATAGCTCTGACAAGCCTTTACAATCTTGATGTTGTCGATGTCAGTTTATACCGACATTTTAAAAAAGTTGTCTTGACAATTAAAACAAAAATTTACAACTGTATGCAGAACCGTATCTGAGGGAAGAGTTAACGGGTTCAAACCCCCAGAAATGTTAAAAAAATTTTAATTAGCATGACATTTCTGCGAACAACACTTCATTTTTTCCTCGCTTTGCTTGCAGATTATTTGTACCCCCATTTTAAAATTTGTTCCGCCGCTCTTGTTTGCGTTTATTGTTTAAACTGCATGCACTAAATTTGATCAGTTAATTTTAATAAATAATTAAAATTGTCGCCACTAGATGTCATATTTCAAGGCTAAAATGTACCAAATTCGATCTCTGCTGGGCTCTGCCCCAGACCACATTAGGGGAGCTCACAGCGCTCCCCAGATCCTCTAGCTGGATTTGAGAGGTCCTATACTTTTAACAAAAGAAAAGGAAAGGAAAAAACGGAAAAAAGGAAGAAATGAAAGCAAGGAAAAGATAAGGGAAAAGAAGGGGAAAAGAGAAATAGAGGGAAAAGTCAAACGCTTCTCCCCGAGCAAAAATTTTGGCTACAGCCTTGACTGTATATGATGAGCTAACGTGAATCGGTTATCTAAATTGAAAAAGTCTACAGTATATTACATAGTATGGTATTTCGTTTCAACTGTCAACGTCGTCACATCGTTTCATCTTCGATAGACACTTTGCTAAACTTGCACAGTTTGCATCCTAATAAGGTGTAAATCAACACCAAGTAACGACACTACGCTGAACTTGTTTTCGCAAATATCTTCAGAATATGTTCCGAACCCCCAGCGTTTCTTTACACTACCACTGTGAATCAAACAGCTGCCTCATTATAGTTGATCTAACCGTTGTGACAGAATTGCAATTTAACGTTTTTTTTTCAGAAGGCAAGTTTGTGCAACTAATGCAGTCATTTCATGCACTAACCAACGTAAATTTTGAACTATCTTGGCAGTGTTAATCAACATTAAATTTAAAATATTAATCAACATAATTATATCAATAATAGTCAGCATAAATAAAGTCCGGATGACATTATGTGACCTTGAAAATGATTTTGACTTTCAACTGAATTTACGATCGTCCAAATACATGATCGGTAAATTACACACGGTCTTTTGGGCCTGATTAAAAAGTTGTGTTAGTTTAACAGCAATTAGCAGATGCACGGGCACATCTTAACATCTGGAGCTTGGTTTCTAAACTGGAAAATATCCGCTGGAATTTCTGAGTTAGTATTTTCAGTCAGCGGGAAAATTAGCCGTCACTATCGACGCTTGACTGCAGCCAGCGTGTTCGTAATATTTCGGACTCATTTCTGGTTCAACGTTGACGCATTAGCCTGCGTTGTAATGTAGCTTGCAATGATTGCAATGATTGACTTCAAGAAACATTTCACAGGGTACAATATGGTGTATTTTGCACATTAATTTGAAATTTGCAATTACTTTGCACACACGCACAGCTTCGCATTCAATAGCGTTTAGGCCTAACGCACGCACTACGTTCGTCAACTAGGCCCTATATAGGCATACGACGACGTTTTAATGTTTCGCGCAGCAGCTGTAATGGTCAATGAATTCATACTGACCACGTAGGCCTACACGGTGTATAGACTTAGTGTATAGGCCTATACAAGGTTTGCGTTCCACCAGTTTAAAGGTAGTTTTTATTGCATTCGGTAAAAATTTTAGCCATCAGTACAGTACAGAGTAAGCCTAACAAACTACGTGAGGTTGCGCTTTAAAATTATTTTTCATGGCAATTTAATCATCCGTTTAATCATCCGTGGAACGCGTCATGACACGCCTATATAGTTTCGGCAAAAGGCCACTAGGCCTATCAAGCCGCAAAAGATGGTTTAAAATAAACGTTTATTGTTTACTTCACTACAAGTAAAACTCATTGAAGGCGTACGCGTCATGTCCACGCCAAACCGAGTTATGCAAATTAATTCAAAATAACGGCATCAGTCATCACCCCAACTGCGGCCGCATCTCCCTATGAAGTTAAACCTTGAAAAGTGCTACAACAAACAAATCGCACCACGGCCGGTGACGGCTCTAAATGACAATAATACAATAACAAAAAATCATGCACACATATGTCGTCTATAATTTTGACCGTTATATCCAAAATGAAGGGCGTTAAAAGTCACTGCTCTTATCAGTCCTTGATGAAACGGTGCAAGACAGTTAGGTCTAGGCCACTGCAAGTTAGGCCTACCGGTGGTTTATAAAAAGTAAACCCCTCAGTGTTATCTGTCATACATTCATAACTTCGTCAAATATTATAAGTTATGGGCCTAACCTATTTTCAAAATTATTTTACTCCCCAGATCATATAAGCGCGTCGTAAAAATATAGTCACTTTTGAAAAAAAAATTAAAAATTGTATCTCGTATAAGCTCGTAACTTGTTTATTCTAAAGCTGAAATATTTCACAAGCGACGGATTTAGAATGTGGTATTTCATAACAGCTTGAATGACGATAGCAAATATGATGCACAGCGTAAAAGCTTTGGGGCTCAAGATTCACTTTTTATTTGGGCTACCCTGCATTGTATTGTAATGGCCAATTCACAACTACGACGCCGACGCGACTCAACTCAACTGTCGGCGTCAGTCAAGTCGCGTCGGCATCGCAGGTGTAAATTGGCCATAACTATTATAAGCCTATGCTTCCTGCATTATATGAGGGTAACATGCAGTTTCAATTTAAGAGTAGCTACCAAATACGTATAATATCTGTGTATAGATTTAGCTGCAAGTGATTGTCGCGATGAGCTGTAGTGCTGCCGACGATGGCGACTCGGCGCTGGTGGAGTACATCAAGCGACGCCGTGCAATCAACCGTCGAGCTGCCGCCAAGTCCCGCGCCAAACACAGACAACGCAACACACACGTTCAACAGATGCGTGAGTGCCTCCCCCCATCGATGTCACTGCATGAATCTACTGGGGGATTCAGAAGCTAGAAAAAAGATGGGGGCATTGCGAGCGTGGTAGCGCCATATTATAATCGAAGTCCGAAACTTGACCACCATTGGGGTTCGGGGGCAGAGCTCCTGGTCAGTAGTCAGGGGATCAGAGGCGAAGTTCCCTTAAAGCCGAATGCGTTTTGGCAAACATGTGCATAATTTCAGCTTAATTATTTAATGTTTTTGAATATTTTTTGGTTATTTTCATAATTGCTCCAAGGAGGAATGTAGCCGTGGGCATGGCCGAATTGGATTGGCCTCTGGATCCTCCAGTGACTAAATCGCCGACCAACTCACATTTAGTTATGTTAGAAATAAAATAACTTAATTTGATTAGCGCTAAATTTGGTAGCGATCTGATTCATATCTCTAAAGTTACAAGCGTAGCCTACTTAAATCAGTGGTCAACCTTGCAAGCCTACATTAAAAAGTCAAAATTTTGAAATAATTATCTGTATGGTTCGGAGCTAAATTTGACAGAATTAGTTGATTCGTGTATTTCGCATGAAGTGTTAATTTGTATGCGCAGATATACTATGAAGCAAAGAGTGTGAACACTCAGCTCATATATCGATACAAGCAACTGAGGATAATGAAAGAGACTCTTGAAGCGGAGTGGACAGAACACAAGCGGTTGCACGCTGCTGCGCTAACTGACGTTGACAGCGGTCAGTTACAGAGGCGGGAGGATGATCTTCATTCATGTCATCTTCAGCCAATCAGTGTACGCCAGTCCAGACAGACTGACCAGGCCGGGCTGCTTAGATATTGCGATGGAGAACGTTCTTTTACGACGAGTAAAGCTAATTTTTCCGCTGACAACAGTCTTCAGTGTCGGGCTTCCGCGTCCGTCACCATACGACAAGACCCGATGTCAAGTCAGGACTTCGATGATAGCTGCACTTCCTCTAAGCTGCAAAGCCAAACGTATGAATTCAATGGTTGGAGTGATGATGTAGAAACGTTCGATGTTGCTGCCGACGACCGACATCAGGTGCGTTCATACAACTCGTCATCTTTGTCCGCGTTCTACTGCGTCGATGACGACGAACACCCCGTGGCAGTCCTTAAGCCAGCGTCCACGCTGATCGACGTCGATCCGTATAGTTATCAGCCGGCATCTCGTCATAACAACGACGAAGACGATGAGGACGACTTAGAGCCACTGCTTGGTGGCGACGACTGGTGGTCGACTGACGAGTCGTGGAGCTGGCAGTGCAGCTCGTCTGTTGGTGATAGCGTCAACGAAGCCACTAGGACAGATGGCTGCGCGGCAACGTCTAAGAACGCCGAATTCTTGCAAACAACATCCAGTAGCGACTTGTCAAGCATTCTGCCACTCAATGACGCTGTAGACGACAGCCGCCAACACCGGCATTGCGAGAACTTTCTACCACACGTAGCTGGTCTTGTAGACGACTGCTAGTCACTCGCAGGAAATGTTAAATAATTAGTCTCTAGATGACGAAGCTACATGACTTCTTTCTGTCCGACGTTAGTTTATCAGGCTGTCATTAAATACTTTTATAAGCCTACATTTGTTTTGTTTTGAAATGAGCTTACGGGCTATAGAATGGAGGCATAGTGTGACTAGAATCGATGTAGTAGTATGGCGGTCCCGTTGTTCGTTTGCGCAGACAAGAAATGGACCAGTTCCATGAAAATAGGCCTAACCGGTTTTGCGATAAAAGAAGCTATGACAATATTGCGAAACAGCTTAACCAGTGACATTGTAAATGTTCACTTGGTCACTCAAAGCTGGCGATTTTGAGTTGTTCAAACCCATATCAGTTTAACGGGCTCAAGCAGAAAGAACCCATTGAATTTTCTGCAAAATAAATTTACACCTGACTTACTTACTTACCTTCAGTTCTAGTTCTACTTCAGAACTATCAAACACGGTAACAATAAAGATAATAAAAATTCTCCCACAGTATTTAAAAATACCGTTAGCACAATTCTTGGCTCAGCACAGACTAGGTCTGGGGCCAGAAGTCACCAATCGTCTACTTTTTGAAGACCTTTAATTACGACTAAAATTAATAGGAAACCATGATGATCGTTCACCAAATTCTGAAAAAGATGGCACTGATGCATAGTAGGAAAAGATGTCATAAATGCACTAAGCGTAGATTTGTTAAAATATTTTGAGAGATCTATGGCACTAATAGAAATATGAGATGTAGTGTAAAAAACTGAGCTGGCAGATGACCAAGTGAGATACACGGAAAAGAAACAAAATAACAAAAGTACCAAATGTGGGTAATTAATTAACTGCTGACATCATCTGTTACCATTTATCAAACAATGTACAAGCCATCCAAAATATTTACAGTTATAATACATTGCACACGCAATTACCACAAATGACCTCAGCCAAACAGCGTCAAAGGCATCAGATTACTCTACATAACACAATCCATCAGGATACAGCACAGATACGTCCGAATTATGTACAATATGCACATTAATGGTACAACTTTATTTATTCTCTGCGCCACTACTTACACCATCTTATATTCTCTGCTTGTACTTGATGGCCTATTGAAGCTTTTTTCACATATAAAAAACATAGTCAAGTGGCCTGCAATGTAACTGTTCCAATTTGATTCTATAATGCAAATGAAACAAAGTTGCATTTTGGTTCCAGCAATAAAATAAATAAACCAAGTCTACTATGACAAACAAAACCACACCATGCCGCATCAAAACGTAAAAAGACTTCTTAACAACAGCTAATGTGCGTTATGCAAGGGAACTACTGATAAAATGGCACAATGTAGTGGACAGACAATGGTGAATAAAAAAATAAAACTATTGTGCTGCTTTGTGATAAGCAAAGGTGGTGTAATCATTTTAGTAAAGGAAAAAAAGAAATAGCACGAACAGCCAGTCAATCCTAGAGGCAAGTTAAGATGACATGGAGGGATGTAACATGAAATTAAAGGTGGAAGTCGTGGTCAAGTACATCACAACCATAATAAGAGTGCCGACTGTGGATAAGTGACTCAGTTCCCTAATAATAATAGCAACTATAATAATACATGAATTTCGCTTAGCAAGACGTAAAGTTAAAAACTACAAGGTCACGTTACAGTGAAAAAATGTTGCCTAACAAAACAGTTGTCTTGAAACAGCTGCCTCACCAACGACAACGTGTTTAAGATTTATTTAGATTATTACAGGCATACAGATAGATAAATGCATCCAATAACTGAGTGTCTCTAGTTTATGACACACCAGTAAACAATGGATAAAGCCATAACTTTTTGCAACAAAAAATCTATTCACGTACCGAGGTGATTATGCAATAATGAGAAGTTGTTGTATTTGGGAAAATAAAGCCGATACTTTTGACACAGAATATTCACAACTGTCTCATAATGGTATCATAAATACTAACAAATTTTTGGTCATTCAGATATATGCATAATCCACTAATCAGATACAGAGAGGATGAGCAGATATTTTTGTAACCAAAATGCGAATAAAAATTTTTAAGTTGGAGAAAAATAAAACTGAGAACAGAGAAAAATAAAAATTACGGCAGAATGAAAATGAGACTTTTGTGATGTAAGCCGATTAACCAATTTGCAAAAGATAGCAGTGTCAGTGTAAAATAGTGACACAGAAAACAGTCACGACCATTTCACACATCATGCACCACAAAAACAACTCTTCACATCATGGTTGCCACTGGGTAATTGGGCATTCTACACAAAAATGCTTAATAGCCAAATCCGGTTTATTTAAAGGTTTTTTAAAACTAGAAGTCTACAAGAAATTTGAGCTAATGCTCACGAGATGCGCGAAAGCCTATAGCAGTTCCGGTTCAGTAGTTTAGCTAAAAATTGAGGTGTTCACGCTAAGTTAATATACAAATACCAAATTTTCTATCTGGATCGCATAACGATAGTAGCGTGGCGCAACCTTGTGAATGATATAGACTTGTGCCGCAGCCCAAAATCACCAAAAAATCCATAAAACCCCCTATTTTGGCGTTCAAGGTCATTAAATTTGGCGCCAATCGAGAGCCAGTGTACGACTTCCTGCTAGTGATTAATAGTAACCTAGGACTATCTCGCAGCGTTACTGAGATACAGTGACTTATTGACCAAAAATCGCAAATTTTGCAAACCCCCCTCTCATTTAGCGTTCTTGTTTGGGTGACCCCATTCGAATTTATGGAAAAGCTTTACAGTTCCTGAAACTAGTCTTCCAGGCACCCAACGGTGAAGATTTGGTGATCCTAGCTGGCACCGTTTTTGACTGATCCACCCATGTGACAGACAGACGGACAGAATTGCGATGGCTAAGACGCGCTGAAAGCAGTAGCTGCTTTCGCATGTAAAAATTGAACTAAAACATACATAAAAGTTACTTGTTTAGAAACTAAATAACAACTAAAATTAAGTCTACTGAAAAAATAAAACTGTATTAAAACTATAACTAGGATCTAGTGAACTTATAAAAAAACTAAAACTAATTTGAAAACTAAAAAATAAAAATTATCTCTGTGAATGAAGGTAAGAATGCACCACCATATGATGTAACGTGAGTGATTACAAGCAAATACTGTACCAGTGTCCTATACATATAGGTGCTGGTGCATTTACAGCAGGTGCTACAAACTGACGATCAAAAACAGAACTTCACTATGCAGGAAATGCCAGAAATACAATGATTTGCATACAGCCAAAAATTTCTGGGAGAAAACCCTTAAACACTCATTCAGCAACAGACGCCTCTCAGCAGCACTTGGTTCTCCAGTTTGTGATGCTAACAAATATTTCTCAATCTGCCACTGCCATTGATAACATTTGCTCACTTACCCTACCCTCACATTTGTGACTGAATGACTGCAAATCCTATATAACAAATGCTCAATCAGTTATATCAACAATAAACCAGATAGCACAGTTTATTTTATATTTCAGCAATCAATTTTAATTCACTATTCAAGTAGTAGTCGTAACAGCACTAGAAGAAGTCCTCATGCCATGAAAACCACAAAGATGATAAAGAACACAATTAGAACACCAAAAATTTTTATCATGAGCCATCGGTTGGACGTGACACTCTGAAAGTATTTGACTAATTCGGTGTGTGCTGCTTCAACGTTTAAATGCGTAGAGTCGACATTCGCGTCAATCCTACACAAAAAAACATACGCATTCCATCAACCGATAAATATGCACCACACTGGTCTCTACTTCAACATTTCTAAAAATTTAAACGACAGCTATCACTTCCACTAAAGTTACAAAAATTTTGGTATTTCAATGTCTACTGTCACTGCAGTACTCTTTGCAATGTATTTCGTAATTTTAAAAAAGCATTTAGTGTAGTTGCTAATATTCCAGTTCCATATCCAAATAAGCTTACTTGCTTCATTACACATATATGTATTAGTACTCAACTGCAGTCAAGTGTTTGGACTTCTAGCTGGTAAGCAGAAGCAGAATACGGTCCAACAAGTGAGCATCCACATACCATACATATTCGAAGTTCTTACATATTTTAAATTCTTTGGGTTTGGTTCACTCACCGCTGTACTACTTCTTCTTGTTCTTTGACCATGTGAGCAAGCTGCTGAAAGATGGTACCCAGCTCCACGATTGTCTGCTCGATGTTCTGCATCGTATCGGCTCGACTCTGAATGTAAGAATCCTACAGAGCAGAGACAGCACAAACATTACTGCAACAGTAACAGTCATGTACCCACAGTCGGCACTGCTCACGCACAGCTCTGTAGTTTGCAATGCTAGGTTTGGTGCTCATCTCCTAGTACGGCCCTGAGCAGACAGTGAGAGCAAACGCAATTCAGTTATATGGGGTGTAAAGCCAGAACTCCCATATACTGCCATTACCTTCCCAGCAATCACTCCACCTGTACCAATACCAAATTATACTGCTTGGTGACAGAGACATGCGAGTGAACGACTTGCCCAGAGTTCTTACCTGGTAAAGGACCAGCCGGAATCAAACCTGTAACCTCGCAACTGCTAGTTCGACACATTAACTGCTACACCACTAAGCCACATCGCAACAGTCCTATTTGACAAACCTTGCTACATGAAATTACCTAACGATGACTGGCTGGAGCTTAACAAACATAGAACATAACACTTTAAAACTGATATGAAAATATGCGATGTAAGTTCAGTAAGTTCATCTAAAATACCACAGATGTCATATCTAACACTCAGAGGCGGCACCAGGTTTTCAGAGCTACAGGTGAGTGAGTGAGTAGGGTTTAACGTCCTACCCGACACAGTATAGGTCATTTCGGGGACAGCCTTTTCAGGCAGAATGCACACAAACACAATAACAGAATGCTTAAACTTTACAATAAACTGAAAATTTAACCTTTACAGAAACACAAAACAAAAAAACAACCTAAAATTGTAAGAACTCTGTTATACGCATGCATATGTAATTAACATAATGGTAGTTCTGCTGGAGGGGTGTATATTTCATCTATGGGTCATTTCGCCAATTTTTTTCAGATTTTGGGTCCCTGAGCAGTTACAGCCACATTTTTACAGCTAGGCTGGCATGGAACGTGCCAAAATGTTTGCAATAAACGGCCAAACAAATTGCGCTACCGCAAACAGACAAAACGTGTTCAGTTCTAATTTTTTTCAACGCTCCAAACACGCCAAATCTCATTACAGTCACGCATCCCGATCTGTATTTTTCATTTTTGGAGATGCACATAAACTTCATTTTTGTCACCAATAACGCTGATGATGCAATTTATTAAAGTACAATAGTCCTTTTTCATACGCTTTACTGTTTGACTACTTTGGAGGTACGTTCTATGCGCAGCATGTCAAACAACGTTGTCCCTCAGGTAGCACCTCATTGCAGTCACGCCTGTATTTTGATTACAAATCTAAAATACCTTTTCCATTAACTAGGCTGAAATCATTTCCTGTTGAGCCAGACATAGTTTTCAAGGTAAACGTTGCCGTAAATAATGTTGAATTTTTCACAATTTACGAAATATAACATTAAAAACTACGAAGTTTGTTTTTCGGGTCTCATTGCTGTCACCGCCTGTTACGTTTACAGTTTTAATAGCACGAACATAGCGCTCCAACTGCTGAATTTGATATACTGTCTGAATGCTAAAAAACGTTTTGCGCTTCGAACCACGCTCACTATCATTGGGCGTGGTCATGTTTAATGCAATTTTCTCATTACAGTCACGTATCATTACAGTCACTTGCTCATTCATGTCATGTAATTCTCATTACTGTCACAGTCATTCAAACAATTAATGTGCAATAATCAACATACAAATTGAGTAAACTAGTTGTTACAATGACAGCAGAGTTACATGTTAACAATTTGGTGCACCATGTACAGTCAACAGTCAATTTGCCTCACCTGATTACACTACAGATGATAGACTGGCAAATCAAGTAAATATGAACTTTTGAGAATTTCACACATGTTTGCACTGCAAACTGTGTGTGTACTCAGTGAGCAAAATGTCACATGATCACAAATCTACTTTCTGTGACTTGATATTTATTATCTAATTATAAAATTTTGATTGTAAAAGGATTTTTCTTCATTGTCCAAATAGATGTGACAGTAATGAGAAAATTTTCAAATGTTCTCTCTACATATTACTGCAAGCAATTTTTCATTCCTGTCACATAATTCTCATTAGTGTCACAATCATTAAAGTAAAATATTGCACAACAATCAGCATGAAAATTGAGTAAACTAGTTCTTACAACGATAACAGAGTCATGGGTTCACAGCTTGGAATGCCTTGTACACAGCCAGTTATCCCCATGTGATTGCACAGTGAATTATAGACTCATAAAATAACTAAGTAATCCTTTTTGTGAATTCCAATTCGCTAAAAACAACGACTGCCTTTAAATTTACATCTTACTCAGTAAGCAAAATATCAAATGGTCACACATCTAGTCTTTTATCCTTTTTAGTCCGCCCGAAAGCAATAGCTTGCGGAGCGGACTTAAGTTTTGCTGGCATTTATTTCTTTTTTTTTCTCGCCGCGTAATCTCCGAGTTCAGTGGGCCGATCGCAGCGAAATTTTGCACGATGCTCCTGAGTATGTTCAGTTTTATAATCCCGGGCCGAAATTTTGGGGGAGCCTCCCCAAAAAATTTTTAGGGGCCAAAAACATGCAAAATTTGGCCCAATTTCGGTCGACTTCAAAGTTTGGCGGCCAATTTCTTTGGAACGGATGAAGATATTCAAAATCGGTGAGTTACTCGTTCGACACCGATTCCTCCCACGTTATGCGAAACAAGTCCGGTGAAGTTCGGTCCAGTGACCTTGGAGATCTAGATGTGGAATTAAACCCACCGAAGGCGCATTTTTCGGAAAACCATATTTCGGCCCCTAGGGGGTGCTGCGCCCCCAAATTTTTACACGCGCTAGAGAATGACCAAGTATTACTAGCGCACCCCCCAATGGGGATGGAAGCCCCCCTTACAATTTTTTTCAAAGCGGGTCAAAAATTGGCTTAAAATGCAATAAATGAGCGCTTATAACTTAAGAGTTAGAAAGTGTAGCCCGACGAAACTTTGGCACTTGACGTGTCTCAAGATTGGGGTGTTAACACACGTACAACTTTTGGGGGCACCGCCCCCCTTAAAATTTTGGAGGGCAAAAAACATGCAAAAATTGGTGCAATTTACGACAACTTTCAAATTTGACCGCAAATATCTCTGGAATGGATAAAGATATCAACAAGTGGTAAACGGCGTTATCAAATACTATTAATTCCGCGTTGAACAAAAAAAATTGTGTGAAATTTCGTCCACTACGAACCAAGTTAAAAGCGCTCATTTTGACCTACCCTAAGTCGCATTTTTCGGAAGATCATATTTCGGCCCATAGGGGGTGCTGCGCCCCCAAATTTTTACACGTGCTACAGAATGACCAAGTCTTACTAGCGCACCCCCCACCGGGGACGGGAGCCCCCCTTACAATTTTTTTCAAAGGGGGGTCAAAAATTGGCTTAAAATGCAATAAATGAGCGCTTATAACTTAAGAGTTAGGGGGCGTAGCCCGACGAAACTTTGGCACTTGACGTGTCTCTAGATTGGGGTGTTAACGCACGTACAACTTTTGGGGGCACCGCCTTCCTTAAAATTTTGGAGGGCAAAAAACATGCAAAAATTGGTGCAATTTACGACAACTTTCAAATTTGACCGCAAATATCTCTGGAATGGATAAGGATATCGACAAGCGGTAAACGGCGTTATCAAATATGATTAATTCCATGTTGAACAAAAAAAATTGTGTGAAATTTCGTCCACTACGAACAAAGTTATAAGCGCTCATTTTGACCTACCCGAAGTCGAATACTTCGGAAGATTATATTTCAGCCCCTAAGGGGTGCTGCGCCCCCAAATTTTTACATGCGCTAGAAAATGATCAAGTCTTACTAGCGAACCCCCACCTGGGACGGGGGCCCCCCTTACTATTTTTTTCAAAGGGGGGTCAAAAATTGGCTTAAAATTTAATAAAGGAGCGCTTATAACTTCGAAGTTAGGGGGCGTAGCCCGACGAAACTTTGGCACTTGACGTGTCTCTAGGTGGGGGTGTTAACGCAAGTACAACTTTTGGGGGCACCACCCCCTTAAAATTTG
>Ga0056128_1008277_pt1 | contig 13120 bp, 10 predicted proteins | sample WorMetLIZISLAND2_FD_71113 | JGI IMG/M metagenome (GOLD analysis project Ga0056128, IMG submission 71113) | Marine gutless worms symbiont microbial communities from Max Planck institute for Marine Microbiology, Germany - Olavius geniculatus... ...
GGTGTGCCGGCGCGCTGTCCTGCTGGAAGATGAACACTTCGCCTGCAATTGAGTCAACAGTAAGCTGGTTCCCAGCCACAATGATTTCGTAAATAAGTAAATAAATATGCACCCATGTCAGTAAATGTCTAGGCTAAAAACATGCCAAATATTATCCAATTTCGTTTATATTTGACAAAGTTATTACAGAAACAAAACAGTTCCACTTTTTATGATTCACAGCGTATATAGGCCTACCAGTCGGATATGTAGTCTTCTAGTTCATTTTTTTGTCAGAAACTTGTTCGCAGACCTATAGTTTTTGACAAGATAGATCTGATGGAATTTGGCCTACACGTCGCATTCGTCGGACCAGAGTTAAAATGTAAGCTTACGATATACTCGCAACTGCTTTAAATAACTATAATAGGAGCGATGCAGAGCAGTGACTACATATTAATGTAATATGTCACTATTAGCAAGGACCTAAAATGTTCCATAGAAACTGCAATATTGTTTCAGCGATAACTGCAGTATGCACTGATGGACGTTTGTGATTATTGCAGCTTTAGACAATTACGAACTGGACTGGTTACGTTTCAGGACAGAAGATCAAAAGTCAAGGTCGCAGCGTCACCAAATGTGCTAAAATACCGCACCGTTAAATTTATTTCGTATTTTGCCGTTAAATGACTGAACTTAGTGTGTGCTGTTTGTAGAGGTATTCTGCAGTTCTCTGCCTACTGCTGCTGCTGCTGATGGTATCACTGCGGCTACTGATGCTGACAACTGTAGCGCAACTCGCCAGCTGTTAGGCAGCGAGTGTCACGTCACCTGTCCACGTGGCTTTCAGTTGCGACAACCGATTGAGATCTATACCTGTCGGTATGACGGCCGTGCGCTGTGGCACCCGGCTGCGCCACCAGTTTGCTACGGTACTTTCTGTTTTGTTTCTCCACTGTTTAGTCCGTGACGCTGAATGAACTTTGAGCATTGACATTGGGATGAGAATATTAGGCTCAGATTCTGGATTCAATAAGTCAGTTCAGTGGTTCAATCCACCTCGACATTGTATTTTAACGTATTCCTTATTATATCAATCTTGATGCAAAGCAGTTAATTAGAATTTATAAAAAAGTAAATATATGACGATTTTTGTGCTGTTTCGACGCAGACGTGGAGTCGCCGGAGATGAGGTGTCCAGAGAACGTTGACGTCACAGTGCCGGGTTGGGATGACGTCAATGTGACGTTGCGTGATGCTATTGGTCAGCTATTGGTCAGCGACAACTCCGGCAATATCACGTGGCAGGTGGACGGTCTCAGCGATGATTGGACGTTCGTGATTGGTCACTGGCCGCTGACGTATGAAGCACGTGACCCGGCCGGAAATACGGCCAATTGTACCCAGTATATTCATGTCAAAGGTAGAGTGTTTTGCAGTAATTTTGTTCCAATACAAAAAAAACTGTAACTTGAAGAGAATATAACACCTAATGACACATTCACTTTAATGTGTTTCAGTTCAAAAAGTGCATGAAAAGTGTAGGTCTAATCGCTAAAATTTCTGATTGTTTAATTATTTAGGCCTTTTTGTATACCGTGTTGCGTTAAAATATATTTTATCATGCTGTGACATCATCGTTTTTTTCTGATTTAGTTTAACGGTGCCTTTACAGTTAGTTTTTCTCAAGCAGAGTTTTTTTTTACTTCAAGTCGTTTGTATATTTTGAGCGTGCGACTTGCGCCAGTTTTTTTGTACAGTTAGCTGTCAGACTGGTGTAATGTAAACTGTAAATTGCTTGTGTGTCGGCGTCGCATTTCGGCTTTTCTGTCAATCAAAATAGGCCTACTCAACGTTACGTGGACCAGAAACAGAGACGGCTCGATAGAGGGGAGAAGCTGTTAGGCCTATAGGCCTAAATGGCGACCAGTGCCGGATATAGCAATGGACAAGCTAGGCAGTTGGCCTGCGGGGTCTCTTCCCACATTTCATGAAGATGTAAAGAAATGTCTTTTTGTTGTTTACACAGCTTAGAAAGCAATATATCATATTTAATTATTACTTTAAACTCAGTTCACACTGTTCGAATTTTGTTTTTAGGAAAAACCTCGAAACTATACCAGGATACGCTAAGAAGGACGTGAATCTTTTGCATTATGACTCAAGTGTGTTTTGTCACTTTTTCGTACTTCTAGCCAAGGGCCCCCGCGTCCAAATGTTGTCCCACTACAGAGTGCCATTATCCAGTGATCATGAATTGTGATTGAATCGGTGAACCCTACTTAACGCTAGACCTACTAGCACGGTCTGACGTTGATGTTAGCCAGGCGGCCTGCCAGTACACTTAGGCCGTGGTGAGTCCGTGACGATTACGTGTGAAACAAAAAAACATTGTACAGATATTTCTGTTTTGTTTATTCTACCTGCAACACTTTTGAAACACTTGCGTAAATGTTTTATGATGAAAATTTTTAGAAAAAATGTTTTAAAGCATTGTAGCACGACCGAGCATGCCTTGACGATAGAAGTTGTCATTTAGCTGTGGAATAGTCTGTCTCCGAATCGACTGACTTGATTTTGGTTCCTTCTCAAATTTCTAATATTTTTCTATAAAACTCATCAATCTCTTTCCTGTGGTGCAGTAATTTTTTTGTTTTTCTCATTGCTTATGCTTAGTCGTTCTGTTAATTATGGTTTTATTACTCAGGGCAACTTCAACCTCAGTGTTTAGCGAGGTATTTGTCTGGTCGTTCCTGTCGCATCACTGATTCATCATGTCTTTTTTTTATTTTTCGTAGCATTAAAAATAAAAAGGTTCGACTACACTCAACTGATAATCGAAATCACACAGTTAATACACACATTGTACACAAATTCACTACATGTTTGTATTGTTATTTGTGTTTCGGCGAATTAAATAATGATAACGAAGGTGGTTGACTTTGTTTTGTGTGTACAACAGCGAAGACGGTGGAAGTGGTTAGTTGTCCGGCGGACGTGACTCTGCAGGCAAACAGTGCGCTGCGTCGTAGAGCCGTACATTGGCCGGAGCCTCAGTTCACGGGTCGTGACGGCGCCAGACTCGAGTCGACTTGTACGAAGCTGAGTGGTAGTGAGTTTGCTACAGGATCGACGAAGGTCGACTGCTTTGCGTCTGGAATTACGTCAACAGGCTGCAGCTTCGTCGTCAACGTCGTCGGTACGATGAGACGGCTGCTTTCATTCAAATCTTGCGATGCATTAAAAGGCCATAGCTTTTCATTGGAAACCCATCTCAAAGCTACGGAGCGTCACCTGCCATATTCGATCACACAGTGTTCTTGCCGCCAGACACAGATGAACGCGCCTCGCCTCAACTCCAGACAGACAGACTAGTACTCGATTTACCTACCCTGCTGTGATGCAGGGCTGAGTTAACTTTCGTGTTGGTTATACACAGTGTTTCATAAAAATGACCCTTTTGTGTTTTTTATAATTCACTCAAATGATGATCAATTTACACAAAATTTTTACCAGTTGTAGCTAAAGAAATACTAATTTAAAGCATTTTAACAAAATATGGCAGTTGATTAAATATTTTTTGTTAGTCGTGACGTAACGCTGACATCATAATGTGTCGTGAGTACAAGCTTGCTAGTCTCAACTGGTGCTGTCAGTTGCTACCCTGCTTTGATGGTAAACTTAATCTGGTTCGCTGATGAAAAATGTTTGTCGTGTCAGCTCTAAGCAACATGAGGGCATGAAATCAGGCATCTCACAATCTAAAAACTCAACCATTTTGCGAGCTCTGTGTGCTAGTGCATTGTCTTGCTCGAACATGTGAAAGTCCAACTATCCCCACAGACACGTAAATGTGATTGCTTAGCATGTTTTTTGTGGCTGCAACTGTAAAATTTCAAGAATTTATCATGAGGGAACCAGATTTTTCACCATCAGAACAGGGTAGCAACTAACAGCACTAGCTGAGACTAACAAGCTTGTACCCGTGACACATTATGACGTCAGTGTTACGTCACGACTAGCAAAGAATATTTAATCAACTGCCATATTTTGTTAAAATATTCTGAATTAGTATTTCTTCAGCTACAACTGGTAAAAATTTTGTAAAAATTGATCATCATTTGAGTGAATTATGAGAAAAACACGAAGGGCGTCTTTTTTGAAACACCGTGTATACCGTGATGGCTTTCCTGTCCGCAGACAGTCACCCACCCATCCATGTAACAAGTAAACACTTATAGCGTTTCGACCGGGAGTAGAACCAACGACCTCGCGATTGCAAGTCTAGCGTCCTATATATTACACTGCCAAGATTTGTAGTTCTGGAGTGCATTTAGTGGGGACACGGGGAACACCGTGGGAGGGAATGCAAGTGATTAAAACTGGAGTTTTTTATGCGTTAGGCCTAATATTTGATGATGTTGTGAATAAACGAAAGTCAGTGGCTTAGTTTTTTTATTTACCATGCAGTAACGCAGTATTGTTCGTTTTTGATTAAATTAAATGCTAAAGATGATTGTTGATGGTGATGTTGTACTGCAGATCCTGAATGTCGGATACCGTTCGCTGATCGTCCGCCACTGCACGGCTCACTGAGCTGTAGCGAAGACGACTACAACTGGCCGCGAGTCTGTCGTCTCAGTTGTGATGATGGCTATGAGCTGACAGATCCAGGTTCACAGTCGGTCTTCCGCTGCGCCTGGGATTCAACGTGGATGCTTGATGGACCGTGGCCCGAATGCTACAGTCAGTGTCAACAATAATTGCTCTTCTCACTTTTCTTACACATCAGCAGCGGTTGCGCATCATATAAACCTTAAAGCAAATATTTAATAATAAAAGTAGTAGATTTTTTGCTCTTTAGGGGGAAGATAGTGCAATTTTGGATCTTAATTATATTACATTTTTCTGTGACTTGCTACTAAATGCATTTTTCAGACGCAGAAATTCGGCGGTAAAATCTAAGCCGGCTATCCGCCGAAAATTTCGGCTAGCGAGCTGATACTTCTGAAAATTTGCCTTAGGGGTCTCTATTGCCTGACACTTTTTGAACCTGAACTTGAACTTGACAAGTCACTTAGAAGTTACCATTAAAGGAAGAAGAAGCGGGAATACTTACATACTAATTCCCGATCATTCGTTCGATAACAGTCAATCATATTCTTGAAGCTGCTGACTGATTGGCACTGCACTTCTTGGTGTTGTCCTCTGACTCAATGATTTTCAAATTTTTCATTCCTGTGTTAGAAACACTGCGTCCGACGCGAGCGTACATGGAGAGCCGTCTGCAGGCGACGGTCAGTGGTCGGTGCGTTGAACTGCAAGCCCGCATCATTGAGTCGTTCATCGGTCACATCGGTGATCTGATGGACTATCGCAACCTTTGTCAACCGCAACATCGTTGCCGCGTCCGCAATACGTTCGTCTACTGCTCCGACTTACACGGTCAGTCAAACAACATGCCAATCAGTCTGTCGATCAGTCTGTCAGACAGAAGCTTTAATTTTCAGCTGATAGAATGCAACTGAGTTAAAAGTAGGCTTATATAAAAATATATGTATATATAAAAATATTTTGAAAAACGATAGTAAAATGTCAATACCGCCAAACTTTGCCAAATATCGATCGATTGTGAACAAAATTCAGTCCCATGTTTTGCGTGGTTTAGTACCGAAGCGTTTAACGTGGGCTGAGATCTTTAATAACAGGTTTATCGTCGCATTTTTTTACCGTATAGTGCAAATTTGTCAATATTTAGCAATTAGAATGTGCATTCTACAAGATAGTGTAGCGGCGCGTTTAAAGTGTGATGATTTGAAACGTTCATGACAAGTCCTTGTCGTCGCAGGTTTTCTGCCGTGTGTGCCGGTGAAAGAATTTTTGGAAGTGAATCATCAGCAAAGATATGAACGGCCTCTCGCATTGAGGACGCAGACCCACTTCGGGAAGCACATCTTTTGCGTCTGCGGTTTATGTTTCTGGAACCCGATTCCTCACCACATCAGAAACTTTCATCTGCATCTGCATCTGTTTCCGCAACTTGGTCTCATTGATGTAGATATAAGGCACTATGCATTTGTGATTTGTGGCGTCGCCAGGATTTGGTGCAATGGAGGCACGAAAAGTAAATAATTCAAGAGTGGCCCATGAAACTATTATGAAAATGAAGTTTATGTGACTGTGAAGTGACCTAAAAAAGTAAACACTGTCCCACAGCTAGCGACGGCAGTGTGTACGATTACAATTACGAAGGTTTTGCGTGACATATTTTTGACTATAGATCCACCGGGAGGCTCAGACGCCGTGGAGAACTTGACCGTAGACTTTGTGCTGGAGACGGAACTGAGGCCAGTCTCAGGAGCTGTCGTGACGTCATCGGCTCAGCGTGAGTTGGTCTATAGTCTGGACGACCTGTATACCGTGCTGTTTGACCTGGTCAGTGACGGGGAGATGACGTGGTCGACTCGTGGCGGCAGTCAGGTGGTCGGCGTGTCGTTGGACAGCGCTCTGTCACAGTTTGACATGGACAACTGCAGCGCCGGGCAAATCCTCAACGACCGCGATCCCGACGTTCCCACATGCCGTAAGTGACATTTGTTTCATCTCTTTTGCAATAAAGCGCCAAAAATGCCGAACTTACTAGAGAGTAAGTAAGTAAGTGTGCTAATCGGAAATCGTAAACAGAAAAGTCGCAGTGCAGAAAATGGAGAAGAAGCAGCCACAAAATTACCAGAAACAACGCGACAGCACAGAATGTTTGAGAGAGAGTTTTTAGAGACATAGGCCTACTGTTTGTGGTCGTTGCAACTTTTTTCAAACTCTTTTTTTTCTCCCTGCAATTGCAGATGCTGCTGGTTCGTAAACACCGCTATGATTATTGCCTTTGCTGCTTATATGACTTTCGACTTATATTTAATCTGCTGCTGGCAAGGTTGTTGGAGTTACTTTGGATTCATAGCTCAAGTAAACTTTTGGAAATTGTTCGAGTCGTACCTCTCACAAGCTAGGAGCTAATTCTGTCGCTCAACCCATTCTAGCAAAAACAATACTGACTGATATTGACTGCTAGTATTATTTTGCCGCCATATAGTCCGTAATACCGGTCTTGTTTGTCCGTTCGTCTGTCTTGTACGGGCTATGAACTCGAAAACTAGAAGGCGCAAAAAACCGAAAGTAACGTAAACGTTCCCTTCGGACCATCGGCAGGTGTGTCAGTTTTAGTACAAGAGGTTAAGGATTAGGATTAGAGTTGGGATTGCTTAGCTTTAAGCGATTGGCCACACAATATATTGGCACTGAGCCGATATAGCCTACATGTATTTTTACGAGCGACAGCATGTAATGCTTCGCGCGTCTTAGCCATCGTCGAGGCGTCCGTCCGTCCGTCCGTCTGTCACACCCCGGTATTGTGTCAACACAACGTAAGCTAGGATCACGAAATCTTTACCGTGGACTGCCACGAAGATTCTAGTTTTAGGATCCGTAAAGCTTTTTTCGAAATTCGAAAGGGGTCACCCCGATCTAGGGCGCTAAATGAGAGGGGGTACAAAAAATTGGCCATTTTAAGCCAATAAGCAGTGGCGGTTTTAGGCCGGGGCCGGGGGGACACAAGCCCCAGTTTCGTGGCCACCCATAATTTTTTTTGCAAAGATAACACAAATATGTGATTTATTTGCGTTTCCAAATTTTAGAAAAGTGGCAAATTTGCGGCTTTCATTGAAAGTCTGAAAACCAAAAGCGCTTCAGCTTCAGGGGGGCTTTGCCGTCTGACCCCCTGACCAGGGACTCTGCCCTGGACCTGCTGTGGGCTCTGCCCCCAGCCCCCCGCTATAGGCTCGCGCTGCTGCGCTCGCCATGGGGCCGTGCCCCCCAGATATTGCAAGCTAGAACCGCCACTGCCAATAAGTCGCCGTATCTCAGAAACGGTGCGAGATAGGGCCTAGGTTACTATTAATCACTAATAGAAAGTCCCATACGCCTTTTCGATTGACATCAAGAACAACGACCTTAAACGACCATGAACCCTAAAAATAGGGGGTTTTAGTGATTTTTCGCGATTTGGGGCTGCAACCCACATTTCAAGAGTAAATTGCGCCGAAATGGCTTGAGATAAACCAAAACAACCTGCATGTGAAATTTTTAGCATTAAACGTAGATTTTGGCAGTTCAAGTCCCGACCTCCTAAGTTCAAGGAGGCCTTCGCACGCAGGCGTCAAAGAGAAGTACCCCCATAAAAGGTCTTTATTTTATCGCTGTTGGCTCATCTAGCGCTTGTAGATAGACATAGACTTGTTACTTACCATAACAATAACTGCTGACAAGCTTTTAATGGTTCAACCTTAATGACCTTGAACGAAAATAGGGGGTTTTAGTGATTTTTGTGCAATTTTCGGCTGCAGCACACACTTCAACAGTGAATTGCAACGAAATGGGTGGAGATATACCAGGATAACCTGCGAACAGGAATTGCTATAGGCTGTCGCGCGTCTCATGAGCTTTGCTCAAATGACTTGTTTATTTATAAGCTGTGGATGCGGTGTAATGAGCGATGATATGCAATGCTTGTAGAGTCGTGTCCAATCGGCAGTTACAAACAAGACAATGAATGTCTGCGTTGTCCGCTTGGTTTCTACCAGGACTCAGACGCTAGCATCGAGTGTCAGCGATGTCCTGACGAGCGCAATACGACCTTCACTGGAGCTCGCAATGTCAGCGAATGCAAAAGTTTGTATTTTTTTTTCATTCTCTCAGCGTTTGTGTAAACATGGCGTCTTTTTACGATTTTAGCGCTAATGTGTTGCGTGACGAGCACTGATACATCTTTGATGCCCTATCTTGTGTCTAAATGTGGCTTCGATTCCTGATCTTGGGTTCTGCTGCTGGACCTCGCTGGGGTCTGTGCCTTTAGACCCACATTATAGGCTCGCGCTCGCCATGCCCCTCTCCTTGTATTATCTCGTGTCCGTATCTACGAGTATTATAGTTTTGTTAATTTTAGTTGTAAGATTGCTTTTCATTTTAGCTTTTGCTTACTGTATCAGGACAGTTATTTTCAGTCTAGTTGTCGCTTTTGATTAGTTAAGTTTAACTGTATACTAAAATTTCTAAAACAGTTTTAGCAAATAAAAGACGCTTGATGTTGGCTGTGTCTACAGACAAGTGTCTGGCTGGCCAGTACTCGTCGACAGGTTACGAGTCTTGTATCGAGTGTCCACGGGGCTCGTTTCAACCTGACGTTGGATCGACACACTGCATCACGTGTTCCAGTCACCAGTCAACTACAGACGCTGGCTCGCGGCTCTCGTCCGACTGTCATGGTATACGCCGATCTTTGCCTCACTGATTATAAGAGTTATAGAAGTTAGATGGTCTGTATAGTAGGAACTCTTCTCAGAGCTACAGAGCGTCGCCTGCCGCATGAGATCACACTGTGTTACCTGCCATCCAACACAGATGAACTCTTCCCACCTTATCCCCAATCAGACAGGCCGGTACTGAATTATCTTACCCCTGAGGGATGGAAGGCTGAGTTGACCTGGTTGGTTGATTATAATGCTGAGATGGTTTACCTTTTTGCACAGTCACCCATCCAACTGTTAACGATCTGACCAAGAGTCGAACCCATGACTGCTTAACTGTAATTCTGACGTTACGCCACTTGTCCTTCACTGGAACGTTGTCAGATTTTAATTTTGTATCTAGTTACACTCAGTAATGGTTGTCGTTCGTACTTTTTTCCTTGCTTTTGACTGTGTCTTTAGTGTGTAATATACAGGGTGTGCCGATAAAAATGTCTCAATTGTTTGTCAAAACTTCCTCAAATCTCCACCAAATTTGATAATTTTTGGCACACAGATAGCTAAGACAATAAAATTATGTGAGGTGCACTCACTGTTTACCTCACCTAATTAATGTCAATGCATTATCCTGTAAAATGCAGATGCTGTAAATTGGTACATTACGCGTTGATTATCAGTATCAGATTGCTCACCTCTTTATTATAAATTCGAGAAGGGCGCCACGTTATTTAATAATTTTGTGGTATTAAATAGTTAACGCTGAAAATAGCATTATTCAACAATTTGAGCATCTGCCTTTAACGTGTTAAAGGCAGATGCTCAAATTGTTGCATAATGCTTAGTTGTTGTCACCAAAGTTTTAACAACTTAATCAAGCACACAATAAACTAAAATGTGATTTATTTAGCAGAATTATAAGTTTGTGTAACAACATGCTTCCAAATTTTTTTAGAATTTATGCCTAAAGTGTACACAATAGCTTAAACGTGATGCCACGGCTGATAGCGGTATTAACGATCAACTGATCAAACTGCACAGCACTCATTCATGGATTAGACGTGTTTTAAGCTCATCAGTCAGCTAATTTATTGTTTGCTGTTTTTAGCGTAAATATTCAATACCATAAAATTATTAAATCACGTTTCGATTTTTCTCGAATTGATAATGAAGAGGTGAGCAATCTGATACTGATAATCATGACGTAATGTACTAATTTGGAGCATCTGCGTTTTACATGATAGTGCATTCACATAAATTAGGTGAGGTAAACAATGAGTGTACCACACATAATTTTATTATCTTGGCTATCGGTGTGCCAAAAACTAACCAATCTGGTGGAGATTTGACGAAGTTCTGACAAAAAAATTGGGACATTTTTAGCACACCCTGTACAGAACATATAATTGTTGTTGGCTAGTTCTAGCGTGTTCGTTATTCGTTTTCCGTGTGCAGACTTGTGTAGCGTGAATACGTACAGTGATAGCGGACTAGAGCCATGTATGCCGTGTCCCGTGGGGTTCTATCAACCTTCCAACGGCAGCGTTCAGTGCTTGCCTTGTACGTTTGACGTTGCGTCTACTGACGCCCAGTCATCATACTGTCCAGGTAAGCACTGGATACTCGTAACTCAAAAACTAGAGCACCGAGTTTTTTTTTACCATTTTACGAAGTATTGATTGGTAAACTGACTAACACTGTATCAAGTATTAACCGATTTTGGAGATTGCACTTTGTAGTACCGGTAATATATTTATCTTTATTCACCACAACAGATGGTAGCAATTACAACATATTTACAATATAAACAAAGAAAGAAAGAAAAAAACACACATCAATAACTGTCAAAAACTGACCAATTATATGTCCAGTTCTAATTACCCAGACATAATTTATAACAACGCTTTTCTATTCGAACACTAAGTAGCATGAAGTTAAACGTGCACTGTACATGCTTAATTACTTCGATATTGTTTGTCTGAAATAATTTTGCCAGTTTGAATCAGCAAACAAGCAAAACGAACTGAAACTGTTTTAAACGGAACTGCAGTAAGAGAAATTAAACAAGTAGGCCTACGTGTACTGGTATGTGGAAAATTATTCTTCAAGATCGCGAAATAAGTAAGCTGTGAAAGAGATAGGCGAAAGAACACATAAAGCTCATATGAACCTGTGATGAAAAAATTAAAAGTAAGGAAACAACGAGAACTGAAAAGCGAAAAACTGAAGCAGAATGAAAAACTGCAAGCAAGAAAAATTCATTGAGTCGACAGTTCAGAAATCTGTTGTTGTAATTCCATAAAACTGCTGTGTTGTTGTTGCTGCTGCTGATGATGATGATTATAATGTAATAATAATATAAGACGTTCTTGTGTTGACAGAGTTCGTTTCATGCAGCAAGTACAGTCTGTCCTGCGCTGTTAATTCGTCTCGCTGTGTCCTACACGATGCACGTCCAATGTGTCTCTGTCATCCGGGCTTCAGCGGAGCAACGTGTGACGTCAACGATGACGACTGTCGTAACGTCATCTGCCAACATGGTGGGACCTGTGTTGACGCCACGCTCGCGTATCACTGCGCATGCGCGCCCGGATATACCGGTAATATTTGACGAATGCAAACCATTATATTACATTTTTTACTCATTTAATGCTGGTAGAATAATGCTAGTGCTACACACTGTGAGCCATGAATAAGTTGTCCATATTTTTTGTTGAATTTGAGCACATTTAAAATCAATTGTGAGCTTAATCTCAAAAATTTCCTGCTTCTGTCCACAAGATGCAGGATTTTATGTTTTGGCACATAAGCATGTGGACTAAAACGACGAAGGTCATCATGACTTCTTGGGAAGGCTTCTTGGCAGCTGCCCACCTCGCCAGTTTCACAAAGCGACGTAACGGAACTGAACTGAACTGACATGACATGATTTAGTTTTGGACGAACTGACCGTGGGCAAAAGCAGCAATGCATTACAGTAGGCACCGTCTAACGGCGTCGGTGACCTACGTGACTAGGTGTTCAAGTTCCACAAAAAGGAAAGTACGCGTCAACCAACGACCAATGGTCTCGTTTTGCTTCGTCAAAGACTAAACCGTGTCAGTCGGTTCAGTTCAGTTCATTTTTGTCGCTCTGTACGCGCCCTAACGTACCGTAACGCTGGCGGTATGCAGGTGCGCTCTGTGAGCTGGAAGTGGACGAGTGTGTGGAGTCACCTTGTCTGAACGGCGGTTCATGCTTGGATGGCGTCAACGGCTACACGTGTGTCTGTGAGGCTGGATTCAGCGGCAGAGACTGCGAGCGTAACATCGATGACTGCGCCGTACAGACGTGCCATCAGCGCGGCAACTGCACGGACGGCGTCAACACTTTCACCTGCCACTGCTTTCCAGGCTTCACCGGTATGTCGACCGGTGGCGGACATTTCACTAGTCTGAAGGATCAGTTGTCCGAACAGTGTGAGGGTCGACATCGGTTAGGGATAGACGTTAGGGTTAAGGTTAGTGATAGTGTTAGGAATAAGAATAAATTGCATATTTGGCTTCGGCGGATTTTGGCCACGGCGGCCCTTGGTCATGGTGGCCCCTGACTATATGGCAGACCGAGTTATAGCCAATTTTAGACTAGTGACCCTTCGGACTGGTGACCAGTCACCTCGGTGTTTTTCTGTTGTCTTTACAGAAAAATCGCCTATTTACTACCCTTCACTGCGACTGGGCAGTGACAGTAGTATAGCTTTCTGATAGACTGGATGTTGCAAGAAGTTGCAATAGGCCTATAACTTGCTATAACTTGCAACTCTTGTTTATATTTTCGTGTCGTTCAATGAATGCCGTTTTTTA
>Ga0056128_1008279_pt1 | contig 13118 bp, 7 predicted proteins | sample WorMetLIZISLAND2_FD_71113 | JGI IMG/M metagenome (GOLD analysis project Ga0056128, IMG submission 71113) | Marine gutless worms symbiont microbial communities from Max Planck institute for Marine Microbiology, Germany - Olavius geniculatus... ...
GTGTGTAACTGTTGGTGACCGAGCCTTCGCCGTCGCTGGTGCTCGGCTATGGAACAGTTTACCACCGGACATTGTCGCGTCCAACACACTGTCGCAGTTTCGCCGTCAACTGAAAACATTTCTGTTTAGTCAATCCTATCCATCTGTACTTTTGTCGTGACTTGCGCTTTTGCCTTGTTGTCCTAGCAGTTTTTTACTTAGGCCACGTTAAAAATCTGTAATGTAACGTAACTACATTTCAGCTTGTAATACGCTGCTTTCATGATTTACAATATCTTGCAACCAGAAGTGCTCTGTGGTGCTTAGAATGCACAAAATTCGTTTTTCGCACTGGGGGAGCTCATGACACTCCCCCAGATCCCTAGTCGGCTGGGAAGGGGATACCTTTTCTCCACCCCATCGACGCCTGCGGCGCCTCGTTTTCGTCGCCTACGGCGAATCACCTTGAGTTAGGGGAAAGGAAACTTGCTCCAAGGACTTAGGGGTGGATAGACGCCCCTGGCGTTACTATTGCGTGTATGGGGGATTGTACTTGCTCTGGGAAATCGTTTTCTTTCCGCGACCGGAAAGTTGAACGGGCGCTAGCCTTTGGATATAAGCGGTATGGCCGGCCTACCCTAGCGACAGCTAGGCTTTTTTGTCTCATCACTAATCATTTTTTCTCCTCTTCGGTCTACCCTAAACCCAAATATGAGCTTTGGGGTTGAGTTGAACTCTAGCAAATATTGAATTATTTGTTATTTGCGAAGCGAACCACGAATAAAATTAGGTGAGTGGTGACGGGTTGGGAACACGATATTCATTCCTACCCAACATTTAAAACTAATTCATTCTAACCCTTGAGATAAGAGCTTTCCTATCAACATGGTGATATTACTAACTGATGGTGTTGTGAAGTGATCATCGTTGAATGGCGCTGTCTTGACGTGTAAAGATACAACATCACTACCAGTGTTACTCTCTGCGATATCTGCATGCCAGTTGTTTACCTGTCCACGTAGCAATAGTACAGAGAAAATTTGTAACGTATTGTTAGCTTTCTTCCGCGAGACAATGCAGCAATAGCCAGCTTTAAACAATTTTTAGACCCCCGATTAGCACTATTATGAAGGAAGTTGTAATTGACGACCTTGAACGTCACTCAAGGTCAAATGAAAATCAGTTAATGAAATTGAGTACAAAGCGGCGAAGCTTGTCACGGCGTCGCATGACTTTGGTCAGCTTTTAAAAGATTAATTTTACACTCAGGCCTATACTAAAGGTGTCTAATTAACGCGTTAACTTCACGCGTTAGCGCGTTAACAAATTAACGCGCGTTAAAAAATTAACGCACATACGTAAATTTACTAAATTTTGCTAAGCAGAAGCATCAATATTCCAGTAAACCGCGGTTATTTGGCGATCGAATAATACTCAAGTAATTAGAAATTGTTTTGTTGATGTTTCATCACTACTGTTGCGGTCCTGCGACACAGGCACGACTTCGTGGGCTTCTCGAGGGTCTCTCGAAGTAGATCACCTAAAATATCAGCAATATTAATGATGCGTTATTAACTCGTTAACGCATGCGTTAAAAAGATTAACCCTTCGACAGGTATAATTTATACACATAACTATTTTCAGCGTAGTTATTAAAATTGCAATGAGTGGCGGCAGACTGGCGCATGCATTCTAATGATTAGGCCTAACATTTGCTATTTTGCAGTGTTTAGTCTGTATAAGTTTTGAACTGCTTTTCGTTGTAGGCTGTGGATAATCTTTCTCAGCTACGCACTAATCGTTATATTATGAGTGAACAGTTGTTACTTCTCTCTTTTTTCTCTATTTGCCGTTTACTTTCTCCCCTTTTCCTTGTTATTTTTCTGTCCCATTTCTTTTGTTCGCGTTATTACCCCCTTTAATTTAGCTAAGAGTTTAAGGTGAAAACAATGCGATTATGTGAGCTCCAGCCTAGCCGGTCCGATCGGACCCGGCCGCCAAACTCAGTTTAAGCAACACGTTTCAGTGCCTCTTTAGAAAATCACAAAGCTACACATTTCGTGTATAGGACGTACACACAATTTTATATAATTGCTAAAAGTGAAAAATAGAAAGTCGTAAATTAATATACTCTTCGGTATAGTGGACCTCCTGAGCTGTAGGCTAGTTTTTTGTTATGATAAAAATTGAACTTCTTAAATCCCCACGACGCAGGGTCTACAATGACAGTAGTACGATTCACTCACTGACGACAGTGGCGTGAGGGGTTGAATCGTTCGGTTGTTACTGGCGATTTGTCTGCAAGGCTGTAAGACGTTCTGCAATGATTCGTACGATGACATCGCTTCCATGACGTCATTGCTGCTGCTGCAGCTATACACTGACTGCCCGTCAGTGTACTGACCGCTCAACTCCGACTTCTGTCATTTGCCATTCAATATCTTTTCGTCTTTATACACTCATTTATGAAGTTTAAAGCGCACAGCTTTGTTACAAGGTTTGAAGTGTGGAAGAATAGCGGCCGGGGATCGAAATTTTGGAAGATTGGAGTCTGTTCAAAATACTTACGTGATGTAAAGTTCTAAACTCTCAATACATATGCTAATCTGACAGCTTGTTGTGGTAAAAAAAGCAGCTGTGTAATAAAAGTTCGTTTCTTACAACGCCCAAGTAATTTAATTCAAATTCCAACACCTGTTAAAATCTGTGTAAATTATGAGAAATACAATATATGCCAGGCTGACGGTACTTCATATTGACAGAGCAGCAGTAGCAAAAAAATAAATAGGCCTACATTTATAACTCAAAAAAGACATGAGAATTGGTGAAATATGCCTATCCGTAACTGTAACGATCTGTTAAACCGCAAATCCTTTGTTAAGCTAAATTTCTCAATTTGTAAAAAAGCACAATAGCGTACTAGCGATGACGTGACACAACACGCACTCCGGCCTAGTCTAAACAGTGCTAGAGTACTCGCCGACCATAATCGATTTTTATTTGGGAGGCAAAAAAATTGGTATAAACAGTCAAAATCCGGCCGGCACGTTGTTTACAGATGACAGATTATCGCATGTGATTCGAGTGAGTGATTGTGACTACGATAATTCTGAATCGTTTATGAAATGACATCATGACATCATGACACTATCACCACAGCGTCAAATGATGTTTACTGGTTTGCACCTACGCCTATATTCTACTCTTCCGTCTATGATCACGAGTACTGAGCCACGAATGCATGCACTGTTGCAAGCCCTATATGACAGCCGGATATATCAAGCGTGAAGCCTGACGCTAAACAGACACTGCAGCAGTTAACGCGTTGGCGTCGAACGATCGCTCTATCTATAAGCTTACTCCGATCTCTATAGCAGCTCTACAATGCGTAGACGTCGATCGCTGTAATTAGATTAACCCGCCGACAGATCGGCCCATATGCCGCCTACGTCGTCCGGTGAATCTGTGACCCCCAGCTTTTATCTTCAGCAGCAGCAGCAACATAACAATGCCCATCCAACTTCCCCATTCTTGGAACTATCCACACGAAGCAAGGGCGCGCTCCGTTTCCGTTTCCGCAATGTCTTCATTCGCTGGATTCGACAAGGAAGTTACACATGGCAGCATACCATGTACTGTGTTCGTAGGCTATGGAATAAAACGCAGGCCTCCGGCAGTTCCGCATACCGCTACATATTATTACGTCCCCTACAGTGTGCAGTTTGCCTCTCCGTACAATGTAGGCCATAATGAACAGAATTTAAGTAACTGACATAAATGCGTTAACGCGTTTAACTACTGCTGCATCTGACGTAGCAGTCAACTATAACTGCCAGCTATTCTTTTGCACGCTGTGTGATTGCAGACATTATGATTTCATTTTCATTTTTTATTTTTATCAAATCTTCTGCTGTCTGCATTTGGTTGCGAATACACGTTGTTATAAATTAAGCAACAATGCGTTACATTTTTCAATCAATGTTCGTTTTTTTCGGGAGGGGAGAGGGCGGGGAGACGGGCTGTGCATTCCCGGCGGAAAATATGACAGACTAAAAGCGGCTTGCTACCTGTAAACTCGCAGGACTGTAGCGGTAGTGTCCATCAGCAAATACCAGTTTCTTGTCATCTCGAGCATCGCACTTGCCATTGACGTCACACGTCGCCATTGTGACGTCATGATGAACGCTAAATGACGTCATGTTCCGTGCGTAGCGATCAGGTGGGTTGTTCAGACAAGTGCCCCCGCCACTATCAGATACCATAGACGATTATGATCAACCAGTCAATCACAATTGCCAAAGTAACATAGTTGAGCCTACTTCAAGCTGGCAGATTAAAAATAAAACAGTAAAACTGCCTGATGTAAGAATTCAAATAATAAACTATGAATATGTCATTCTGTTTTCTGACAAATAAGCGAAATTAAATAACAAAATAACTAAATTATTTAGAAACATTTTTATGCACAAGAACATTAGAAGCAGGGTAGGCCTATACAACGTCTCAATCGCTGATATATGCTACAACCGCGTCGCGTATTAAACTTTTTTCCATTTTTTCTTAAATTTTGACCTTGAATGACTTTAGCTAAAAATTCGATATAACAACTGGTCACAAATTAATCATGAATTCAAATTAGTCCAGTCCAGTCGGCGAATGGGGCGGGAAAAGACTGGACGGCTAAGACAAGCAAGTTTGTCTTATAAACCACTATATCAATTCCGAAGTGTCCACATATCAGGGCCTAAGCCTACAAAAGTGGACATAAAGCTACGCCGCCTCAAGCTAGTTAGTAAGTAATGAACAATGCTAGCTGTCACATGCATTTGGCAGTGAGAGATTTGGCAACAATATTTTTGAAATTATTATAAACGAAATATTATTATAGATTCATAAATCGATTTGTGAATTACTAAACGCATGCATATTTTTTGCAGCTCAATACGCAAAAAATACTAATAAAAAAATTCAGTTTGCACATCTTTATTCACGAAAAATTAACCAAAAAAGAAAATGACACCGTCGCCGTTATTTAGCTACAGTTTTCTGCGAATGCATAACCTCAAGCTAGTGATGAACAAAACAGAACAATGTTGTCACGTGCGCTCGTCACTGACACATCTCGGCAATATTAGCGCAATATAATTCGTAGAAATCAGGTCCACCTATTTGGCGTAAACCATGGTTAGGATGACCTAGACCTACATAGATGGTTGGGCGGCCAGGTAATATGAAATTCGGCGGAACTATGGCGAGACTGATAGCTCGCGGAAGTGGCTAGAAATTTTGTGTTGGACAGCGCGTTCGTCGCAAAGATCTCGAGGCGTTTTGGCAGCAAACATACAGGCCAATATCCGCGTCAGGCGCTGTATAAAACCGTGCGCCGTTATTATGTGCACATCGGTCACATCACGAAGTCGCCGCCTGTCAGGCTCAAGCGCTTCCCAGCACTTACTGCCGCCTTTAGCGTTCTGGCCTCAAGCTCACTAGCACGTCGCCACGGCCGTCAATCCGTTACGGACAATGAGACATGCCCGCTTAGGTTTTTTGGGAGGAAAGGCGCTAATGACTGTCTCAAAAGTGGGAAAAATTCGTGATTTAAAATTACTGAAGGATGCCCCTTTTAGAGGCAAAAAAATCGCTATAAAGCCACGAATGCACTGAAATCGTTTGTGGCTGGTTCTTTGCCTCAGACCCGGCTGGGGGACTTACGAGGCTCCCCAGACTTTTTCTAGTCGGCTGGGAAGAAACCCAACTTGCGTCTCCGCTCTTCGTTTTTGGACACGGGTCGATCGACGGCGCTGCACGATAATGTACAATTAATTGCGGACAAAATACAAATATTGACAATGCAAATTGATTTTACGTCACTTTTTACGTGTTATGTTAATGCAATCTGCTGATTTGCAAATATGTGTAAGGATAATCTGACACACACGTATCTCGTAATTCCCATCAACTGCATTAATGAATGCATCGTGAAAATCGAACGAAAATGTACGCGAACTACTGCAAACGTCGCCAGAGATCTGAACGTTGTGATATGCGGGCCTCAAAACGTGAGGTGGCATGTGCTTCTGGATGCATATACGGCAATGACATTGGAGCAGGTATAGGCTTAACTGTGCCCCGAGTAGATATAAAATTGCGCCTCTTGAAAGCTCTATAACCAGTGGCGGATTCAAGGCCCCTTATTGACTGGATGCATCTCAGAACAAGTAAAAATTTTGCATGACAATGCAGTATTTTTGCATCAAATTTTCAATTTTTGTTTGCAGAGGGGGCATCGCCCCATCCCCAGACCCCACTCCTTACCCTTCCGCCACCTATTTCCGATTTCTGAATCCGTTACTATCTATAACTATACGTATTAAATGTTAAATTTAAGTAAATTTTAACAAATTTAAATTAGGCCTGTTATCAGAATTCTGAAGTAAATCATTCTGGTACTCCATTTTAGTACATTGTACTCAAATGAGTGCCAGAATATACGAAAAAATGTACCCCCATTGATTAGCATATTGTTATGTAGGCCCAGTGTGGATGCCAAAATGCCGATTTCACGACATCCGCGTAAAAGGCGAGTAAACAGTGTCCTCCACTTCACTGTAATCAGTGCTGCGCATAGAAATAACAAGAAACCCAGCTGTCGCTAAGATAGCTGATCGTACTGGTTGTCAGTGACCTACAAGATCATCGAAGGTCGATGATTTACAGGTAATTTGAAAATCAATGTGCGACTTTCTATTAGTGATCAATAGCAACCTGCACCGTTTTGCACCGTTTAGCCACAGTACATTCGTGACAGACGGACGGACGACAACCTTGACAACAGCTCGACCGTTACTAAAGTACGGTCGGCTAGAAACATGTTAAACACACTATACGATCCAAATACGCCAAAAAAGAAAAAAAAATTAGATTTTGTGCTTTTCTGGAACTACATTCTCACATTGCCACTAAATCTAAAATAATAGTCAAATAAGGCCTAGCAACGTCCGCGAGATGAGAAATAGGCCTAAGTAGCGGCTTGACCTAGTAACAGCAGTAAAAAAAACTATTAAATTGAAAATAATGTTTAAAATGTCCGCTACTGTGACCTGATACAGTAGTGTGTCCAGTGGTGTGGAGCGTAGAACGAGTCGTCGACGCCGGCGTACGTTGTCTGCAGGTCTCCAAACGTCGGCGTCGTCAGCGCGGCGTCACACAGTACAGACAGAGGGGCACCTGTTCCAGCAGCTGGTTCCCGGCACCACTCAGCTACCACGTCTCGCTGCCGGTCCACGTGCTCGTCGTACAACGGCGTCGCCGACGTGAAACCGCTGATTGGCATCGCTAACCTTCAAACGACACACGACTCAACTGTAACAAACTCATGGACTTAATGCCCGTACCTTATTCCTTCATGTATAAATACAGCAGATAACTCAAATTTTAGATATGTAGGCCCTACAGAAAACAAACAAAAGAGCTCTGCGATATCGGCTTACATGTGCAAGAAACGTTCTACTTTTAAAAATTAGTAAAAAGTAGAAATTAAGTTAAGCACATGAGTTATATTTCTGTTTTTCTTCGAACCACATTCTCACAATGTCACTGTGTCTAAACTCTAAATTAATAGTCAAATTAACACTGTAGACTTTTGCCTAATGTGGCATACCGCTACCAGCAACATTACCATTTACCACCACCCAGAGTGCTTGACTAGAGCGGTGGTATGTCTGATAGCTGCACCGCAGAGATCAAACAAATAGTTAGAACATGTAGTGGATGGCCTTTGTCCACATAATGCGCTGCGCTATCATGTAATTGTTTCATAGCAATCAGCTGCTACATCCGCATTGCAGTGCGCTAATGGCCCAGCAAAACGAATGTCGACTGTCGAGACCTTCATCGTTATCGTTATCATGATTTAAACTAATTGTCGATACAAGGCAAAATCCTATGAAGCAGGAATGTAAAAATTTTCATAACTAACCTACCGTGTGTGATGTCCGTACACTACAGGACTTCGCATTCGTTGAACCGCTTCGTGAGAGGAGCAAACTGCAGGTAATGAGCAACCGTAGCTGTAGACGCTCCCGTCTAGATGTTGCCGTTGCTCGTCCCATCCTTGGCTTTATAACCGGAAGCAGACGACTCCGTCGGCTAGCGGTGGCGGGCCGGAGCCCCATTATGGAATCGCCCTTCCCCCAGAAAAGTCTCCCCGGCCGACAATTTACAGGTAAAAATCTGCCCCGCCCGGCGACCGCCCGAACAGGGCGGATTTTTACCGGTTAATTGTCGGCCGGGGAGACTTTTCTGAGGGGCGATCCTATAATGGGGAGACTTTTTATAGGGCCGGCGATATTTTGATAAGGGGAAGACATATCAAATCCGTGATTATTTCTCACTGGGCGGATTTTTCATGGGGGAGACATTTTAATGTGACAACGGTGCGGTGACGACAGTTTGACTCGCGTCCAATTGGCCGGCGGCCCAGCGACCGCCACGACGGCTTGGTCAGGGCCGGAGTGGTCGATCAGGGTTATGGTTTTGTCACGTCTGTCTCGTGTTGTTTGCTCTCACTCCACTCAGCCGCTGCATCAGCCACAGCCATCCTCAATGATTTTGCCCTCCTCATTACGCAGATATGATACGATCATTGGAATAATCAATCACATTGCATACAGTAGAATACGGCAATAAATTCATGTTTTACGGAAACAGTAAAACTGTTCAATGGGCTGCAACTTAAATTTTAATTTGTTCATCATCGGTAGCAATTATAAGTTCGAACAAATTCAGCTCGCCGATGAAAAATTAGCCAAATAATTAAATAACATGTTATCAGTATAAAACAGTTTTATGATATACTTTTTTCAGTAACTATTAGGTTTATTAGTATGTTTTATTGATAAAAAATAATAACTAAATCATGGAGCAATAGCAGTGCATGAATTGATGAATTGATGGGAGCAAAGAACTGCGGTTGTATCAGCATAGAGAAGCTTTTCAGATGTTGTGAGATCTTCAATAATAATCACTGCTACAAATTTGGTACTTGCTCCAATGACTGAGTTAAACAATTTAAAAAATGGGTCACGGGTCAATATTTCACAAAACTATGGCGTGATATACTTTTTGGACCACCCGGTGTAAAATAAACACTTTAAAAAAGAAACAACATATGGAAAATAAGCAACGTCTGTGTGGCGACAACAGCGTCAAGCGTTGAATGCGACAGAAAAATCCCCGCAGCCTGAACCGACGTTGTCTGTAACCTGCGATGTCACGTGGCGCGACAAAAAAACACGACGCGAAAATGTTCCGGGACCCAATTAATTACGGCCTGGGCAAAAAACAAGCACTGCGTCATAATAGGCCTATCGCAATCGCTGCAGCAGCGTCAAAGCCCGCTGCGCTGTGGCTCTCATCTTGTTCTGTAGCAAGCATCCGTAGGTACGCTGTGCACGACACTGACCAGATCGAGTCATATGATACCTGTAGCTCGGTGACAGACGAGAAAAGAGGGTCAGACGATTTTCAGACAGACCGCCACACACAGCGTCATTATACGTCACACGTTGTTGGCGTCAATAAACCAGCGAAGCGCCGGTGTCACTCAAGTCTTTCAACTTGCGATTATCTTCCTTACGCTGGCCTAAAATTTCATCGCGCTGCCTTAACACAAATTAAATTAATCTGGCATTGACGGTAGCTCTGCTATATGGTTTCCCAAATTCCCAGCGCTATAAACCATATCGAGGTGCTCGGTTACATACGAGAAGTGAAAAGTGCGCTCTTCTGAAGGATATAACCGATTGGATCATAGCGGAGAACTTCGGTAGATGAAAAAATTTTAATTCTTCTGTGGCACAAAAAGTAACCGTGAAATAAGACACATATACTTTATTGAGAAAAATTCTGAGAAACTCGCGTCATCAATAGTAATAAAGTACTGTCTAAAATTAACAGAGAGAGAAAGCAACGATGCTGTTGGCATGGCGCCTTGTGTATTAGTTGATGACTTACCGCTGCTGACTGTCAGCATCGATCAGCTATATTGATTGATGCTTTATATCGTAATACGAGTTTCAAGTAGGCCGGCCCGTAGAGCGAGTACAGTCACACCGACGCATAGGACTTCGAGTATATGATAAGCTTATACTGATATGGACTAAGTACACGCGTAGTTTAAAGCCTATAGTTACCGTATGTAACGCATACCAGATCCGTCGAGTAACGCGTTAAATTAACGCGTTAAAGAAATAACGCCCGTTAAAAAATTAACTCATGTTGAAACGTTAAAGCTAATACAGTACGTATATGTACTAAATTATATGAAGCATGAGTTCCGATATTCCATTAAGCTGTGGTTATTATTGATGACCGAACAATATTCAAGTAATTAAAAATTGATTTGTTGCTGTTCCATCAGGATACTGTCACGATCCTGCAGGGATGTGGTCTCGGACTCTCGAGAGTCTCGGGAGCTTCAAGATCTCGGCCAGCGTCTCGGTCTCGGCTCAGAAGGTCTCGTGCACATCCCTGCGGTCCTGCGACGCATGCCAAGAGTTCGTCGCAATCGTCTATAGCTGTCATTCCAGTCACCCTCTCGACATAGTCCATCTACAATATCAGCAATATAATGATGCGCTAAATAATGCGTTTTTTTGTTAACGCACGCGTTAAAAAATTAACGCATACCCGGTGGTCGGAAAGTAAGCTTGAAGAACATAATAACGAGAAAAGCTAGAGAACAGAATACCGCAGCAACCGAGACTCAATCAATCCAGTAAATACTTGATGAGTGACATCGACCACGGGCGTACATCATCATCCGTAGCCTGTCAGCGTCAACATGCATGACCGGCAGTAGCCTTCGGTCATCGGCGAACATCGGCGTCAGTGACTGTGAGTGACCGATGATTGACTGAACGTGGTGCCACCGCAGAACACACCGCACGGCCACGCGTCAATCAATCAGTCTCTCACTGCATGGCCTGTCTCAGTCTACTACAACGCATTGTTAACAACCAGTTACCAATCATCTCATTCGCACACAATCATGCTAATTATCTTGCGGAGTACAGGGTGGGCCAAAAAATGGAACCATTTTTTTGGCCCACCCTGTATGATCAATCACGTAACTAACTTGTTACGAACTTGAGATAAGCTTCAGACGTTGGCCTGGGTTTCCTGTCAAAACCTGGACCGTCCAAACTAGCCCACTAGGCCTACACGAACCTTAACCCTAACCCTACTCCTATTACTAATCTATAATCCTAAATCAAACCTTATTCTTAGCTCTATATTTTAAACCTAAGCCTATATCGCTGTGTCCAGGTTTTGTCGTTCCCGGTTTTGTCGGTCAAGGTGTTTGTCGAAACACCGGTGGCCTGTATAGAAACACCAGCTATCGAACGTGCTGCTGTTTGCGATTTTGTTATGAATTTCACCGAACTTGGCGTAGAAATACGATTTTGAGTAAAATAAAACGGCAAATCAAATACGTATTTTTATTGCGCATCTGCAATGTTTCTCATTCACACTAAATTGTGAAAAAATCGGTAGAAACAATTCTGTTCTAATGGCATCAGTTTGAGACATTAAAAGCAAGAAGCAGCGAGTATCAGTAGGCACCTGCAGTAACAGTTATTACTATTAGTCATGTTGAATATCATCATCAATAGTCGAAAAGTTTACGTGCAGCCGACAACAATGCACGTGTTTCGATGTCCTCCGGCGTCAAGCACTTCGCGTGACTCTCGTGGTGAGAAAAGAGTGGGCGTGTGTCGGCACGTGTCCAGGGTCCGCCTGGTAGCGCACGACACCGCGGGACCACCCACGCACTGGACCATTGGTCGTGCCTGGTAACGACCGCGAACTAGCGTCTCGCCCGAGTCGCGTTATGATGAGTCGTCTTACGTCTCTGATGAGGTGTTTACACGATCCAGCAAACGTCCAGCAATTCACGTGTATTTTGAATACATTTGCTGGAAGTTTGCTGGACGTTTGCTGGATCGTGTAAACACCCTATGACTGCAGAGTAGCCTCGAGCGATCAAACCGACTGAGCGTTTTATTATGAACTTCATTGCTGACCACTGCAAGTGCTACATGTACAGTGTAGCTCGTTTGTGTCTCTATTTAAGCATCGATTAAGCGATCACAAGAAATTAGAGAAATAATATTAGTACGGGCCACCTTTACACAATTTTCTTACTTTTTAGTTTCTTGAAATTCAGACGCGTCGTTGATTTATTTTTGTACTACCACGTGCAAACCTATTAAGACTTTTATGATGTTTTGTATTGTTTTATTGTAATTTGCGTGCTCTGCCTATTGGCGCAATAAATGACTGATTGATTGGCCTCAAGTACCAGTAGCCTCTGATATGGTTGCTACCCGCCGTTGACAGGTGTAACTTTTTGCAAATTCTAACAATCACTTCTCGCTGCATCCATTTCCTAATCGTAATATTTTTTCTCCAAATTAATATTTTTCCGTGGACCGTTCTAGCTTGTGTCTAGCAGCGTTGAAGTGCAATCCGTATCGCAATTCTAGGGATGTGGTCTCGGTCGAGACGTCTCGGTCTCGAGACGGTCTCGAGACGTACTAACATCTCGTCTCGGTCTCGGACCGATGCGTCTCGGGTCTCGGGCCATTGCGTCTCGTCGAGACGTTTTGTGCAGGCGCGCGCCGTGCATACTGCAGTTACAGCGATACTAACCAGCATGACATTTATGGCTTAGACATATTCGTTTACAGTGTTTTACTGTTTAATTTACTTATTTATTATAAGGCAGAATTATGTCATGTCAGTCTTTTTATCTGTCCCATTGCTATAGCATAGCATGGGACAGACTGCAGTTGCAATTCTTATTAATGGTGCAGGCCGTTAATTATTCAGTGATTAAAATAAAGTGCAAAACCCACAATAGGCCCTATCGAAAATACACTGTGTCTCAAAAAAACCGGACCCCTGCTACCTTTTACAATAACTCCAACAGTCCTGGTTCAATAGCAATAGATTTAGACAAAAATAATCGTTAGAAAATCAGCACTTAATAGCATGTGTTACTTTGCGAGAAATTTTAAGAACAGAGTACCAGCTGAGGTTTTCCTGTGGCACCAACAGTAGATGCAACTGCACTG
>Ga0056128_1008284_pt1 | contig 13113 bp, 9 predicted proteins | sample WorMetLIZISLAND2_FD_71113 | JGI IMG/M metagenome (GOLD analysis project Ga0056128, IMG submission 71113) | Marine gutless worms symbiont microbial communities from Max Planck institute for Marine Microbiology, Germany - Olavius geniculatus... ...
GGGTTACGGAAGGTGGGGACCTTGGTACAGCTGACTGGGGTTGCCTAGCCGGCCGCTGCGCCAGCCTGTGTCTGCAGGCTGCACACGGTGGCCGTGCGGCAGGCGGCTCTGGTTAGTGACAAAAGTGTATTAGAGGCGTGTGCTTGCTCGCGACGATGAGCTATACAAATTGACAACCTTTACCTTTTACCTTTACGCATGTGCCTCTGTAAACAAGCAATATAGTTTGGTACTGGGAACACAGCGGCAGTACCCGGACACGAGCACCAACCTCAAAATCACAGAGACGTGGGAAAGCGTCCAGACAATGGGACCAGTTCAGTAGCAGTTAACTTAGGAAGTACTCAGGAACACCTGTTGTCTACTGTATGTTACTGTATGTTATCAGGAAGTCTGGTGTCGCCTGGTGCGGGATTACCGACTGGCGCAGAGTCTGGGGAAGTCCGATGGTGGAATTACCTGTACTCGACAGTCGTCTGTGCCATGTGTCTCATCATCAGTTTGGTTGGAGGAGCGATGTTTGGCAAGACCACTGTTTTTATCTTCTCTGTTAGTGTGTATTACGAATTCAATAGTTTTATGCCTCTGCCAACGTAACGGTCGGATGCATTATGTTTCCAGAGTGTTCGTGTGTGCATCCGTGCATGAGTCTCGAACAAACATTGTTTGCAACAATTTTATTTACCTTGGGTATTTTTTGACGGAATTTGACCAAACTTTCATCACTATCGAACTTGGGGCAAGGATGAACGCATCAAATTTTGGGGTCAAAAGGTTAAGGGTCAAGGTCATGGTGGGGTCAAATATGCCCCAAAATGCACTTTTTGGCTTTGTAGTTGTCACGTATGGTGGAGGCATAATAGTTGACAGCAATTATAACTTAATTTGCTTATCTCTGTACTGTATATCTTTTATATCTATAGTTATTATAGCAGTCAAAGCTTAGTAGTGAAAAGTGTCTTGTAGTCACATGGTTTTGCAGCCTACACATGCATATTAGCTTGCTTTGTGAAGCTACTCATTATGGACAGGAGTCGATAATGTGCTGTGCTTCAAAAAGAAGTTTTAGGCTAGCGATCTTAGTTATTAATGTTTGTGTTACTTTTTGACTAAGCTGCCAGTTTTTTGTTCATGTAATTCTGCTATTCATCATTGTTTCAAGACGAATGTTGTCATTAAGTTATGCTTAAATTGTTTTATCCTTATTAGATAATTTTTGAGGCCTACGGGTTGATGGTTAAACGTTGACTCAAACTCAGTTTTTAATATAGTTTTTGCCACCTTAATTTTTTCTTCCTTTTAAAGTCATTTAGTCGAGAGATTTTATTTTCGGTAATTAGCTGAATTGTGCGGTGCATTTTTGTGTGTTTTGGCATTTTTGGTGTCATTACAGCACTTCCAAGATGTGTAGATAACAGCAGTGTGCATAGATATGTGTGAATGTACATAGATAATGGCCGTGTGCATGATGTCGGTGCTGGTGAGTTTTCTCGTGATGTCTGGGACGTGCGTCAAATATCCCAACTCCAACAAGATCCATCCTCGGCCGCTGGTAAACGACACGACGTGGCTCGACCCTACTTATCCAAACTGCACCAACTACACTGCCGCTTACACTGGTCTCTCCGCAGATACACTCCACGGCAATGTTTATGGTTGGTATCGGTTGTTCACTGCCACTTCGGTGCTCTTATTTTATAACTAAACAAACTGAAAACAAGAAGTCCAGCTGTCGCTAGGATAGCCGATCGTACTGGTTGTCAGCGACTTCTAAGGTTATCCAAGGTCGATGATGTTTATTTTATTTGAGAGCTGATGTGCGACTTCCTATCGATGATCAATAGCAACCTAGGCCCTATCTCGCACCATTTAGCTGCAGTAGCTTGTAACGGCCTTTAAGTTCATCCAGGGTCAGTGATTTCCATCTAATCTGACAAGGTGTATGCCACTTCCTATTAGTGATCAGTAGCAACCTAGGCACTGTCTTGCATCGGTTAGCCACAATACATCCATGACATATGGACAGATGATAACCATGGCAACAGCATGACACTCTTTTCATGAAGTATTTATGGTTAGTATCATTTGCTTGTCGTTTTAAATTCAACTAGAAATCTGGGACAGAGCCCAATGTGAGACTGCCCGGCGCTGTAAGTCCAATTGAGGGATGATTGGGGGTTGAAATTCCGCTTGTTCTGTCTTTGGATGATGTGCTCATGCTGATGCAGTGATGCATGCTGCTTGATGTATGTGTTTACACCAATGAACATAGTTAGAACAGGCCGAGTGTTTAGTTAGATATGTCATTTTAATTAATATTAATATTTATTAACGATAATAAATAATTTAAGGGCGTCGGTCTTAGTGCTGCATTTCAATGCCATTCTGGTTCGTGATAGTTTCTGTATAAGCAACACATTGGACCTCTCGTCGTCCCAGTAGTTTTTAACGTTTAGTTTAGTTTTTTAACCCCTGGGGTCTTCTACTACCAGGGGTAAAAAATAAATAATACTAATAATAATAATACGTTATGGTGCTGCTATGTGTGCTGAACAGACAATTACATAGAGGATTACCTGACAGGGCGAGTGATGAGTTTTGCCGCTGTGTTCTCCATACTGTTTAGCAGCGTCACCGGCGTTATGAACGGTGCCAACATGTCCGGTCAGTCACTGTCCTACATTACACCTTATTTGATGACCTACTGACCTACTTTTTTCGCCTATCTTTCACTGCAGTGTCTCGGGTGTTATAACTGTCCATAATTTTACTCCACTCAAGTGTGATGACAGAAACATGGCTCGGGTCTGTGTACAGCACCCATTCTTAGGCAGAACTTGTTGTCGATCACAGTCATGTAAGAAGCATATTTATGAAGTAACTGCGTGAGCATCAAGGTTAGGATCTTTGCTCCAACGTTGGCAATCTAGTTATGAGGGAACTTTCAGTTGGAGTACGTGGCTCTCACTCATGGTGCAGTTTTTTTAGTTTGTCCCCCAAATGTTTGGACCCAATTTTCAAAACACAACCCACTGCAAACCACGGTGCATAATGTTGCAGTGATTGGTCGATGGAGCTCGGAGATACTGTAGCAAAATAAATAAATAAATCTGTACAAATTTTTGGGGGGCCCACACCCCAGAAATTTTGGAGGGCCAAAAAGTCGAAAGTTTGGCCTGATTTTAGACAACTTCTGACTTTGACGATGAGTATCTTAGGAATCGATCAAGATATCAAAAATAGGATACAAACTTGATCATCGACGATCCCTGCTGGGTTCAACAAAAAAATTGTTAAACTTTTGTTAACTAACAAAAAAGTTGCAGTCACAGATGTTGACAACAATGTCAACAATGTGCATTCTGCATAGGCTAATGTGTTGGAGTTCGGGCCACGTGACTTTGCTGCGACGGGGAAAATTTCAACTTTCTAAATTTCACTAAAGTCAGACTTACAGCACCAAGTGACTCACGTTGGGCTTTGCCCTAATTTCTATTTTCTTATATATCATCGGTGGAATGTGTGATGTCACTCGAAAGCACGATTATAAACACCATGAACTATGTGATGTGTTGATGTGACCATCTGCCGATAGGTGATTTAAAGCAGCCATCGGAGGCGATACCCAAGGGTACACTGGCTGCTACGTCATTTACTTTAATCACTTATCTCATCGAAACTCTACTTATTGCTGCAACGGCTGACAGGTTAACGTTATACCTTCACTGCTGTTAGGCATTGCTGCAGCCGTTATGTTTTTACACGCAATAGCAGCTACTGCTATAGCGCATCTTAGCCATCACAATTCTGTCTGTTTGTCCGTCACACGGGTGGATCAGTCAAAAACGGTGCAAGCTAGGATCACTAAATCTTCATCGTTGGCTGCCTGGAAGACTCTAGTTTCAGGATCAGTAAATTCGAAGGGGGTCACCTCGAACGATTGCGCTAAATGAGAGGGGGTGGGAATTTGCGATTCTCAGCCGATACGGCGTTGGCTGAGCAAGATAGGTGGCACTGCCCTTTGGTGAGTACAAGTAAAACACTATAGATATTTAGCTCCGGTCGTCTGATGCTCTCTGGCGACTGATTTTGTTTTACTGGGCTTTTTTGAAACTGTAGCCAAAAGCCGTATGGATGAGATCAACAGATGAAGTCTACGGATCACTAACGTACAACGGTGCACTGCTGTTGCGCATTCCCCTTTGCGTTAGCGGGGCTTTTCTTGTTATAAGCTAGCAAAGTACAAATACATTTTTTTTTTTAGAAATAGGTCATTTTATCTGAATTTGCCATGTTTTGATGTTGAGTTTCTTATTTTTTATTTGTGTACTATGTGATATATGCCTGTGTCATTGATTCTTTTTTGTGTACTTCGTGTACATTTTCATAATATATATATAAAATATTTGTGAAGTTATTATTGTTTCAGTAACCATCTGTTGCATTTTTTGTTTGTTTGTGTTTTTGAGTTGTGTCTAGTTTGGTTTAGTTTTGGTTCAGGGTTTATTTTCAACCATTTTTAGCTTATGAAAGTGTACTGCAACAAAATAGCGTAGGCTACTGCTGTAGAGTATGATGTGATGGTGTTTTATTTGTTGGAAAAACTTCAAACTGAAAAGAAACTGTAATCAAATCAAACTAAAAACTGATGAAAATTAATTATGTGCCAGTTGTCATTGAGTTAGCTGGGCCCTCGATTCTAAGAGGCAGTGCAGTTAGTTTAGGAGATGGACCGAGACGGAAGACTCCCGGGAGACAAATTATTTGTTCCAACGGCAGTCATTGGCTTTCCAGCGGGGAAATGCGGTCTCCTTTCGTTGCATTTTCACCGCCGAATGAACGCCGCTGTGGTCTATTTTGCTAAGCTTTTAATATCTCACTCTCGGAAGTTAGTTTTGAGGATTGATTAAAATATTGAAATTATTTCCGATGTGTGTTGCTATGGCAGAGATCTGTTGACTGGTAACTATAACTTCCTGCAGTCGGTGAACATTTGGTCGCCATTTTTGGTCATTGGTCTGTTTGCTGCGACGCTGTCAGCTGCGATGGCAAACCTTATTGGTGGATCTCGCATTCTTCACGCTGTCGCCAAAGATGAGATCTATTGTTAGTTGTTTCTTCAATAACGTTGTACATTGTGGGCCATAAAAAAATTTGTGCCACTTTCTTTTTGTCCACATCTTTGCCAGTTATTGACCGATTTTCAAAATTTTTTCACTGGCACACGCAGCAGACAATTTGCAATAAAGTGACTATTATGTATCCCATCTCGCTGTAAATGTGTTTCTACACTACCTTGTGAAATATAAATGTAAGCAAAAACTAACGATAATAACTAAAAATTTAGGTTAGTGAAAAAAAAACACTTCAGACCAACATTGTGGTGAATGATCTGTATGACACTAGACTGTGTTAGACCCACACAGTCTAGTGTCACATAGACCATTCACTGCAATGTTGGTCTGTAGTGTTTTTTTCAGTTTTACCAAAATGTTTTTTTGTTATTATCATTATGTATGCATATTTCGTTGATATTTCACAAGGTAGTGTAGAGACGCATTTACGGTGTGGTGGGATCTTTAATAACCACCTTGTTGCAAATTGTCTGCAGAGTGTGCCAGTGAAAGAATTTTGAAAATCGGTCAATAACTGGCGAAGATATGGACAAAAGTAGAGTGGCACGTTTATTTGGCCCACCCTCTAGAATGGCTTAACGTGCAATCTGTTGACGATGGTTGTGTGTCTGTAATCTGAAGTTTTGATAGTCTGAAGGTTCAATAGTTTGAAGATGTATGCTGCAACATTTATTTTCACTAAGTCTGAGTCTAACCCTACTCTTAGTTTAGAGGAAATGTTGAGATTGAGTCAAAATCTGCAGCAGTGTAATATTAGCGGATAGGAAAGAACTGTAAAACTTTCGGATCATTGAGCCTTCGAACTATCAAACGTTGAAGAACTTTGTACTTTGTAGTTAGGTAGTTTTGCCATAGACATTGGACAAGCGTAGATACAACGTTTTTCCATTCTACTCTATTACTCACTGTTTATACTTTAGTAGTTTTGATACGAATGTTGCGCGACTGCATCTGAACCATTTAGCTTTATTTAGTTTCTGCTGTATCTTTTTTTGCATTGAAAACTGTGGACTGTTTAAATGTAGAAGATTGCAAATGAGTACTAATATCATTTGAAGTGCTGCTAATGTTAAATGTATTGGCCTGCTATTCCAAAGGTTCGCTATTCTGAAAGTCCATTGTGCAGATATGCACCACAGTGCTAGGGTTTGGGTTAAGGTTAGAGTCAGGGTTAGGGTCAGGCTTAGGGTTAGTGGAAATTGAAGACTTTCGGAATAGCAGATCCGGATCATGGTAAATATTTGAGTATGTTGTGTGGTAAACTGCAGGGATATTGCTGAAGCCTGCTACACTGACAACTCAGAGTGGTAACCCCACAGTGTCCGTATTAATCACTTGGTGCCTTATTCAGGTCGGACAAACATAAATTATTTCAGCTAAATTAACTCCAAATTAGCAGACATTCGTTTGCGATCGAATGCTGTTGCTAAAAATTTCAGCATTTATTCAAATCTGCATTTCTGTTGAAAAAAACTTTTTTTTGCTTCTAATTAGCCAATAAGTCTACCAGTTTGTACCGGGTGTTTGGGGCAGATGTAAGGGCGACAAGAACAGTGGAACATCTGAGACAAACTTGCATCAACTTTCAGTCCGAAAAATATATGTTTGGGTGTTGGGAATGCGGCAGTTGTGAATTGCACTTTTTTAACATGTGACAGCGGCTACGTGTATACTGCTGAAGCGTGTCTTAGCCGTCGCGTTTCTGTCCGTCTGTCTGTCTGTCTGTCACATGGGTGGATCAGTCAAAAACGGTGCAAGCTAGGATCACCAAATCTTCACCGTCGGCTGCCTGGATAACTCTAGTTTCAGGAACTGTAAAGCTTTTTCATAAATTCTTAGGGGTCACCCCAAACAAGGGTGCTAAATGAGAGGAGGTAGGAAAAATTTGTGATTTTTGGCCAGTAAGTCGCTGTATTTCAGTAATGGTGTCAGATAGGGCCTAGGTTACTGTTAATCACTAATAGGAAGTCGTACACTGGCTCTTGAATGCCACCGAATTCAATGACCTTGGATGACCTTGAATGCCAAAAATAGGGTTTTATGGATTTTTTGGCGATTTTGGGCTGCAGACACATTTCAAGAGCGAATTTCTTCTAAATCAATTGAGACAGACATGGAGAAGCTGCATATGAAATTTTTTGCATTGAACGTAGGTTTCAGCTGTCCAAGTCTCGATTTTTTAGGTTCAAGGAAACCTATGCACAAGAGCATCAAAGACCGGTACCCCCGTAAAAGTCTTTGTTTTACCGTTGTTGGCCAGTCTTACGCGAAAACGGTTGCAGTTAGGCATAGGCATGCTGCCTATCACAACAAGCACTAGTGACGAGCTTTTCAGTCGTATCAACATCGATGACTTTGAAAGACCCTGAACTTCCAAAATAAGGGGTTTTTATTGATTTTTACGATCTTCGGCTGCAGCGCACACTCCAAGAATGAACTGCAACAAAATGGCCGACAGTTTGCGAACAGGAACTGCTATAGGCTTTTGCTCGTCTCGTGAGCATTAGCTGAAATTTCTTGTTAATTTTTGTTACGTCAATGCTTGATGATCTTGTTGCTTGTTGTTGCTGTTTTGGTAGTATTAGTAATAGTATTAGTGTTGTAGTAGTAGCAATTTGTTGTTGTTATTGTTATTGTTGTCCTAGCTGGTGTTGCTGATTGGGTCAATGAATGCCATAGCCCCTATGTGTTCGGAGTTGTTCCTATTGTCCTATGCATCTACTAACTTAGCTTGTCTTGCTCTCGAACTTTCATCTGCTCCAAACTTCAGGTACATTTAATCCAGTTATCTCTGTTATTATTTAGTAATATATTGATTTTAACTGCACCGTAGTGCTATAGCTTTCTTATAGTGTTTTTTTAGCATTTTTTCCAGCTATTTTACTGTTACTACTACTGCAACTTTTTTGTGTTTTTTTCCTTTTTTGTTTTTTTTCTTGATGGTGTTGTTTCTTTCTTATATTTTTTGTTGTTTGCTTTCCTTTTTTAAAATTTTTTCTTCATCTACTGTTTTTTCTTTACTTTTGATTTTTTTATTTAAGTTTTTATTTGTTTGTCTTTGTTTTTCTCCTTGTTATTTTTATCCATTTTTTGTTGTTATTTTTTTCCAGTTTGTTGTTGTCCACTGATTGCTGCTATCACACGGTTGTCTCGTGATGTGCTTATTATTACAGCAGTGAAGAAAGTTAAAGATGGCGTATAGATTTTTATGGGAAATCCATTGCAGAGCTTCACCTGCCATATGCGATCACACAGTGTTACCTGCCACCTGACACAGGAGAATGTGCTTCGATTTAACTCCAGCATACAACCTAGTACTCGATTTACCTACCCCAGAGGGATGGAAGGTTGAGTTGAGGTGGGTGGTAGTTTATACTGAGATGGTTTACCTGTCTAGCGACAGTCACTTGTCTAAGCAGTAACCACTTGATAGCAACTCGACCGAGAGTTGAACGCACAACCTCTTGATTGTAAGTCCGACACAAAACCACCAGTGCTGCTGCTGCTGCTGCTGCTGCTGCTGCTGCCGCAACAACCGTTGTCATTATAGGCAAACGTTTTGTTATTTGTTTGCCCACACTGCACTGCTGGGAATGCTCAGTTCATTATCTCCGCCAATGGAATGGATTGAACATTGGAGGAGATTATGAGATCGGTCGTTCTGTTAGTGTGTGTGTCCGTTCGTCGTTGTTTGTGCGTGTGTACATGGTGACTCGTCATCATCTCCACATGTCATACACAACCGGCAGGAACGGTGGCGCCCTCCTGTGAAAACTTCTACATTGGCGTAGATATCCACTCTTACGAGCACCTTCTAGTTTGCAATGTGTTTACTTTACTTCTATTACTACTATGTTTACTACTACTACCACAACTGTTGTTGTAGGCCAACGTTTCGTTATTTTTCGGCGTACACAGCTTTGCTGGGAATGCTGGGTTCATTTGCGATGTGCTTCCTTATCGACGCAGTCTACGCTACGATCGCCATCGCCGTGCTGATCCTGTTGGTCATAGTGCTTCACGTGAGATCTTTGGAGACGTCGTGGGGTTCCATCAGCCAGGCGCTAATCTTTCACCAGGTCCGCAAGTATCTGCTCCTGCTGGACAGCCGCAAGAACCACATCAAGTTCTGGCGACCACAGGTCGGTGTTACCACTACAGCTACAGTAGTTAATATTACTACTACAAATACTACAACAACAACTACTACTACAAAGCACCTGCTGGAAGAGAGAACTTAAGCCCTAGGGGCTTAATTTTCGCCGAGTCTGAATCCACTTCAGCTTTTTAAAATTGTGCTAAGGCAAATCAAAGAATGTAAGTTGACATCTGGTCTGAGTCCGGACTTTAGCATTCAGATGGCAGGTATCTTTAGTTAGTAACGTCGTCAGTTGCGTCGACCAAGTTAATCAACGCTGGGCCTGGTTAGTACTTGGATGGGTGACCGTCAACAGGCACGTAAACCATCTCAGTATGTAAGTAATCACCGAGGGCAACTCGGCCTGGCCATCGCTTTGTAGGTAGGTGCAGTCAGTACCAGCAAAAGCCGGAGCCTAAAGTCCAAATTCCATTACGCCGACTTTCACCGAAACTTCTCTGCGGGGAAAGTCGTGGACACAAATCATGAATGTCACGGACACAAATGGTGACAAATCATGAACCATGAAGTTTCAACGAAAGTCGCTGACACAAATCACGAAAGTCGCATATACAAACCATCTCAACATGTCGAGATGGTTGCGACAAAGTCCGCGACAAACCCGTTTGTGTCGCTTTAATGGAATTTGGTTCGTTACAATGCACGGGGAAAGTCGGCGACAAAGTCTGGAACAAGTTTTCGACAAAGTCGCGGACTTGTCGCGGACACAAATCGTGAAAGTTGGCGACAAGTGTTGCGACAAGTCCGCGACTTTGTTGGGAACTTGTTCCGGACTTTGTTGCAAAGTCGGTGTAATGGAATTTGGGCTTAAACAGGCACATTATGTGATGCACTAGCCCCATTACCGTTGGTCTGGCAATACAAACTGCACTGACAGCTAAGAAAATTAAGATCGGAGCCACTTTATGTGGGTTTTATGGCTTGGGAAGGACTTCTTGACTTTGGGTTAAGGTTTCGCTCAATGAAGGGCTGAGCAAAAGTTTAAGTCAAAGAAGTGAAGTCACCCACTGACTGTATAGTTGATGCTGGATGTGTTTCTGTCAGATGTTGTTAATGGTGGCTAACCCGCGGACGTCGTGTCATCTGGTGGATTTTGTGAATGACCTCAAGAAGACCGGTTTGTACGTTGTCGGTCACATACACATTGGAACCATGGACGACTCGGCAGACACACCAGACCCTGCACAGCTCGAGTACCCCAAGTGGCTGGAACTCATCGACTACTTGAAGGTTAGACACTCGCAGATTGTGACGATATGACGCGAGGCAGATTTGCAAACTCTCGGTTTAATCTACCACATAAACTATAATTACAGAAAATGTTTTTAATGGAAACAAAGTGAGAGAGAGTGAAACAGAATACAGCAATGCATGGTTATGGCAGAGCTAGAAGTCTTAAGACAAGATGAACTAAAGAGGAGCGAATTAATGATATGCTCACCTTCATATCATGGCTCGTCGTAGCGGTTAACACACAAGTTACAATCACTGAAGTTACTCTACACTACATTTTTGCAGCAATGGCATTCGTGACGGAATGCGACATCTGATCCGCGTGTCCACAGATGGATGGCTACATATGTTGGCTGTATTTGGAGTAAGGTTACAGCTGATTATATGTCTTCGTGTAAAGGTGAAAGCCTTCGTGGAGCTGACAGTGAGCGACAGTGTCCGCGACGGAATGCGGCATCTGATCCGCGTGTCTGGATTGGGCGGCATGAAGCCCAACACCGTCTGTTTGGGCTTCTACGATGACTCGCCGCACGACGACCTCCTCCCACACTACCGATCCGCTACCAATGCTCGCAGCCGACTGCTGGCCCTGCGACATGAAGCCATCGATGATAGCCTTTCGACTTACCCGGAACTCTGCGCCAACTTTCCGGATCCCAAACAGTCCAGAGCGGTGAAGGATTTTACCGGACTGGAATACGTGGGGATGGTCTGCGATGCTCTGCGCATGAACCAGAACGTCTGTCTCTTCCGACACTTTGCTCATTTCAACAAACAGGTAATGATTATTGGCAGAACCTAACTAGAAAGTTGTTAGGTAATACATTTATTAACTTTTTGTAGTTAGTTAGGTATTTCAATTAATATATAGTAGATTAGTCGAAATTCTGTTAATAGTTTTATTAGAGTGCCTCTTCGAACACCTTGCCCTGGTTAACAAACAGGTAATGATGCACAAATGTGAACTAGAAAGTTGTTAGCTAATAGTTTGATCAATTTATTTTTGTTCAATCAATATTTACATTAAAATAAAGTAGCTTAGCTGACATTTAGTTTAGTTAGTTTTTGGCTGACCATTCTAACGGCATGCCTATGGCACAAGCTGTTGTCTGTCCGTCTGCCTGTCTTTCGTCTGTCTGTTACGTACATGTTGTAGCTAAATGATAGACCTTACCAGAAAACTGTCTAAAGAAGCAAATAGGGTTGCCCAACTGCCACTCTGTGATACTAACAACGTCTCTGTCTGGATCGGTTTGCTTGCAATTATGCAAAGAAGTTACAACCTGCATCGACTCCATGTTCGTCAAAGCATTTGCTTATTTACTGTAATCAGAAGTAGTGTGATTTGTAGGTATGATCCAGTGGCTTCATTTCAGTTAATCCTCGTGGGGTCTCAGTCTACGTAACACATAGTTTTTGCAGCGGTAACAGTGTTTCAAAGGTACGATTTACAGGGGAAGAATTTAAATCATAAATCCTCGGCGTCCGTAGACCCCTCCAGTCCTGCCCACAAATGATGCCCTTGGTATGATACAATGAGGTTACGATCTTGATATTAAGTAAGTAAATAACACAGTAAGGATCAGACAATACAATACGGTACTTTACCGTTGGCCTTTCCTAGTGACACCTGGGTTTCTTGTTTTACTTAGTTACCTAATGTCACTGCAAACAGGTGCTGTTTTCTCACAGTCGGCCTGCTTCCATCGACGTCTGGCCGGTAAACTTCTTCGCGGGATCTACGACTCGGGTGACCCAGTTTGACACAACCTGCCTGTTCTTGCTGCAGCTGTCATGCATTCTTAGGATGGTACCCGGCTGGAAACGGCACAGCGCCCTCCGCGTGTTTGCCTGTGTGCCGCTGGGGACCAGCTCTGAAGAGACGCAGGTCGATACGTTTTGCCTTTACAACAGCAACAACAATAACAACTAGTATTGCTAGGGGTGTGCGGAAAATTCTGGTGTTTGGCATTCTTAGAATCGAGCCGCATTGACCTCAAGTTTTGAAAACCAGCCGGTCATTTTTTGTGGTTTGGTCGTTGAAGAACAGAATTATCAGTATTTTTAAATGCACAGTAAAAGACCAAACGATTTTCGCAAAACTGCAAACCGTTTTTTTACACGCGAAAGCAGCTACTGCTTTCAGCGCGTCTTAGCCATCGCAATTCTGTTCGTCTGTCTCTCTGTCTGTCTGTCTGTCACACGGGTGGATCAGTCAAAAAGGGTGCAAGCTAGAATTACCAAATTTTCACCATCAGCTGCTTGGAAGACTCTAGTTTCAGGAACCGTAAAGCTTTTCCATAAATTCGAAGGGGGTCACCCCGAACTAGAGCGCTGAATGAGAGGGGGTGGGCAAAATTTGCAATTTTTGACCAATAAGTCGCTGTATCTCAGTAACGGTGCGAGATAGAGCCTAGGCTGCTATTAATCACTAATAAGAACTTGTATACTGGCTCTCGATTGGCACCGAATTCAATGACCTTGAATGACCTTGAACGCCAAAATAGGGGGTTTTATGGATTTTTTGGCGATTTCGGGCTGCGACACAAGTCTGTATCATTCACAAGGTGGCGCCACGGTACTATC
>Ga0056128_1008287_pt1 | contig 13109 bp, 10 predicted proteins | sample WorMetLIZISLAND2_FD_71113 | JGI IMG/M metagenome (GOLD analysis project Ga0056128, IMG submission 71113) | Marine gutless worms symbiont microbial communities from Max Planck institute for Marine Microbiology, Germany - Olavius geniculatus... ...
GCGCCAAATTCGATTTCGGCTGGGGCTCCGCCCCAGACCCCGCTGGGGGAGCTTACAGCGCTCCCCCGACCCCCTAGCTGGATTTAAGGGGTGCCTACTTCTAAGGGGAAAAGAGGGCAGGAAAGGGCAAAAAAGGGGAGGGGAAAAGGGGAAGGGAGAAAGGAAAAGGGAAGGAGGAAAAAAGGAGGGGAGGGAGGGGAAAGGAAGGGAAGAGAGTGGATTCCCCAAGCATTTAGTGAAATGACGCCACTGGCTATACAATCACTTTGATGCATCTCCCAGGCTTAGTACTAACATTGACGAGAAATGGAAAAATATCTGTAAAACTGGAATAAAAGAAACAAAAATGAAATCAAGAAAGCCCAGCTAACGCAAAGGAAACGCGCGACAGCGGTACATGTGTGAAGGCCCGCTGCGAACCAATCTAAACTTGCCCATCCTAGCAATCGACATTCGACACGATGATGATAAAAAGACCAGTATTTATAGTTTTGAATCGACATTCGTTAGAGGGCGTAACCGGTATCGCGCATTTGCTACCGTTTGACAGGCCAAAAACGTGCATTTTGAAGGGGTACCCCTCTTTGATGTCCTCGTGCGCAGGCCTCCTTGAACATAGGGGATCGATACTTAGACCGTTGAAATCTGCATTGAATGCTGAAAATTTCGCAACCAGGTTGTCCTGGTTTACCTCTAGCGATGTCGGCGCAATTCGTGTCGCAGCCCAAAATTGCCAAAAAAATCCATACAAACTTTTATTTTCGTGTTCAAGGTTATCCAAGGTCATTACTTTCGGTGTCAATCGAAAGTCCGTGTATTCATGATCAGTAATAAACTAGGCCTTATCTTGCACCGTTTCTGAGATACAGCGACTTATTGAATAAAAATCGCCAATTTTTCCTTCCCCTTTCATTTAGCGCCATCACTCGAGGTGACCCTTTCGAATTTATAGAAAAACTTTACGGATCCTGAAACTAGAGTCTTCGAGGCAGCCGACGGTGAAAGTTTGGTAATCACAGCTTGCACAGTTTTTGACTGGTTCACCCGTGTGACGGACGGACGGACTGAATTGAGATGGCTAAGGCGCGCTATAACAGTACCTACTGTAGCACGTAAAAAAAGAAAAAACAGTGCACCTAAAAGTTAACTCGTACCGTACGATCGTACATATGCATGCACCTTGTCAGATTTATAACGTGTTTCTTTCTGATGTTTTTCGCATTTCAGTCGATCATCCAATCGATAGATCGATCAACCAATGAGTTTACACAATCATTAATTTACTCACTTTGGTGGCTTGACAGTGTAGCGGTTAAAACGTTGGACTTGCAATCGCGATTTCGTTGGTTAAATTTTGGTTTGACTTCTGGTCACGTGGCTATCAGATCGTCAGTACTTGAATGGGTGACTGTCTGCGGACCGTTAAACTATCTTGGTACAAAACCAACACCAAGGGGGGCAACTCATCTTCCATCCCCCTGGGGAAGAAAAATCGAGCACCGGCCCGTCTGGTTGGAGATTATGGCGGGGCGTTCGCTTGTGTCGGACGGAAGATCAGTGTGTGATTCCATATGGCAGCTGACGCTTCGTTGTTCTGAGGTGAGTTTTCCTTGAAAAGCTATCATCTAACCATTTTAATCCCTGCAAAGTAAAGCAATGACGTTTACCCGTCGACGCGCCAGGTTTCATCAATCATCAGTAGTACGTCATCGATTCTGTGGTTATTGGCGTAGTGCAGTCGACGCGGCGATATACGCTTGTCATAGGCGACCACGTGCGAGGATATGCAGCTCAACGCACCGGTTAAGTTAGCCACCGGAACTGAACATGCGTAGACACAACGTCAGATTGATAGCATATAGGCCTAAGATGGAATATCAGCTTTAAAAGCTTGAAACAGCATAATCCTCCGCCGTGGCCTCGTGTAGTGGTAGCACGTTGTGTTCAATATAAGGAGGCAAGTGAGTAAGATAGCTATATAGTTATAAGATAGCTATAGCCGACAATTCACGCCGGGCCAGAAAAGTTCGCCTACCTGGATAAGTGACTGTGTATAGGTAAACCATTTTCATAGACTTATTACAACGAACCACCCAGCCTTCTGCATGAGTATCAGCTCTTGGGCTATGAGTATAGTAAATGCTGATGCTGAACGTGAGTAAAGTGCTATAGCTGCCAAAATGTCGGCGGCCGAGACCGAGCAAATTCTCGCAACTCAATCAGTCAATATGTAAATTTGTAGAGCGCCCACGAAAGCGCAGTTCACACAGGCGACACTTTCTGCCGGGCAGTCAAGTCAAAACACAAAATATTTCGCCGCTTATGGGATGTCTACACGATGAGGCAAACATCAAGCAAACATCAAGCAAACGTAAAGCAAACATCAAGCAAACATCAAACAAACATCAAGCAAACGTAAAGCAAACATCAAACAAACATCAAGCAAACGTAAAGCAAACATCAAGCAAACATCAAGCAAACGTAAAGCAAACATAAGGCAAACTTGGAGCACGCGTCGTGCACGTGTATTTTTAATACATTTGCTTGCGTGTTTGCTTCATCGTGTAAACACCCTATTACAGAAAAGTCATCATGCTTCAAAACTGGCAGCAAAAATGTTCCGCAGATAAATTCCGGACGAACACACTCGCTGAAGGTAACGCGTACCTTGGTCTCTGGTGTCGACCAGCTGGAACGTGTCGTTAGCGTAATAGTACTTGTTGCTGATGCGCGCCGCGGGGCCAGGGAAGACGAAGAGTCGACTCAACACATCCGAGCCGAGGTAGTCAGCTAGCACCACGCTACGATCGCAAGATGTCTCCGACATTCCTTCACAGACATACATACACATTGGGTGACTTCACGCTTTGACTGTATTGAGCTCAAGTTCGGACTGTTCGATCTAAGCTAAGACCAAACTTAAGTCAACAAGAAAACTTAACTGTCGCCAGAGAAGACGCGCTACAGCCTATACAGTTCCTGTTGCAGTACTAACCTTCAAGGTCATGCAAGGTCGACGATTTTTATTTTATCTGAAAGGATGTAGTGATTAGTAACCTTGGCTTTATCTCTCACCGTTTCCAAGATATGGCTAGTTTTCCATTAAAAACGTGCATTTTTCTCACCCCTTTCATTCAACCGACGGAGGACGGACGACAGACAGACGACAATCGTGCCACAGACGCCTACAGCATAGCTATATAGCTCGTCAGTAAGTGAAGCGATTTCAATAGGACCACCGCTGAGCCGAAAAATTTTGTCTAAAACCAAAGTTTCGGCTCAGCGAATGCCTAAAACGAAAAGTGAAATCTGGATGCAGACTTCTTGGATGCAGACTTAAACCGAAGTTAAGCCCAACTTAACTGACCCAAGGCGGTCAAGTTTGCGTGGAAGAAAAAAAAACGAGGACGAAAATAGTACATACGTCATGTAGGCGGCCTGCGTGTTACAACAAGCCTATTAGAAAATTTCAGAATGATTGTGAAGCAATTGGTAAAATAAAATTAACCTGCTGTCGATGTGTTACTACATATTCGGTTACTTACTCATTCAGCTTTACAGTAAATTTCTACTAATGATAGCAGTTCACAGAGCAACGGTAAGGGCCCGAACAGACCGTGGTCTGAAAGAATGATGATGTTAGCACAGGTATGCAGGCGTAACCGCACGAGTCCGTCCATTAACCGCGCCACGGCCTTGTCCACCGACCTCAATGATGCGTCTACCTGAACAGCCGGGTCATACATACACTGTAGCCAGCCTATTATATTAAAAACTTTTCGAAAACTTCATTCGCCATGGCGGCAGCAAACACAAAACACAAAATATAGGCTAAAAACAAAAACAAAAAATAAAACAAACGCACATTGCCAACTGTAAAAAATTGAAATAAGAATAATACAGGCCTAAAAGAGCAAAATATGCCTAAGCATAGACAGAATAGAACAGAAGTCAGAAAAAAATATACAAACTAATTACAGCTAAAAAAACTTTTTAGCAGTTCGTCTTTACCAAACGCGTCATACAGAAAGTTTACGACAGTTATTCGATAACCATAGCCTTTGCAAACCAATTTTGCGAGCACCAATTACAGCGGCTAACGGTCACGAAATATACACCGCAGTGCATGAAAAACGTGCCAATTTTATTTCTTAAATAGCTTTGTGAAACCTTGGCCAATTTTGATAATTTTTAACACTCAACATTAAGAAAAAACTTGACGCAAATGATGGCAGTTTTGGCCACTTCACCTTAATACTGTCACTATACTATTTTGTAAAATGCAGAAGTCCTAGTTTAGACGTTGACAACAATGAATTCACACTGGGTAGCGTACGCATCGGCTCAGAAATGATTAACTGAATAGCAACAAACACGATTGGCAATGTTGTCTCTCAAAAAGTCAAACGTGTCACATCGCATCATCTTTATTACAGCATATGCTCATTATGTCTTCCTTCAGCACGAACGCAAGCGGTAGACGTTGACGCCACTCGCCAACAACACGTTTAATAGCTGTGTGACTCAGAGCGGCCCACTTGCTGACGATGCATCATTTCAGTTCGTCGACATACGGTATTAAAATGAATATCATAACTGTTTCATACTTAACAAATTTTCAATGATTTTGTGGTCTCAGTGATTTTCTGAGTTAACGCATGCGCTACCCAGTATGAATTCATTGTTGTCAACGGCCAAACTACAACTAGGGCCTACTGCATTTCACAAGATAGTGTAGCGACACTATTAAGGTGAAATCACCAAGGCCGAAGTCATTTGAGTCAAGTTTCTTCTTGATGTCGCATACCAAAAATTATTAAAATCGGCCATTGTTTCACGGAGCTAGTCAAAAATAGGCCTTAAAATTGGCACGTTTCTTATGGATCATAGCATAGAATGCCACTAATACAGTTAATATCATTTAAGACAAGCACCTTCCACAAATTTGTGTTTGCCACAAAATTCGGCTAATCCAAATAAGCCTATCGGCCGTATTTTTTTGCTCAGCCAAATTAAGTTTTTTTAATAATATAAAAATTCGGCCAAAAAGTGTAAAGTCTATGTAAAGTATAAGCGTACGTCTTGCGAGCGGTGTCCGGAGCGATGACCAGCTTCGTCCACTTCACTGAAGTACAAACTCACCAGATCTGGAAGTTTACCATCCACAGAACCATCTTTCAGCCACTCCAGAGCCTTCTCCACCCTCAGACTGGCTGGGTGTGACCTGGACACATTGTGGCGGTAGTGGCTGTAGGGGTCGCCTCACTTTGCAAGAAATGGAATTTGCAGGGAAAGGAAAATGGAAGGAAAATGGTAGATTTTGGCAACGTGTGAAATTTGCAAAAAAACCTAAAATGCAAGAAAAAATAAAATAAAATCTGCAAGGAAAAGAAATTGCAAGGAAAAAAATTGCAAAAAATGGAATTTGCAAGGAAACGCTTTGCAAGTAAAGGTTACATTTTTTATCACACGGTTATGTAAGTTACTTGAAAATAAAGTAATGTGCAGACATTTGACATCATCAGCGAATTTAAAATGTTTAAGTCATTTTGTGGTCTAAATGTACAGCCGATTTTGGCAGGCGTGAAGTTTACCTCTACATTTTATGAAGTTTAGTATACTCCATTGGAATTAAATACGCCTTATGTTAAATGTTTAAAACAGAATACAATCACTTTCACATGATATATACAGGTATAGTAGACTAAATACTGCCGCCAACGGAACTGATAGACACAAAATAATCTGTCAATAGGCTATAGGATACGCATTTCTTACAAAGTCTATTCCTTGCAAATTCACACGGTTGCGAATTTTGGGGCCTTTTCTTGCATTTTTTTCCTAGCAAATTCCATTTCTTGCAAATTCAGCGCCCCCGGCAGTAGTAGTAGCAGTAATTTCACGTATAGCCAGCGCAAACTACGCGTAGCCCAACTGATTTTGTTACTGTAATATGGTAAAAAGTATTTGACGTGTGATGTAACCCTAACAAAATTAAATAACTGTAATTCAGGCACGATAAACTAGCGATAATATTTTGGACTGTGTTTTTACAAATACGCCTCTTCAAAAACTTTCGTACAATAAACATTTTATCTACGGTATAGGATCTATGCACTAACACGTTCATGTTTTTAAATATGTTGTCTTCAAATGTGATCTAATGTAGTTTTTTGCGTTAATTTTGTTAGCATTTTATATTTCTATAACAGCTGTATATTATGGCGCACTTGCGCTAAAAATAAGAGGCAGAGGAAAATTAGTTTTTATGATACGACATAATGATAGCCAAATTTCTAAATATTTACCCGTCATACGGCACATAAACGGTTGGCCTTTGTCCTGCAATGCAAACAATAATTTTGACTGCATATTATACCATTTCTGCAACTAGTTGAAAAGAAAACTAAACACGCAAACTGTTGCAGATAAAATTTTGTTTATGATGTAATGAAGAAATAAAACACACTCACTTACTTGTCATGATCATTAGTTTAAGTTAAACTCAAAGTGCATTTAAAAAATAAAGTAAAATGAAAGTGGCGCTATTATATCAATTAATGACGACGCAATTAAAACACAATGAAACTAGAAAACTTTATCGGCCCAGTGCCAACATATTGCGCAGCCGTCTACCGGATCTTTAAAATTTTTTTAAGTTGGAGATTATTACACTGGTTGCCTTGGTCATTGCAAACGTTCACACCACCGATTTTATTTTTTTCACTTTTTGGTTTTCGCGTTATAAACCCGCATTCCCGACAAGCGACAGACGGACAGAGGGACGGACGGGCAAGATGCGTAATGTGGCTTGTTAAAACATTGGTTAAAATTCGAACAAAGACCAAAATCATTTGGTAAAAAATGGAATCGCTAACCTATCACTTGTGTTCCCAAATGGCAGCATAAGACTGGCAGTTTGACTGAAATTTTCAAACGCGGTTGAGCGTAAAAGTAAGTCTAACATGGTGCAAACGTTTCGTTTCAACGACGCACGAACAAACCTCCGATTTCCACATCGCTTCCAGGCCAAAAGTAAGTCATCGCCGTCCGGCCATTCTTCACTAGCGTGTTCCATATCTGCAACGTACCGGTCATTGCAACGTTTTGTCAGAAAACGCAGAGTCGTTGCTTAAAATTTTGCAAAATACCTCAGAAGATTATTTTTGTTGCATCCTGTATAGATTAAGTAGTTCTTCATCATTACTTAAGTGATGCAGGAGATGTTATCTCCATTAAATCACATGTAAGTCGATTCCATAGTTGGTTTCTTTTAAATTAAAGTGTGTGACACCAAAAATAAAAATAATTGAGGTTTCCTTGAACCTAAAAAGCCACAAGTTTGAAACTTTAACTGCTAAAATTAACGTTTAATTTTTAAAATTTCCTTGTCCATATCTCTAGTCATTTCGGCGCAATTTACTTTTGATATGTGCACCGTAACCTAAAATGCAAAAAGTCACTAATAAGCCATTTATTTTGCGTTTCAAAGTTGTTTAAAAGCGTTCGTTTTGATGTCGATTGAAAGGGCTTATGAAACTTTCTGTAAATGATTCACAGTAATCTTAATGACTCTATCTCGCACCGTTTCTAAGATCCTGAAACTAGAGTTTAATTTGTGGCAGCCGACAGCAAAAATCTTGTGATCCTAGCTTGAACCGTTTTGATACATTCGCAGAGTGTGATGGACAAACAGACAAACACCACGAACAGACGGACGCTTTAACGATAGCTGAGATGTGCGAAGCATTACATGTTGTCGCACTTAAAAAAATCATGTGTTGCTTTAAATTTTGCTCGCTTCGACTCACTCGTATGTATTGTCGCTTGCTCACGGGAAAAATCTAGCTCGTTCTCGCTCGTCCCGTTTCTCGCTAGCTACCGCTCGCTCTCGCTCTCGCTTACAGGTCCACTTTATAACGTAGTGCAAACTTCACAAAGACGAAAAAATACCTATACTTGAATCTCAACCCTGTCTACAGACGACCGACAGAGTTGGCCAACAATAAACAATATTGCCTACCAATAAAATTGGCCAACAAACAAACCTGTGTCGTCTGACATGCAAAAATCGGCCGACTTTACCGTCCAACTTTAGGTGCAGTTTAAGCCAAAATATATTTTCATTGTCGGTGTGACTAAATTTTTCTGCCTCGATTTGAAAGGCAGCTACGTATTTTTTGCTACAAATCCCACACGTAACGTATAATTTAGCTAAACTCAAAAAAAACGAAATGCCTAAAAGTAACATTATGATTAAACAAATGCACGAAGCTGACGCCCTGTTTTCCAAGCGCTAGCCGGGCTTCTTTTATTAGTTTAAACTTAATAATTATTCAAAATCAAACTCTTACTTAAGGCGCTTTTACGCCATTTTACCAGGAAACAAATGGCCTATTCTGCAGCTTTCAAAATTTGCAACGAAGCGAAATAAATATATCGATAATTATAAATTTAAAAAGATTATTGACGGCATAGTTTTACCGGTTCTCCGCCGTACCAATGTGGTTTAGTGGCACACAAACACGCAGTTTGGCTGCCCAGCGTAAAATACTCGTTCAGTTGAATGTCAAACATTTTGTTATTGATTACGCCGTGAGACTCTGGGTATAAACCCTGCAATTCGCAAACAGATCACAAATATAAGACAGAATGGTTTATTATTGGATTGCTAACAATACAACTATCATACATGTACGCCCACAGGCAGCCAAACACTCATGATCAGAAAAACAAGCATACGTCGTACAGTGAAACATATAAATAAACCTACCACGAACTTCATAAACACGCAGTTCTTTTATAATGGACAGCCTTGTCATGCAGATGCAGAGCCGAAGCTAATATGAGTGACAAGGCGGCAAAACCGTTTGTTTGTGGGACACTTTAACAGGGACTAATAAAGCGCTTGCTTTGAATCTCTATACTCTGAAAACGTTATATGTAACTGATCATGTCATGGCAGTAGTTTAAATGTTCCCGGTGAGATTTACTAACAATCCAAGAAATAAAAAAATTTCTTCAGGCCAGCAAAAGTTATTCTTGATCATTTAATACTAAGTTTTTTTATCGATGACGTAGCCTATAATATTATTATAATATTTAATACTGATCAACACAGTACAGCACATTAATACTGAATCTGCATCACAATTAACTGCCTTTTATTATTTCGGGACAAAGATATAAGTGAAACGTTTAATACCGTGACGATGGAGTAGTGATTGGGGAAGGTGGATGACGGATAGACAGGGTTAATATGTGGAGCGTTCACACCACAGTCGCAGAGTTTCTTGATGGTGGGCGTCAGACCTCGGTTCAAGTAGTCCGGACGAAAACCGTCCAGTGAAATCAGAATCAGTGGCGGCTGCCGACCAGCATAGCTATAATACACGTGTCCAAACTAGGATAACGCCCAGATTCCACTATTTCGATTCGTTGTAGACTTATGCATTACATGTGTTAAACAACATCTAGACGTGGCAGTCGATCACTATTGGATACAGAAAACGCGTCCCCAAATATTTGAACTATGGAAAGTGAAACTGTCAGGAATGCCGAATTCCCCCTCCCAATGTTTGACGAGTAATGGCAGTAACTTACAAAGATGTTTTATCCATGCAACAGTTTGGTCCGTCGATTAGCAGAAAAATTCATAAAATCGTTGCCAACATAAGTCATATTCTTAAGCCAAAATGTACCTAATTTGATTTTCGCTAAGGCTCCGACCCAGCCCCCCTTTGGGTGAGTGTACTGCATGATGTTATTTTGCTTTAGTTTAATGTAAGCTTTTAAATATGATTAAAATTTGCATGCGCTATTGTTATCATTGTTAAAACTAACGTAAGCACTGATATGAACGCACACGCTATTTCCTGCAAGCTGTTTTGTGAGTTTTGTGTATTTTCGGTGAAAAACTGATGACAATGATGATGATAATTGTCGAATCTTACCCTGCGGGGCACGAAACGGAAGTATTGTTAAGCGGCGGACAGCCTGCTCCTGTGTCGATTCGACGGACGGAACGGTCATACCACGAGGGTCGCGTCCACAGGTCTTCACTGAGATGAGTAACGAGCTTCACTCTGGCCGACGGAGTCACGTTGACAAACAATGTCAAGCCGGTCAACAGCTCGATGTCTCGAACTCGCGCCGTGTGCGATGTCAAGTATTGCTCACCCAACGCGCTCTACCGTACAAGTTCCACGAGGGGTCTTAGTACAAACTAAAATAGTAATCGTTCTTTGCGGGTTTCATTTCAATCAGTTTAAAACAGTTCAAATTCTACGCATTATAAATTAAATCGGCAGCTTGTTTGCGTCTACCAAGTTGCGAGTACAAATATACGCACACGTATAACCTACACTTGGCTTTTGTAAAATGAGTGTATTGTTCACATTAATCCAGGTAAGAGCGTTCCGGGTTAGCCGCTCAACAGAAGTAAAATTTTGGGATATTGTTGTGGCCGACGGACGAACCGCACTTGCGATAATACGCACTGCAATAAGCGCAATCGCTATTAGCGCTGCTGCCTAATAAGAAATCGGTAAAGCACACAGACACATAACACTAACCATCGTGGTAAGGCTCTGCCAGCAGCCGGAAGTGACGGACGGTTTGTGAGGAATTATCAATGACATCACTTTGACGGCACCACCAGCGCAATCAGCTGTCCCTGGTTCACCGTCACAGTAGCTGGCGCTGACGAAGTAATGTGTAGGTAACGGCACGCCGCCTTTACTTCGAACAAACCTCCACGTCACAAATTCAAATACTGTTCATCTATCAATTTATTTAGCAAGTCACCTAAGTGATTGAAATAAATACTTAAAATAACTAATTAAAATAAGTAGATAAACGGATAAAAACACATGAACAAATTAACAAACAGATAATTAAACAATTAAATAGCTAGATCAACGAAAAAGACAAACAAACAAATAAACCGATAAACAAATCAATAAATGATTTCAATTAATCAATTTTATTTATTGTTTTATTCATTAATTTATGTTTTATCTGTTTGTTTAGTTATTGTTTTGTATGTTTAATTGTTTAATACATCTATCGTGGCGCAATTTTGATATTTATACGTTAGGCATAATTAATTCTTCATAAACCGCGTTGTGCAAGCCTATCCGTAATAATGTAAACTCCTTCCCGAGCTTTAAGGCCCATAGGGCGGCACTGATCTCCGTTTCCTTAGCACTCAGCCAGACACCAGCTTACACTGCAAGACCACAAATACGGGGCTAATGTATTCCGAGGTTTACGCCACAGCTATCACCGGTACTCATTGCGCCTGCCCGCGGAGGATGGCCAGGCTGAGTTGGCCTGTGGCCTATTACCTGCGTATATCAGCGAGTGAGTCTGCGTGTCCGTCAGAGTCGTAGTCAAACACGGGTCCAGCGACAATGTGCAGCTTTTCATGCTTTTCCGCGTACTCCTCCATCAACCAGAGTACGTCTCTCCACACGCCTACGGTCATCATCATCATCATCATCATCATCACGATTCACAATCATCGTTATCATCAAGATCATCGTTTAATCCGCCATAGTAAACAGATCACAATTTCACAGCGAAGTAGTCATGCGATGTGAACAAAGAAAAAGCCTGCAGTAACTGCACTTTCAGTTGCCCCAACTAAGAAAAAGCCGATAGGAAGACGCGCTACAGCCTATACGGTTCACCTAAAGTCAATAATTTTTGTGACATCTGAAAGGCAATATGTGACTCCCTATTAATGATCAATAGCAATCTAGACCCTATCTTTTACCGTTTTGCCACAATACATCCATTACAAACGGATACAACTTTTGTTACATTCAAACAGACACATCGTGCCATTGACGCCTACAGCATAGCTGTAGCGCATCAATAAAATCTAATACAACACGACAATGCCCACAAAAACAGTGAAAATGAAAAAACCACTAATCACCAAACTGAAAACACTTGAAAAGACTTATAAAATGTAAGAATAAACAAACGACTAGTTTAACTGAAAATTAATGCAAGTAAATAAAAGTACATTACAGTTATTTTAACGAATGAAAGGCAACAAAATCGAAGCTAGGAAAGTGAAACTACCAAAAAGTGTCCGTAATTTCACAAATCCAATTGTTGCCCCTAGATGAGCAAACACAACTGCGGACTAACCACGTCTAAACTGGGCATACATCGGAACCATGTTTGACAGCACATAAGCGTCGGTTGCACTGGACTCCGAACTTGCCCATCCTAAACATTCATATAATACAGCGATTAAGCTAATCTATTGTAAATCAGGCACAAGAACCAAGCACGGAGACTTTATAGCGCCAGGGATCATGCTCACAGAAAAAGGTAAGCGTAGCTCTGTTTCATGTGTAACTAAGCTGAATGTATACCCCTAAAAAACTAAACCGCGTGTTTGACGTATCAGGTCTGTAAAATCTAAAGTTACAAAAATTTTGTTCAAAATGTTTTCATAATAAGTGTTTTTTTAAATTAACACGATTGATCCACTGTCTGCTAAGCTATAAATTTTACTAATAAGTGCAATAGCGGATGAAGCATTGGACTTTTGGTCTTTAAATATTCCGGCGCCAACTATTGAACGGGGATGTAGCAAAACAGATAAAACGGAAAAAACATCTTCAAGAAGTCATCAGTCGACTGCGTCATTTTAAGAGTTTCAAACAATTTGCTGTTGCAGTGTGAAGTGAAAACTTAAGAAATTCGTTTCTTCTTTGTCGTGTTTAGCAACTAAGGGCAGTAAACTAACATATTGGCATCGTATTAAACGTTGTTGAGTGCATTTTATTACCTCCGCCAAGGAGGACATGTTTTTTGCCAGAGTTTGTTTGTCTGTGTGTTAGCAAAATTGCTAGCGGTAGATCGGCGGTATATCGGGTGCGAATCAATATGCTTGGCGGAGATCTGCGCTCTCCGAGTGCTTTTCTAGTTTGAGATATTTTTACGCGCGGAAGCAGAATGCTTCGCGCGTCTTTGCCATCGTCTGGGCGTCTGTCTGTCCGTCCGTCCGTCCGTCTGTCACACTCGTGATCTGTATCAAAACGGTGCAAGCTAGGATCACGAAATCTTCACTGTGGGCTGCCCCAAGG
>Ga0056128_1008288_pt1 | contig 13108 bp, 10 predicted proteins | sample WorMetLIZISLAND2_FD_71113 | JGI IMG/M metagenome (GOLD analysis project Ga0056128, IMG submission 71113) | Marine gutless worms symbiont microbial communities from Max Planck institute for Marine Microbiology, Germany - Olavius geniculatus... ...
GTAGGCGTCCATGACGTAATCACGCCATTAAAATTTGGTGACGATCGGTTCAGGGCTTTTTGGTTGGCTGAGGGTCAAAGTTTGCATTTTCCCATATACTTTGAAGGTCGTCCTTACAACCCGTGTGAGTGTGATATGGCGCCTCAAAGATAATGGGGTCATGACCCTGACCTTTTGGGGTCACGTGACGTCATCGGCCACATGACCATTTGACTCCCGGTGGTCGACTTCCTATGGGTGGTCCATTGTGACCATGCGTCTATCTGGCACCGTTATGGAGATATGGCCATCTGAAGTTCTTCCAGGAAGGCTCTTCAAGGAACAAAGGTCGGTCGTTGGTTGGTCCTCAATATTACACCAATCTCGTATCCTCTTCGCTACATTAGGAACGTAGAGCGCGAGGAGTAAAAAGAGGTATGTTGTGAAGCTATGTAGAAAAATGCACAGTTACGAAATAAATTGACAGTTAAACGGCAAAAGGTGACAAAAAATCATAAGAGTTGCTCACCGCTGTCACGTGTTTCGGCAAAGTCTATTGAAATTGTTCGCCCTTCAAATGTCTTTCTATCGAACTTCTTCAGTGCACTCTGTGCTGCCTCTACCGTGTCGAAATCAATAAATGCAATTCTGGAACAAATACAACAAGAACACAATAAAAGAACACAATAATCTTCCTACAAGTCACAAATGCTGACATTCTATGGGCAACAATGCGCTTGCATCAAACTGAGAATCAAATGGAGACAAACTGTAACTAGATGCATTATTTACAGTTGTAAACAGTCTGCATGTTATATATAAAAGAATGCAGCAATGTGTACCAAAATACTGCCAGCAAAAAATGGGAAGGTGATAGACCTGTCAGAGCTGGACTGAAATTCAGTGATCAATATTGATCATACACAAAAATTTTTACAACATGTACACAAATAGAAACACGCCCTCACCCTTTCAAATTTCCAGTGTCTGGATGTTTTGGTAACCCAATACGTGTGCTGTCCTTGAACATTTCCTGAAGCGATTCCAGCGTTGCAGTATATGCAACATTCTTTACGATTAGGGTCTTCGTCGGTTCACTCTCTAGAAAAAACCAACCGCACAACCAAATAACATCATAAATGAGACTGCGGATCCAAATGACAAATGCCGAAAATTACCAAATTTCCTGGATGTTGAAAAGATGGCTAGAAACGTTCATTTTATGACAATGTCTTTGATGAGTCCACATAACGGAAGAAATGCAACAGCCGAAACAAAAACATGTCCAAGTCGCATGACATTATCTCAAAAGTGCTCAGAAAGTCCATTTTCAAATTCTGCGGAGGGCTGAGTTTTCCTGGTTGCCTATAGGAATCATGATGCAAGAGAACAAGAAAGCCTAGCTAACGCAAAGGGAGCACAGGAGAGCTGTGCATGTATGAAGACTCACTGCAAACCAATCTAAGCTGACCGATCCTAGCAATCGACATCTGACACGATGATGATAATGAAATATAGTATTCATAGCACTGCATCGACAGTTGCTAGAGGGTGTAACAGTCTTGCATATGTCTGAGTGGTCAAAGTGTGCGTTTTATCAAGGTACCTAAGTTTAACACTTGGGTGACCCCTTTTGAATTTATGGAAAAGCTTCACGAATCCTGAAACTAGAGTCTTCCAGGCAGCCAGCTGACAGTGAAGTTTTTGTAATTACGGCTTGCACTATTTTTGACTGATTCACATATGTGACAGACAGACATAATTAAAATGGCTAAGACGTGCAACTCCAGCATCCTGTTAAATCAACAAATCCAGGATCTGAGTTATGCAATGAGCAGGATTCATACAAGTCTTCTGAAGCAAAATTGCCAGACTTTTCCAGTCACGGAATGATAATTTCCCCGACCTTATCAAAACAATAACCACATTGCACAAATGTCAGAAATGGTAGACTATATCATAAAGTAATGAAACTGTATTAATGCAGCAATATGCAAACGACAAAGGCCCTAGGTGGAAGGTCAGCGAGGCGTATCCCCCCTCCTGAAGCTGAAACACTTCTATTTTTTGGATGTTTAATGGAAGCCGCAAATTTGCCTGCTTTTTATTATGTAGAGACACAAAAAACCCATGCAGTCTGCATGATCCAAGATCATTTTCCCTGACTTTTAAAAAATAATATTTTACCTTGACTTTTCCCTGACCACACAAATTCCCTGACTTCTGCCAGCTTTCCCTGACCTGTAGGAAACCTGACTGAATCACCTACAATATCTGATAGTTCAATGGGTGACACCCTACAAGTCTATAAATTTCATCAAAACTGTGTCATAACTTCATGACTAAATCGGCGGATAAAAAAGCAGATACAGATAAAACACCATTTCATTCTTATAGCTAAAGAAATAATCCATACAGCATTACAGCTCCAATACACTCACAACATTCGGTTCTATATGAATGTGTTTTGATAGACTGATTTATTTATTCAGTGATCTAGCATGTTTGCCGACAAGCCACGCCATGCAGTGTACAAATACATGAGAATAAAGGAATCTCACAGTAATACTTTGCAATGAGAAAAAATCCCAAATTAATACAGTTTTATAGACAGACAGTTACTACTTCAAAGCAACACAAACAAATGAATTCTCAGTATAAATAGCAAAACTCAGGTTGATCACTCCTTTTCAAAAAGGATTTTCCATGATGAAACAAATGAAAATCATGACCTACCAGTGCAACATATTTTTTTCAAATACAAGAAAAGTGAGGCTGACTAGAGGGTCTGAGGGAGCATCGTGAGCTGATTCGGATCAGCTATTCCATATCCGCTATTCCGAAAGTCTACTATTCCCACTAACGCTAAGCCTAACTCAACCCTAAAGCTGACCATAACCCTAACCCCAACCATAACCTTAACCCAAATGTTAGCAAAGTGGCGCGTATCTGCACAATGGACTTTCGGAATAGCGGACCTTCGGAATAGTGGGCCAGTACCTGTGAGCTCACCTAGTGGAGTCCAGGGCAATGCTCTGGCCAGAAACACACTTTTAGCATATTTTCGAGTCCCAGAGACATTATGCCATTTTTCCATGACTACTGGACACCCTAAGAACTGCACAAACGATTGACTGTACAACGTGTAGGTACTGTACAAAGACTAAGATAAACGTACGCTTGAATCTTGAATCTCCGCCGCCACCGCCACCAAAGTTGCCACGGCCACGACCGCCACCACGACCACCCCCACGGTTACCACCGCCACTGCTACCAGCACGATCAAGGTACAGTTCACGGCCATCCAACTCCCAGCCTTCCTGTTTTAGCACCGCATCGGCAGCTGCAACGTCACCGAACTCCACAAACGCAAACCTGAAACAACACATTCGACCACAGAATACTTTATGCACATATTATGAATTATCAGAAGCGCGAATGAATAACAGCTATCTTGAGGCATGACTTGCTGTACAAGCAACACATAATGGAGGCAAAGATGTTAAACACAACAAGAGAATGAAAGGACAGACAAATGTTGAGCACAAGTAAGGAATCGAAAAATCATGTGAATGTGAAGCAAGAAGCAATTAAGACAGAAGCACCTGGTGGATCAAACTGTCACAACATTGCCAACTCTGCAAAGATTTCACTTACACCAATTACTTAAGATAATACTAATAGCAACAGTTAATAGTATATAGTATATAGTGAACATGTAACTATGCTAAGCGGCCACCAACCCTTTAACATGGCTAATACACCAAAAACAAAGGTCAATACAAAAATAAAACAAAAACTTGTCACTTATGCTAACACACAGGCATGCAGTATAAACAGAATTCACTTCAATGTACAAACTGCGACTGAATACGAACACACAATCATTGTGCGCACAAAGACAATGTCAACAGTTCGAACTTGCTTTCCCTGGCGTACACTACACCAATTAGCACACAACAGCTGATAGGTGTAAATTCACCAGGTCTCTTCACAATGACAATTATACCTTCATTCATGTACCTGATGCGAGGTCCGGGATGAATAGAATATTATGGCTCAACAGTACATCTTAACAGAAAACTGTCTGGAAAGGTAAAAAGGGTTGCTAAAAACTACCATGTGGTACCAAGTCAGACCCACTACAACTCCCCTATTTCCTCCCAAATGTGGGTAATGACTCCCCCCCACCAAAATACTTGCACTGCAAATTGTGGCCAAACCGCATAGAGGCATGCCTACCAATACGGCTTGTAGGAACTTATCAATGGCCTATCCAATGGTACCATCACCGATACCCTATGAACACCTGTGCTCCCAAGATGTGCAAGGCGCACTATGGCCAAACTGCATCAGTGTTATGGTTATTAACAGGCTGGAAACATTTGCAAATGCCTTATCAATTGTCTACATTGCCATTCCTCTCATTCGCTGCAAACAGGAGTACTGAAATGACCCCTCATTCACATTTGCTGGCCTTCGGACACCAGCATACAGTCGGCCTTCCCTACCGACAACTAAGCTTATTGTGGTTGTCAGCATCAGTGCAAGTGAGTGCCTCCGAACTGACTTAACATATGTCAAGTGAAACATCAAACTCTATTCATTCCCTTACTCAATACAGCTTTACATCTTTATACAAAAATCAATCAATAACGTTCAGTGATCACTCACCCCTTCACTCCTCCTTCTTCATTCAGAGGCAAACGTACATGAGTGCAGCCTTCAAACAGTTCAGTGACCTTATCTTCCGTTGCTGAATACGGAATATTCTTCACAAAAACTGTGCGTTGGTTTCGATCGTCGTTATCTGTTACACGCACAACACATTCTGCACAGAAACGAGATATTTGTGATATCGAAGATGTGCAGAAAACTAAAAGTAAATTTAATGTCTTTGTTTAAAAAACTGAATGAAACCATCAAGAATTTGCAAGTCCATTCAGTCAGTTTTCCGTATGAGAGACAGCATTTGCGAGCAAACTGATATTTCAAAGTGTAAATATGTGTCTACAGTGGAAAGCCACCATATCAAATTTCACGCAAACTTAATAATTATGAGCACACTTTTTCTACCTATCTATACAGACATGTCCCATGAAGGCTGAAATGCAGTTGTTTTACTCACTGCTTGATAGCTAGCAACTACAGAGACGAAAAAGATCCAAACCACTGCCGTATGGAAAAGTTTTTAATGAAACAAAACCCACAACAAAACTGAACCAAAAACTACTGTTATCTTAGAAACCAAACTGCAATAAACTATTCGACACACCACTACTGCTATCACTATGTCACATAATAATTTTAAACTATGTACTGCAAAAACGATCACCATATGTCAGCTCAGTGCTGACATTATGCAGCCATCCTGACCTTAGAACTGAAAATGGACATCCTGTGTAATCCTGTCTTGGGAAACATTCACACAAACATGTGTTTATGGTAATTTATGAATGTTAGTATATTTCTTTCAATCTAATTTCTACATAATTATGCACATTCGAGAAACTTAACTTCAAAGGCAATCTCCAATAATTCTAAAGCACATCTAACCGAGTGCAAAAAAGTCAATTAATCACCATCACTTACCTCTGTTAAATCCACCCTGGTTACCTCCTCCTCCTCCTCCTCGTGGGGAAGTAAAACCACCACGTGGGGAAGTGAAGCCTCCTCGTGAACCGCCTCTGTTACTTGCACGTTTTCCACGTGTCGACACTTCAATCGAGACAGTACTGCCTTTGAGAGAACCTCCAGATATTGACAGTGCTTTACTCGTGTCGGTTTCCTCCACCAATGTCACGAAAGCAAAACTAAAGTACAGAGTCAAAACACAATCTTTAGTGACGACAATGGGTGTCTAGCTAGCCCATGCCCAGAGCATTTCACTTTCACTAGTCAAGTGCCATATAACTAGTAACTTCCAACCAATATCCAGCAGAATTTTGTAAGAAAGATTTAAAGAAAAAATAGAGATGGCGATAACCACAGACAAAAAAATTGATATTGCACCACTCATCAGATGGTTACTGAAATGCAGCCTGCTTTTGGTGACAATGTTTCACATAGCCAAAATTAGTAACAAGACAAAGCTCAAAAACTGAAAAAGTAGAGATGACCATGGAAATGAGATTCCCAATGAGAATGGGAATCCCATTGGAATAGAAATCAATGACAAAATTGGGAATAGGAAACAACCTGTATAGAAATGGGAATGGCCCTTATTCCCATGTGAATAAATTCCCATTGGCGGATGCCTTGTCTGGCTTATGTGCTGGCTAGAAAAAAAATACTGTTTTTCGTCAAAGTCAAATACAATTCAGCATATATTTTCTGTAGTTTGTGATGTTCAGTACTGATGACTGTCTTGACAAGTTTTAGATTCAACGACAAGCAGAGCACACTGAGCACAGTATGATATTGTGTGTTAGGCTAGAGTTTTTGATAGGCCAATGTGTTTATGCCGCAATGATGAAACGATTGTTCGGGAATGAGAATAAAAAGGAATGGGAAAAGCCTAGTGGGAATCCCATGGGAATGGGAATTGGTTACAAAATTGGTAATAAGTAAGAATGGGAATTGGCAACATGGGAATGGGAGAGAATGGGAATGTAAAGAGCCACTCCAGGTCATCTCTACTGAAAAGCATACAGATGATTGAACAGACAATGACAACCACCTAGCTGTATTAAATCACAACCAGTGAAGTAACTTCTCTTCTACAATGAACATTCAAGTGTCAAAACAAGTGGCAAAGCACTAGAACAACACGTCAGCCCAGTAAAGTGTACGCAATGTGCAGTGATCCATCCAAAGCTGCACAAAACTAAACTTAACCCTGATCTGCTAAACTAAAAAATGGCACACTGTTTAGTGGTTAGCAGTGGTTACTCCTGTTTTAAGGAATAATCAGACCAATTTTAGTTTGCTATGGCTCTGTCTTTTTCTGACACAAAAGCTGTATGGGACAGCAAGAAAGACAGACAAACAAACCAGACACATCACATTAGTCATCAGTAGGGCTCACAGTTTTCTGCGGACCGCTGAATTTCGAGCCAAGCCATGGAATTTGCCCTTTTCCGTGGAATTTTGATACTGCCGCGAAATTTTGCAGCAGTTGAGAAATGACTGATGATTAGTACAATCAACAGCTTGATAATGTAATTAGACTAACTATATCACGAAGAAAAATCAAACTAAACTGCCTAAAACTGCAACCCTATTAATAATTACCATCGTAATACAGCACAGTCGTAAATAAACACAATGTGACTAATTGAGAAATTGCACTTTTGAAAAGAAAAAAATCAATAATTTTCTAGCATAACTGAGCACCATGCCGGCCTCCAAAAAGTGAAGTTTTTTTAACAAAATAAAGCTTAGTTTACGGACAAACGGAAGGCTGCGGTAAGGGGCAGAATTTGGACAATTTTGCCGTGGTGAGCCGTGGAATTTTGTGAATGGGCCCATGGAATTTGGCAAAATTTTCCACGGAAAACTGTGGGTCCTAGTCAACAGGATGGCTACATAATGACAGAAAATAAATATTTAAACCAACTTTGACTGAAATCAGCCTTGTACATTACAGTTAAGATAACTTAATGCTTACGGTTTGCCATTCGCGACCTCCACAGATTCAACGGTGATGCCGTTCTTTTTGAAGAATTTAATCACGTGTTTTTCCTTGATTCCTTCTGGTATTCCTCGAACGAACAACTCTTTACCTAAAAGCAATGCAAACAACAACAAACTAACTGCAACAACTATCCATTATCACTCTGGTACAGAAATAATACAGAAAACAGTATAACCGAGTTCCTTTGAAGTGGATGTCAATTTTCAACCCAAGTGAGCAAATAATAGAAATCTATAATAAGACATACCAGCTACTGCTAGCTGACAATAAAAATGTAATCTGTAATGAATATCTACTAAACCTACAAAAAAATATAAAGCTTAGAGCTTTACATGATTGACATAAAATAACTAAATATGAATGTCTACAAAAGATTATAAAGCTCAACATAAGTCAACTTAAGTAACGCATTATTACGGAATAAACAAATTGTGCAAATAGAGATGGTAGTGTATAGCCACGTTTAAAAGCGAATAAGCCACGAAAAACAGCAAAATGAAATATTTACATAGACAAATAAGGGTAAAAGCTGCGTACTTAATGCAACATACTCAAACAGCAAAACAGATAGACACAATAATTTAACAGTCTAACACCAAAAATGCCAGAAACGACTAGCATTGCAGTGTGAACAATGTCCTCACCTGCTGGCGCTTGATCCATCTTGACTCTCTTGCTGGGCGGCTGGTGGTTTTCGGCTGCTGGCCGTTTTCCCGCAGCTTTGTCATTCACGTTATCATCATCATCACTCTCCTCCTCACCTTCACTGTCATCTTCCTCATCGTCATCTTCATCACTACTTCCCTCTTCGTCTACATCCATCTTCTGTACAGTGGCAGCTTGTGGACCTTTCACTAACTGAGCATTATCCTCTTCACTTTCGCTCTCTTCACTCGACGAAGACGACTCAGCTTTCTTTGTCGGTTTCTGCACAGCGGTGGTGGCTTTGACCGGTGGTGGCGCAGGTGTCGCTTCGTCATCGGAAGACTCCTCTTCGCTGCCAGAAGATGATGATGATTCCTCTCGTTTCTTGGCAGCAGCCTGCAGACTGGCTGGCGGAGGAATTGCAGCCTTCACTGGCTTCTTACTAGCACTGACTTCTTCATCATCTGAACTGTCCGATTCACTCAATGATGGTTTTGGTTTGACAGCTGGCTTCTGCGACGTTGAAGTGGCTGCAGGCTCGTCTTCGTCGGAGCTACTATCACTGTCGCTATCACTCGACTCGGATGGCTGCTTTGCTGCTGATTTCTGTGAAGCTGTCACGGCTTTCAGATTGTCACCCGGCTTTTTTGCAGCAGCTGTTGCTGGTTGCTCATCTTCGCTCGAATCATCATCACTACTTGATGACAATGCAGCTTTAGCACCTTTCTTAGCTGAGCCCTTCGTGGATGCTGGCATAGCAGAGCTAGTCTTGCCCGCAGCAGGTTTAACTTCTGCTTCGTCGATGCTCTCCTCGCTCGACGATGATGATTCTTTGCTAGCTGCTGTCTTCTGCTTGCTGCTGGTGGCAGTCTTGGTTGCACTTGCTGCAGCAGTTTTACCTTTGACAGGCACTGAAGCACGTTTATCTTCTTCACTACTCGCTTCATCTGATGATGACGATGTTTCAGCTGCATTCTGTGCTTTACTTGTTGTCGCTGTAGCAGGAACAGGGGCACCGGATTTCTTCTGTGAAGAGGGCGTCACTGCAGCAGTTGCATTCTCAGAATCACTGCTAACATCTGAAGACGAACTGTCTCCTGCAGTGAGTCCGGTCTTGCCAGTGGATGCTAATTCTTTCGGCGTTTCACCAGATGCCTTCTGCGCCGCTGGTGTATTTGGCAACTTTTTACTTGCAGGCGTATTTACATTTTCATCATCACTACTGTCACTGCTTGAAGACGACTCATCTGCAGGTTGCGGCACCTTCTTGGCAGAAGCAGTGGCAGCCTGTTTTTTACTGGTCTTACTATCAGCAGTACTAGAAGTTTTCTGCATTTTCTGCACGGGTGTAGCCGATGGCTTATTTACAGTCTCACTATCGCTGCTGTCACTGCTGGAAGATAACTCGTCAGCTAGTGGCTTTTTTGCAGAAGCGGTCAGCTTTGCAGCGGAAGGTTTATCACTTTTACTCACAGAAGAAGCAGACATCTTTGGCGTCTTTTGAGCAGGTGTGCTCGATGTCTTATTTACAGTCTCCTCATCACTACTATCATCACTGCTAGATGACTCTTGCGCAGGACGTTTCTTGGTGGAAGCCGTGGACTTTGTTACAGCGGGTGCTGACTTCTTGGACTTTTGGCGCCCCGGTGTCGCTGTCACGGGTGCCTTGATGTCCTCTGAAAATGATAGAGCACACAGTACATAAACTGAAAATGTTTCATCACTAGAGACACACTAACAAATCACAGAGCAGTTGATCAGTGTATCTGTCAGATTTAGTTTACAACACAGAAATAACCTGTAATATAAGAAACTAAGTTGTCAAAGTCAAAACATTCACACATAATGCAATAACCAGAAGCAAAGTAAATAAGTAAAAAGAAAATAACAAACCAAACAATAACACACAATTAAATTATCACAGTTAGAATAATTAGAAAGCAGTGACTCCGACTCTGATACCAGCACCCCCTAGGAGCCAAAATACGGTCTCCCGAAAGTTGATTTGGGTAGGTGCGATTCCACCCTTAGATATCCGAAATTAGTGGACTAACATTCATCAGACTTTTTTCACTGAAAGCAGGAGAAAACGGGGTTGATGACGTACTTGTCTGATTTTGAATATCTTATCCATTCCGGAGATATTCGCTGGCCATCAAAGTTTGAAGTCATCCAAAATCGTGCCAAATTTTGCATGTTTTGGCCCTTAAAATTTTTTCGGGGAAAGTTCCCAAAATTTTGGACCAGCATTATAAAATTTGATCTAGTTCCGATCATCATGCAAAATTTCACGCCGATTGGCTAATAAAGCTTGGAGATTTTGCATTAGAATACAAAATAAAAAAAAATAAAAATAAAAAAAAATAAAAATAAAAACATCTGCAGTAAAACAAGTCCGCTCCGAAAGCTATCGCATCCGGGCGGACTAATTATAACTACCATCAGACGACGATGAGTCGGAATCAGAATCCTCAGTGTCGGACTGTGGCTTGCTGTTAGCTGTGACAGAATTCACTGGCTTCGTATTTGCCTTACTAGCAGCAGCAGCTGGCTAAAAAACAGCATAGCACACGTGTTCAAATGCACAGAAAGTTCCGAAACCCCGCTAGTTTATTCAGGGATTATGCTGCTAGCTGCCAGTTAGTTGGTGAATGGTCCGCAGCCTAACTATAGTCTACAGCCGGTGTGAGAGAACATGGCTGGACAGCTAAAACAAGACATAGAGCGTGATTGCACAGTGGTCAGTCCCAGACAGACAGTAAGCAAACCATTAGAGCTGAACAGCTAACCACGTGCGAGTGTCAATATTGCTGATTGTTTCCAATGACATGATCAAAAACAGCAAGCACAGTTAAAACTAAGCGATCAGCAGCAACACATGACAGCCTCAACAGTGTCAACTGTCAAACCATTTCACTCTTATGACCACATTATTTAGACCTATAATTAGATTCTTGCAGCTCTTCTGTAGCAAAATTCCCTGACTTTTCCAGCCACGGAAAGACAATTTCATTGACCTTTTCGAAACAATAACCCTATCGCACAAATGTCAGAAATGGTACACTGTATCATAAGGTAACGAAAGAGTGTTAATGGAGCAATATGGAAATGGCAGAGCAGAGCCCCTGGTTGGGGGTCATGAGGGCAAGCTCCCCTGAAGTTGAAACACTTCTAGTTTTTGGATGTTTAATAGAAACCGCAAGTTTGCTGCTTCAAGCGAATGTGCTGTTTGTCATTTTGTGGAAGATAACTAGAAGTCTGTCCCTTTATGGCTCAGCCGTCCCATGTGTCCCACCATGAATGTGAATTTAGAGTTTTGTGTGCTCATCTGATCTGCATCAGCAATCACGAGATATGTTTTAGCTGTCCCATCTTTTCCATTTAAGGCTTCAGAGGCGACTTTTTGCATGTTTAAGCTGTACAGTCGACAGTCGTCCATTTTAGTCTGACCTGTCCACAGCCTTACGACACATAATTTTTTTCGTGGCAATCATACGACATGAATTTTTGAATCACACCATAAATTGTCGTGATATTTGCCAATTTTGTGTCTCAGTCTGCTTTTTTGTGAAATGTTGCCATGCCTCAGATTTTTTTAAAGATTGAGACATAACATGAAGTCAACCTCATTGTCAGATGAATCAGATGAGTCGGAGTCACTGCTTTCTTTTGACTGTGTTGGCTTTTTGCGCACAACTGCACCGTCCACAGCAGCCACATGCTTGCTCTGTGCAACGTGTCAAAGACAACATGCTCCTTGTTACAATATTAGTTCAAGCAACTTTAGAATATTATAACCAAAGTCAAAAGCATGAAAGAAAATCTCAGAATGTGCACACTACACATGTTCTAGTCTGGATCTGCATAGTTAGTCGGCAGGCGGCATCACGCTTAACAATCACAATTTTCGATGTTCACGTTCAAATTAGCAGAAAACACTGCTATAGCTGATCTTCAGCTCACGTGCTACGGCACGTGCGCCATTTGTAAACACCTCTTGCGGTTCATATACAATTTAGCATAAAGGAATCATATAAGGGCATTAACAACAAACTGACGATAAAATATAATTTACTGAAATGTCAAATAACACATAAACATTAACCTTTTTCGCTGAATCTTTTCCCATTTTTGTTCAACAATGTACAACTCCAGTCCAGAAAAACACCGGAAGTAAATAAACGGAAGAAACATAGATATGCACGACATTAAAGCCTAGTTTCCAATCAACGCAACGAAAGACAAGACCCTTGCGTACGGTACTTTGCGACGCAACTTACGCAAACGACGCAACACATTAAGGGCAACGATAAACACAATGCCTAATGCCTACTCTTTTTATTTTTTCACTTAAATTTCGCCGCCGAAAGCAAATGATTATGCTTTTCTTCGGCCATGCTCTAAAAGGCCTACCCAGTATGTTCTAGCATTCGTCAAGCGAGAAGCCCAGATTGTCGCAAAGATAGTAAACTGTACTGGTTGTCAGTGACCTTCAAGCTCGTCTAAGGTCGATGATTTTAATCTCATCTGAAAGGGCATATGCAACTACTGAACCGAAACTGCTATAAGCTTTCGCGCGTCTCATGAGCATTTGCTCAAATTTCTTGTTAACTCATACTATAAGCTCAAACGTTACTTAAAGGGCAAGTGTCACAAAAAAATTTCATTGCAAAATATCTTTCAATTTCGTACTTATATTACAAATATATGTGTCATACTTTCCATTGAAACTAGAGCTGTCAAGGCGTTAATTTTTTTAACGCATTAACGCAGTGCGTTAATTTTTTTAATGCATTAATTAACGCGTAAATTAACGCACCCAGTCCCGTCGAGATGGAGAGTAGGAGG